>ODAI013879233.1_pt1 | contig 20140 bp, 19 predicted proteins | sample 1539321 | NCBI WGS metagenome assembly ODAI01 (sample SAMN02144231, study PRJEB22623) | gut metagenome | biome: sheep rumen | host: Ovis aries | place: New Zealand
AACTATTGCCCTGAATCTACAAAAATTCAAAAAGCGGTGCAAAGGTACTAAAATTATTTGGATTATCAACCATCTCTGTGATTTTTTACCTTTCACACACAACAAAAAGAGTTGATTTCTTATCATATATCAACTCTGCACGCTTAACACCTTACGCATTATACATTTACTTTTCAAAAGCATTCACATGTCTCTTTAAACGCGAAAGTGCAGCCATTTCATTTGACCAGTCAACTGATATCTAAAATTCTGGTGCCTCAAACGGGACATCGAACCACGAACGAAGACGCTCCTCTGCTTTCCGCTTCACCTCTGGGGTGATATTGTCGCTTACCACATGAAGCACATACATCAGGGCTGCCATATCGTCACTGTAGCCCATACCCAGCAAGGAATCAGGTATAAGATCTACCGGTAGTATAAAATAGCCCAATGCGCCATACAGTCTCGCCTTGTCTTTCAACGACATAGCATCCGACTGCACGGCATAATATGCCACAAGCACGGCATACACTACCTTTATACCTGCCTTGCGCGCAATCTTCGAGAGTTTTTCCTTCAAGCCTTCTTCCGAGTACTCTGCCTTGAAGTTTTCTATTTTCATCGGTGTATTCTCCATCAACACAATAATTATTGAGATTTCATACGGCAAAAGTATTCTTTTTTCCTAAAATATGAAAGAACAAAGCATCATAATAACCTTTAAGATAAAAAAACAACAAAGTTTTTTTGTCAATTAATAAAAAAAACGTAACTTTGCATTTAAGTATGAAACAATTTTTCCAAATAATGAAGCGGTATCTCATGCCATACAAGATATATCTCGTATGGTCTGTCATACTGAACTTGTACGCACAACTGATGAACGTATTCTCGTTCGTCGTATTGATTCCGATACTAAACATCCTCTTCCAAATAGACCAAAAGGTTTATCACTACAAGGATTGGACATGGTCAACCCTTGACAAAGACCTGCTCGTAAACAACGGCTATGCCTACGTGCAGGAACTTATGGGGCAGCACGGCGCATTCTACACTCTTTGTCTGATGGGAGCCGGACTTACCATAATGACAGCGCTGAAGACATTGGGATATTTCGCATCTCTATCGGTAATGTTGCCACTACGCACTGGCATAGTGAAAGACATTCGCATGGAGGTATATAGAAAGGTGCTCAGCCTGCCGCTTGCATTCTTCTCATCAGAAAGACGCGGCGACATCGTTGCACGCATGAGCGCAGACGTGGCCCAGGTGGAGAGTTCGCTGACGAGTTCCATCGACATGCTGATACGCCATCCAATAGCAATCGTCGTTTGTTTCTCCACAATGATATTCGTTAGCTGGCAGCTCACCGTATTCGTAATAGTAGTGGCACCGCTGGCAGGCATCATCATGGGACAAGTAAGTAAGCGCCTAAAAGCACAGAGCACTGAGGCACAGACATTGTGGGGCGATTTGCTATCACAGCTTGACGAGACGCTTGGCGGCCTGCGCATCATCAAGGCCTTCATAGCCGAGCATAAGATGACGCAACGCTTTGAGGAAATCAACGACAAGTACCGCAAGTCTGTCGTTACCGTCAGTATGCGCCAGTCACTGGCTCATCCCATGTCAGAGTTCCTCGGAACCGTCATCATTGTGATAGTGCTGCTCTTCGGCGGCTGGCTGATACTTACCGGTTCACACCTTATCGATGCCTCTACCTTCATTTTCTACATGGTGATACTCTATAGTGTCATCAACCCCCTGAAGGAGTTCACCAGAGCGCTGTATCAGGTACCAATGGGACTTGCCTCAATGGATCGCATCGATTTTATATTGAAGGCTGAAAATCCTATAAAAGAGATTGCCACACCTAAGTTGATAGGCGATTTCAGCAACAAGGTGGAGCTTAAAGACGTAAGTTTCCACTATACAGAGGGACACGATGTGCTGAAACACATCAACCTCACCGTAGAGAAAGGCAGGACAATCGCCCTCGTTGGGCAGTCTGGCTCTGGCAAATCAACGCTTGTTGACCTCATACCACGCTACCATGACGTAAGCAGTGGCCAGATACTCATTGACGGCAAGGACATCCGAGAGGTTGGCATCAGTGACCTGCGCCAGCTTATAGGCAACGTAAACCAAGAGGCAATACTCTTTAATGATACGTTCTACAACAACATTACATTCGGTGTGGAGAACGCGACCATGGAGCAGGTGATAGAGGCTGCAAAGATAGCCAATGCCCATGACTTCATAATGGAGAGTGAAAATGGATACGACACCATGATCGGTGACCGTGGCGGTCGCTTGTCAGGCGGTCAGCGCCAGCGCATCAGCATAGCACGTGCAATACTCAAGAATCCACCAATATTGATACTTGACGAGGCAACATCAGCCCTTGACACAGAGTCAGAGCGACTGGTGCAGGAGGCCTTGGAGCGACTGATGAAGAGTCGCACCACGGTAGCAATAGCCCACCGTTTGTCAACCATCAAGAATGCAGACGAGATATACGTGCTTTACGAAGGTGAGATAGTGGAGCGCGGTCAGCACGACGAGCTGATAGCCAAGAACGGCTATTACAAGCGTCTGTATGATATGCAGCAGTTGTAAGAAATGAAAAGTAATGGCATTAATTAATAAGATCCCGAGAACCACAGCTGACACTTCGGTTGAAGGTATGGAAGTACAACAGACTCATTGTAAAAAAATAGTTGTTGCGGCATTTGCTGACAGTTCATTGGAGAACGTCATCAGAAGATTTAGGCATGAGGCAACACAGTCAGGATGGTTTGATGAGGTATATATATATACGGAAAAGGATTTAGATTTCCATTTCCAGGAAAAACACGGAGCATTCATAAAGGCCAATAAAAGAGGATATGGCTACTGGATATGGAAACCCTATATTGTAAACAGGACACTTGAGTTGCTGAATGATAATGACATCCTGCTTTATTTGGATATAGGCTTCGTGATTAATTACAGTGGTGAAAAACGCTTCCGATACTATATAGAACTCATAGAATCACATGATATTGTTTGTTTCGACAACGGAAAACTTGAAAAGGATTGGGATAAAGGTGATGTGATTGACTATTTTAACGTGCGAAATAATGAGGATATTATGAATTCGGAACAAATTATGAGTGGTATTTTCTTTGTACGTAAAAACAAATCCACACATGAGATATTTCGCAAATGGCTAGAAATAACTTCCAACCACTACAATCTAATAGATGACACTCCATCAGTATCTGACAACCTTGAAGGTTTCAAAGAAAACCGCCATGATCAGTCCGTGTTTTCATTACTGTTAAAACAGCAAGACAGAGTAATACAACTGCCGTCCACAGAAGTGGAAGTTGACTGGCAATATCGCAAAAAAGGTTACCGTACGTATGTGCGTTTTTGGGGGAAACCTTTTCTTGCCATACGTGACCGCAAAGGACATATATATGACCAAAGACAAGACAGCATACTTCATCATTTGAGATACATGTGGTGTAAATTCAGAAACGACTTCCACGATTACAAGCAAAAGAAAAAGAAGAAGAAGGACAATGCTAAGTATTATAACAGTAACATACAACAACCTCGAGGGAATCAAGAAAACATATAATAGCATCGCCAACCAAACGATGCAAACTTTCGAATGGATTGTAATAGACGGGGCGTCAACTGATGGAACAACCGAGTTTTTGCAAACAGTAAGCAGACAGCCTGACATTTATGTACACGAGCCTGACTCTGGGATTTATAATGCCATGAACAAAGGGATTAAGATAGCCAAGGGTGATTATCTGCTATTTATGAATGCCGGAGATATCTTTGCCGACTGCAATATACTGCAAGAAACTCCAATCCAATCATTTAAAGCTGATATTATATATGGAGACGCATGGTTTGACTATCCAGACAGAACACTCGCACAGCAATACTCTGACAAGGTCACAATGGGTTCATTATACAAAAACTCATTTTGCCATCAATCCACTTTTATCCGCAGGACACTATTGGTAAAAGACGGATATGACGAGACTTACAAGCTGTTAGCAGACTGGAAAAGTTATGTTGCGTGGTTTCTCGAAGGCAAAAGCTTCCAACATTTACCTTTGTTTATATGTCGTTTTGACGTTAGCGGTGCAAGCACTAACCGTGAATTGTGTGATGCAGAGCACCATAGAATCTTTACAGAACTTCTGCCCCCATACTTGCATGAACTCCTGCGTGATTGGAATTCCTATCAAAACAAGCCTTGCATTCTTACCAGAAACTACTGTGCACAAAACCGGGTTTACAGACGTATAATCCGCTCTACTCTTCATCTTCTGACATGGATAAACAAAGTAATACACTGTTAGTTACAATAGCAATACCCGCATATAAGACGGACTTTCTTGCTGAGGCCATATCCTCAGCTCTTTCGCAAACATACGACAATATAGAGGTCGTTGTCGTTGATGACGCATCTCCAAACGATGTGCAAGGGGTTGTAGCGGGTTTCTCCGACTGCCGTCTGTCATACCATCGCAATGAAAAGAATCTTGGTAAGGATGATCCGTCACGCAACTGGAACGAATGTCTGAAGTATGCCAAGGGTGAGTTTATATGTATTTTATGTGACGATGATATCTATCACCCGGAGTTCGTAAGTGAACTTATGGAGTTGGCTGGCAAACATGAAACATGCAATGCTTTCCGTTCAGGAGTAAAGCAAATTGATTCTTTCGGCAACACTACAGAGTATTATCCGCTTGCTCCGGAGCATGAAGGTATAGAAGAGTATATATGGCATCTGCATAGTGGAAACAATCGTCAGACTATGAGTGAGTGGATGTTCAGAACCCCTGCCTTGCGTGAAATGGGAGGGTATGTGGCTGCTCCGATGGCATGGGGTGCAGACTGTTCCACTGTGTATTGTATGGCCAGAAACGGTGGAGTGGTATCATCTCCGCGACGTTTGATGTGCTTCCGTAAGAGCGAAATAAATATAACAGGTTCTGTGAATTACTATAACAGGCAAAAGATAGAGGGATGGAGAAAGCAGTGTGAACTGGCTAAGGAAATTATCATGAATAGTAATTCAGAAGCGTGTGATATGATTGTAGGTGTGGTAAACAGAGATGAACGCCGGTGGACTAAAATGCTGGCATACCATGCTACAATAAAGGAACTACTGTATATGTACATGCAAAGGGAACGCTATGGGGTGGATCTTGGAATACTACTCGTCGGAATATGGAAAAATTTAACCCATCCTTTCAGACATTTATGATTGCATCTTTGATTTGTGGCATCATGTCTGAAAGAATGGGTGAATAGTGAAACTACTATGATTAATGTAGTTCTTGTAGTATTGTAAAATGTTTGCTTGCAGTCTGTATGGTGGTACCATACTGTTTTTATAGCTTTCTTATAAGGCAATATAGATATCCTGCCCAGAAACCATGCTGCAGATACTTCGTCAGGTTGTTTGGCCTGCACTCCTTGCCAGATTGCGGCAGCCTTTCTGTCAATGCGGCATAGTCTTTTAGTTTCTGATAAATTAGTTTCATCGGACTCTTGTATATGTCAATTGCTCTGTATGATGTAATGCTGTGTATAAGATGTTCCCTTAGCTTTTCATGGCTGTAGTATGAAATGCTTTCTTCCATCTGTATGGATGAAGGAAGGTAGTCAGTTCCTTTCATACCTTGGAAAGTCAATCCGCCTGATACTATTCTGTAGTTGTAAACAGAAGTACAGATTACCTGCAGCGAATTTATATATCTGCAGTATTCCAATGTGAATATCTCGTCTTCACGGAAACCTATCTCCTCACAGAAAAGAATATTGTATCTGCGTATGATGTCGGTATGAAAAACCTTGTTCCATGCCCAGCCTAATACGTCATTTTCTCCGCCGTTCCTTAGTTGGAAAATAGCATCCTCTACTTCATCTCTGCTGGTTGCATAGCATGAATTGCAAATGTATTTCTTCTGTGTTGCGTCTTTGTTATGGGCAGTTGCACCGAAGAAAACGATTTCAGCCAATTCTGTGCCATCCCCGATCTGCAGGATTGTGCTGAGATAATTGTCATCCACCCAGTCGTCTGCATCTATGAAGCTCATATACTTTCCTCTGGCGGCCTTGATGCCGGTATTGCGCGCACTACTGACCCCTCCGTTCTCCTTGTATATGTATATGAAGCGTGGGTTGTTGGCAGCATAATCCATGCAGATGTCGGCACTTCTATCGGTGCTGCCGTCATCTACAAGCAGCACTTCGTAATCGCTTATTGTTTGACGTTGTATGCTGTTAAGACATTTTGTGAGGTGTTGCGCTGCGTTGTAAACAGGTATGATAATAGATATCAGTGGCATGGCGATGAGATGTGGGTTACATAGGTTACAGGTTTGTGAGAATACGCTTCAGATAGTTGCCGTTGCGCAGTTCGCTGCCTATGCGTCTGGCATTGGTAACCATGGTGCGGTATTCATCGTCGGTAAGGGCATTGATGCGCTGTACTGCGTCCTTCATTGATAAAACGGTTATACCGATGTTCTCCGAAGAAACCCATGGTGCAACAGCAGATTCTGTCCATACAATGAGAGGCATGCCGCATGCAAGATACAGTGCAATCTTGTGCGATGTGTTGTAGCGCAGGTAGTTGCCGTAATCACCGGTGCATGAGTCGGTGCTGTCGCCGTCCCATACCAGTCCCCATCCACCATGTATGGCTGCTGTGTTGTCAGACTGAAACACTCCACGGTATGAAATAGCAGGATTGTTGTTAAGATTCAGTCCTCCGAGTATGCCATAGAGGTGCAGGCGGAAGTTGCCAATGTCGTGTTCTGATATGCGGCTGAGAAACTCGCTCTTCTGGAGATTGCCGGCAAATACGATGTCGTTCTTTTGATTTAAGATGTTATCGTCCAGCATAGTGTCAGCAGAGTAGTAGTCAAACACCTGCATCACTTTCATGGGAGTCTTCACACCCATGTCGGTAAGCTTACGCTTCATACTGTCGGTGTGCACCAGTAGCAGTGAGGCATTGTTTAATTTTCTTATTTCGCTCGTTGTCTTGTTGAAGCGCAGACACTGCACATCGTGTATTAGGAATATTACCTTCGCACCCTTCTTAATACATTCTGTTGCAATCTTCTGCATGTGCTTCAGGTGGAAATCCTGTATCACCACAGTATCGCCTGCTTTCACTTTGCGTGTGAATAGTGCTCCCTGTATCTTTGCTGCAGTTTTTGAGAACAGGGGATAGTGGTGATAACGCTTGTCCTTGCCAAAGGAGTATTTGTGATTCGTTATGTTATACGTAGTATAGCCCAGTTCGGTGAAGGTCCTGAGAATGTCGGCCCTTGCCTTGCTTTGGGCATTGAGCTTCTGTGAAGTGTTAAGTTTTACTCGGTCGTTTACGAAGTATTTCCTTGAATTGTTGTTCATAGTGTCTTTGCAGTCTTTTTGTCCGGTCAGGTTGAAATATCGGTCAAGCACCATAAGTGATATGAGGTCTTCGCGTTTCCTGTCTTGAAACTGCCTCACCCATTCATGGGCATGGTGTACTATCTCTTTTGCCTCTTCGGGGTGTTCCTCGTAATATGTTATGCGCTCTATGAGGTCGTGGTAGTCATCTGCTATCTCAATGTAGTGGTAGTTCGGTATGAGCTTGCCTTCCATGAACCAAGTCTCGCAAGTAGGACGTGGCATTATGGCAACAGAGTTGCTTGACATGACCCATTTGAGGTTTGAAGCCACATCGTTGCCCTCAAGACACATAATATACTTGTAGTATAGGTGTCCGTAGAGAGTCTTCTTGCCAGTGCTTGCAAGGTCACACCATGGATGGTCCTTCCACATCTCAATGAACTTCAGACGACGGGGCTTGCATCTGGCATCGCCGCGGAAAAGCACCATGCATTTCTTCTCTTCCCATTTGAAAGGGTCCGTAACCCAGAGGAAATGACGTACTTTATCGAGCTTCAGCAGTATATTGTTGCGATTACCATCGTCAGAGGTTATGGGGCGGCTCTTGGTTATTTCGGGCAGGGGGAATATATAGTTTACGTCACCGGGGTTATAGGCCCAGCGCATGGAGTCAGGAAAATAACGTGTGTATTCGTAGGCATCAAAGAAATAGGTGCTGTTTACGTAGTCATGCACGTATGAACTGCGGTTTCTGAAGGTGAAGTCCTTCAGCAGTGGTGCATCTTCGGGCAGTTGTATGGAGTCGCTGAACTTGCAGTAATAGTCTATGCGACTTGTGATATAGTCCTGTTCCTCCTTCCCCAGTGAATGAAAAGCGGCAAGCCTTCGGCGCAGACATCTCTGAGTTATGCATTTAGGGGTGTAGTATCTTGCGAAACTGCGCAGATAGAAGGCTAAATGACTGTTTTTTCTGGTATGTCTGAAGTTGACATACCATACTTTCTGTATTATATCGGTTATGAATGTAGCCATGGGGTGTTATCTGAGGAAATACAGTAGGTGCTTGTATAAACGCTTGTAGTACCATTTTAGCCTTTTCAGCGGCCGTGGTTTTGTTGGTATCATAGTAGGCATCGAACCATCGCAGCTGCACTGACATGCTATGCATGGATGACTCCAGTAATATTTGATGAGACCCTGCTGAACCATTCGGTTGTGAAGGCAGTCGCTTGTGGTGTCCGACTTGTTTGTTGCTATGTAATCAAGTATTGTTTCGGCAGCCTTGCGGTTTATGTAGTAGCATCCAGCAAAGCGGTCGCGCTTTGCTGGGTAGAGTGTCTGACCAGCTTTTCTCATGCTGCGTGGTACGAGCATCAGACTGCTTTCCTCATAGTTCGCAATGAATGGCAGGTGCGAGTAATGCTGCTCATACTCCTTCATGCTCTGCGTGAAGACGCTGCTGAACGAAGGGTATATACGCAGGTCATCCTCCACGATGAGGGCACCGTCAAGGTTGTTGTCCCTTATGTGCTCCATAGCAAGTATATGCTTGTATGCGCAGCTTGTGCGCGGAAATCTGCCGTACATGGTGTCCGCCTTGCCGTTGTCGGCAAAGTAGCGGTCAAGTATCTCTTGAGTGAGATATTCCTTGTTGCCTTCAAGTATAAATGTGAACGGCATGCCCAAGCCCTCGAGCTGTTTTCTGATAAAAAGTTCACGCTCGCGGTTGCCTTGCACGTGGATTACAAGTATTGGTATGTTTGTCATATTAATCTGCCGGCGATGATTGATTAATACATGCAAAAGTACAAAAAAAACTTTATATTTACAATATTTTTCTATAAAAACTATTATTTTCTTGGTGGTTTGCATTGTTTTCATTAACTTTGTATTCAAAATATCTATACCAGTAAAAGATGATTCCAAAGAAAATACACTACTGCTGGCTAAGCGACGAGCCCTTTCCGAAGAAGATACGCAAATGCATGGAAACATGGCAGAAGACGCATCCTGACTATGAGGTGAAGCGCTGGAGCACGGAGAATTTTGATATAACGAGTGTGCCTTACGTCAGGGAGGCCTTTGAGGCAAGGAAATGGGCCTTTGCTGCTGATTATATACGTATGCATGCTCTTTACATGGAGGGTGGTATATACCTTGATTCTGATGTGATGCTGCTGAAGAGATTTGACGATTTCCTTGACAACTCGTTCTTCTCAAGCATGGAGTATCATCCCACGCAAGTGGAGAAATGCGGCATGACACAATACATAGATGCCGACGGCCACCGCACCGCCGACGTGTTTATTGAGGGCATACAGATACAAGCCGCAGTGATGGGTGCAGAGCAGGGCAGCGAGTTTGTGAAGGAGGTGCTTGAATGGTACAAGGACAAGCACTTCGTGAAAGAAGACGGCACGCTGCGCACTGATGTGTTGTCACCGTATATCTACGCCCGTGTGGCAGAGAAACTGGGATTTGTATATAAAGACATCGATCAGCAGTTGCCCGGCAGGGTGCACATATACCCATCGGAGACATTCGCAGGAAACAAACACGAGGTGACGAAGAACAGCTATGCCATCCACATGTGCGCCCACTCATGGCACCTGACACCGTGGGAGAAGATACGCAAGTTCTTCGGAATGTCAAAGAAACACACGCAGACCAAATGAGTTACAACAAAGAACGATACCATACGCTGAAACAACTGGCATACTACATCCTCTTCGGGGTGTGGTGGCTGGTGTCGCACCTGCCGCTGTGGTTTCTGCATGGTTTCGCAAGTTTTGCATCAATCATACTTTTCTATGTGGTGCGCTATCGCCGCAAGGTGGTGCATGAGAACATCAAGACGTCGTTCCCGGAACTGTCGTCGAGAACACTGTGGATGATAGAGCGCCGCTACTACACACACTTCTGCGACCTGCTGATGGAAAGCGTGAAATACTTCTCCATATCAGAGAAGGAGATGAAACGTCGCATGAGGTTCAAGGGACTGGAGCTTATAGAAGAGTCGTGCCGCAACGGAAGGTCGTGCGGTGTATTCCTCGGACACTACGGCAACTGGGAATGGATAAGCAGCATGCCGCTGTGGATAGACAAAGACCTGTGCACATGCACACAGCTGTATCATCCGCTTGAGAATTACGTCACCGACCAGCTGGTGCTATACACCCGCAAGCGATTCGGCGGCATCAACATCACTGCCGACAAGTCAATAAAGTACATGGTGAACTACATGAGGCAGGGCAAGCCTATACTTGTCGGCTTCATAGCCGACCAGGCACCGTTCTGGGACAATATATACTACTGGACGGACTTCCTGCATCACGAAACGCCGTGGTTTACCGGTGCCGAGCGCATCATGCAGAAACTCGACATGGATGTGTATTACCTCGACGTGCGCCGCATAAAGCGCGGCTATTACGTGGCAGAATACAAGCGCATCACCACCGAACCGAAGAAGTGTGAGCAGTTTTGGCTGACGGGCGAATACTCGAAGATGCTTGAGCATACCATACGCCGCGGACCGTCATACTGGCTGTGGAGCCACCGTCGATGGAAACGCACCAAAGAAGAATGGCTAAAGATAACACATGGAGGACTCGAGCTGCGGTCGAAGGGAATAGTGAAAAGTGAATAGTGAAAAGTGAAAAGTGAAAAATACGAGTTACGCTTATAAACTGTTTTTTGCAATATTCGCGGTATGGACGTTAGTGGGAGTGCTGAGCAAAGTGCCGTTCCTGCTGATGTATGCCTCGCGGATAGGCAACGCCGGCATGGGCGACTACATGTCGGTGATGTGGCATGGGCTGAGACTCGATATCGCCATTGCGGGTTATCTCACACTGCTGCCGGGACTGCTGATAATGGTAAGCCTGTGGTACAGAGGAAAGGCCCTGCGTTATCTGTGGCATGGATATTTCGCCGTAACGACATTGCTTTATTCACTTGCAATAGTATCAAACCTCGGGCTGTACGGATATTGGGGATTTCCGCTTGACAACACCCCGCTGCTGTATGTGAAGACATCGCCGGCAGATGCCTTGGCAAGCATGACCACATGGCAGTTGATCATAGCACCGCTTGCAATAATACTTCTTGCAGCAGTTATCTTCTACGTGTTTTACAGAATGTCAAGGTCTTTGTTTCATACAAGGAGACCATCGACGTGTTTTTCACTTTTCACTTTTCACTTTTCACTTTTAATCCTCACCGCACTGCTGATATTGCCCATACGCGGAGGAGTAGGCACCGGCACCAACCATACCGGCAGCGTGTATTTCTCAAGCAACATAAAACTGAACCATGCAGCGGTGAACCCAGTGTTCAGTTTCATAGAGTCTGCATTGCACAAGGAAGAGATAGGCACGAAATACCGTTTCATGAAGGATGAAGAGGCAACGACACTGTTTAAGGGCATGATAGCCACGGGCAATGACTCGTGTGTGGTCATAGGCAAGGCAAACGTGGTGCTGATATGCCTTGAGAGTTTTTCCGACACGGTGATGCACGTGCCCGGCGTAACGCCAAACCTGAACAAACTGGCGGCAGAAGGACTGCATTTCAAGAATTTCTATGCCAACAGTTTCCGCACAGACCGGGCTCTGGTGTCAATCCACAGTGCACTGCCGGCACAACCAACCATGAGCGTGATGGATATGCCGCGCAAGAGTACGTCACTGCCTTCCATTGCCGGTACGCTGGCAAAGCACGGTTACAGCACCACTTTCTATTATGGAGGCGACATAAACTACAGCAACATGAAGTCATACTTCATGGGTACAGGCTTCCAGAGTGTGGTGTCAGATGTTGACTTTCCCAAGAAACAGCATACGGGTAAGTGGGGCGTGGCAGACGGTCCGGTATATGACCGTATGCTTGCCGACATCAAGGCAGACAAGAGTGGCAAGCCATTCTTCTGCAGTGTGATGACCGAGAGTAGCCATGAACCGTTTGATGTGCCTGACTATAACAGGATAAAAACATCCCCAGAGCTCAATGCCTTTGCATACGCTGACGACTGTCTGGGCAGGTTTATCGCTGAACTGAAGAAACTGTCGTGCTGGAAGAATACCATCGTGGTTATCGTGCCAGACCATCTCGGTGCTTATCCGGCCAATGCCGACAACTATCAGCAGTGGCGTTTCCGTGTGCCACTCATCCTTTCGGGCGGCGCAACAGAGAGTATCAAGGCTGAAGCAAAAGAGTCTTTGGATGTCATCGGTTCACAGATAGACATTGCCGCAACACTGTTGGGAATGTTGGGGATGGACCACAGCGAATTTACTTATTCAAAGAACTTGTTTGACCCTGCGGCGCCTCATTTCGCTTTCTTTACCTTCCCCGATGCCATGGGCATCACCACAACCAACGGAAGGATTGTTTACGACAACATCTCCAACAAAGTGGCACAGCAGACGGGCACCAATACCGCCTCGCTCGTAAAACAAGCACAGGCTTATCTACAAAAACTCTATGATGACTTGGACAACATTGACAAACGATAGAACCATGAACTGCAAACTCTCAATAATAAGCCCTTGCTACGGGGCGCCTACACTGCTTCGGGAACTGGTGCGCCAGATAACAGAGGCAGCAAGAGACATCACGCCTGACTATGAGATAATCCTCGTTGAGGATGGTTCGCCAGACGACAGCCGCGACATAATACGCTCCATCTGTGCTGACGACAGTCATGTAAAGGGTGTGTTCCTAAGCCGGAACTTCGGTCAACAGCCAGCCATCAACGCAGGGCTTGACGTGGCACAAGGAGAATGGGTGGCAGTGCTCGACTGCGACCTGCAGAACCCACCGTCACATCTGCGGCCTATGTATGACAAAGCGCAGGAAGGCTATGACATGGTCTTTGCCAGCAGACAGGAAAGGCCGGATAATTTCTTCATGACAAAAGGTTCAAAGATGTTCAACCGCCTTATGACCTTCCTTACGGGAGTAAAGCAGGACGAGACTGTGGCAGAGTTTGCACTCTACCACCGCCGTGTGGTAGATGCCATGAAGCAGATGGGCGACTATGTGCGCTATTATCCGCTGATGCAGCAGTGGGTTGGATTCCGTACAGCCAAGGTGCCTGTGCCTCACGAAGAGCGCACCGACGGCAAGGAGTCGTCATACTCCATGCGTAAGCGCATCGAACTGGCAGTCACCACGTCGGTGGCATTCTCCACCAAGGCACTGCGCATGATAGTATATTTCGGACTGACGATAACGCTGTTGGCAGTGCTCGTGGCGGCATACCTTGCCATAAAGACAATAGTCACCGGCATTGATGTCAGCGGATGGTTCACGCTCTTCGTCAGCCTGTGGTTTATTGCGGGCATACTGATAAGTGTCATGGGCATCGTGGCTGTTTATATAGGAAACATATTCATGGAGGTGAAACACCGTCCCACATATATAATAGGAGAGATATGTCAGAAATCAGAAAACTAAGATACCGCCTGTTTTCATGGCGAAGCTATCCGAAACTGACGCCGTCGGCAGAACCCATCGATGTAGTGATTCCTATCATTGCAAAGGATTTGCGCATACTGCCACTGTGCCTTGAGGGTGTGCGCAACTGCGTTGCCAACACTGTGAAGCAGATATACATAGTGGCTCCCGACAAGCAGGAGATAAAGGACTTCTGCTCAGAGCATGGACTGGAATACGTCAATGAGGATTCCATATTCGGTTTCTCGCCGCGTGAGCTGCAACTGTTAACGACCTTTGGCGATGACCGCAGCGGATGGCTGTTTCAGCAGTTTGTGAAGTTGTCGGGCAGAGTAGGCACGTGCCGCCATTACCTATGCATCGATGCGGACCATGTGTTGGTTTATCCGCATGTATTCCTCAACGATGAGGGAAAGACGGTGTTCTATCAGAGTTATGAGGAGCATCTGCCATATTATGACATGATTCACAAACTGTTGCCCGACATGGAGATTTCAAGACTCTCCTATGTTGACCACAAGATGCTTTTCGACAAGGAACAGCTTACGAAGCTCCATGAGGCGATAAGTGCCAACGGTGGTGGTAAACCCTGGATGGATATAATACTTGAAAAGATTGACCGCAGCATCCTTGCAGGCTTCTCGGAGTTTGAAACCTACGGCAACTTTGTCCAAGATAAAGTATTGCGCCCGTGGCTGCAGAAGAGGCTGCCCTACAGCAAGATTGCAGATTATGAAACCTTACGTCGGAAGTACGGCAGTATCCACCGCTGGTCGCTGACCTTCCCCGATTATATGAGACAGAACAAGAAATGATATTCGCAAGAGACAAAAGCCAGATGTGCAACAACCTGTTGCAGTTTGCGCATGTTTATGCCTGGGCGCGTGAGCATGGCCGCAGTGTCATGTCCATGCGATTCAGTTACAAATACCCTTATTTCAAGATACGCCACACAGAGCATGTCAGTTTCCCTCTGTACCTGTTGGCAAAATATGCGGCTGCACTGCGGTTGCTGCCTACAGCCAACTACAAGCATATAGAGCGCGACCTCGATCGTGAGGAACGCAAGATGCTGCGCCATAAGCATGTGGTGGTGAGTGGATGGTATGCACGGTGGGATGACCTCTTCCTGAAATACCGCAGCGAAATATGCGACCTCTTCACCATTGACAGTCAATACACCGACCCCGTAAGACAGAAGATGAAGGAGTGTGAACGGGACAGCGATGCTGAGACCGTGACACGTCTCGGGGTACATATACGCCGTGGCGACTATAAAGACTGGTGCGGCGGCATATACTGTTATGACGACAAAACGTATGCACAATACATCAACGCTTTCGCAAGGATGAAACATGACAGGACGGTACATGTGTATCTCTCTACAAACGACCCAGAAGTGAGTGTGGAGCGATTTGCGGCGCAGATGACAGAGCGCAATGTGGTGCTGCATCTGCTTGCTGGCAACGCCGTGGAAGACCTCTTCATGCTTTCCGAGTGCGACTATATCATGGGACCGCCCAGTACCTATTCGCTCGTGGCAGCAATGTATCGCGACATCCCGCTTTGCCGTATGGACCAGACAAATGCTGAAACCATGTCATTGGAAGATTTCAAACTCTTCGATTACTGGTTTCGCAGGATAGTATAAACTTTTTGAAAAGTGCATATAAATAGAAGACAACATAGACAACAATGACAACATCTGTATGACAGAAGTGATGCGTGAGAAAAAGTTGTCCCAGTTGTCGTTAAAAAATGATTATTGTAAGCAATTATGATTGACATAACGGTAATGAAGACACTCATGTATAATGTCATTGGAGCCATACATAACGTACACAAGGAATTACGTGCCGGTTTGAATGAGTATTGCTATCAGGAAGGACTACAGATAGAACTCACCGAGCAGGAAATTCCCTTTGTACGTGAATTGTCATTCCACCCTGTTTATCATGGTAAGCTCATGGATGCAGAGTTTCGTGTTGATTTCCTGTGCAAAGACAATATCATCGTTGAGTGTAAAGCTGTATCGGAACTTATAGATGTACATAGGGCACAACTTTTCAATTATCTGCGTTTACTGAGGAAACCCTGTGGCATTCTTGTCAATTTTGCTCCTAAATTCGCAACTATCGAGCGCTACCTTTATGATATTGAAACAAACAACATATTAGGTATGGATGGGCATATAATACAGCCAGGATGGTAAATAGAACACAAAACAGACGACCACTACATGACATTAAGCGATGTATGAGAAGAGTTGTCCCTGTTGTCCTAAGTTGTCTTTAAAACCAAAAATAAACCTTTAAAACAATAAACAACATGATTATTTCTACAACCCCACAGATTGAAGGCCACACAATTCGTGAATACAAAGGTGTGGTGACTGGTGGGACCATCATCGGTGCTAATTTCGTAAAGGACTTCTTTGCCGGCATCCGCGACATCATCGGAGGTCGCTCCGGCAGTTATGAGAAAGTGCTCATCGAGGCGAAGGACACCTCTCTTGCCGAGATGCAGCAGCGTGCAACTGAACTTGGTGCCAACGCCATCGTTGGTGTTGACATAGACTATGAAACCATCGGCCAGAACAACTCCATGCTCATGGTAGCCACAAGCGGCACGGCCGTAGTGATAGACTGATTGACACAGAGAACAATATAAGGCTGGCTGTTATCTGGACATGGCGAGCCTGAAGCCTACCATGTCGCGACGACGACGCTGGTCGTACATGAAACGGTTGGTGGAGCGGCAGTACTGCGGATTGCAGTCGTGCGCTCCGCCACGTATTACGTGAAAATTACTTGATGCCTTGCCGGTGGGTGACTTGCGGTACCAGTCCTCACACCATTCCCATACGCCGCCCGACATATCGTACAGTCCGAGTTCATTAGGTTTCAGTGTGGCCACCTCTGCATGTTCGTACACATGGTGGTTGTGCGTTGTGTGTGCCACTTCGTCAGGGTTGTTGCTGCCTGAATAGATGTAGCCCTTCGACTTTCTTCCGCCACGCGCGGCATATTCCCATTCCGCCTCTGTGGGCAGACGGAAATGTGCGCCTGTCATGGCGTTGAGCCTACTGATAAACTCCTTGCACATGTCGTAGGTGACATATTCCACAGGACATTTAGCCCCCTTGCGCTTCGAACGATTTTTGTTCATCACAGCCTCCCACAATTCCTGCGTCACTTCCGTTTCGCCTATATAGAAGTTGTTTACAATGGTGGAATGGCGCACCTCGTCGGCATCGGCAAGCGTGTCGCCAGGCTGTGCACCCATTGTGAACCGTCCGCCCTGCACGAATTTCATTGAGAAATAAACGCCTTTGACGTTATACACACGCGTCATGGGCGTTTTCTTTTGTGCCGTGGCATTAGTGGCAAACATCAGCGCACACAGCAGCACGGCAGTCTGCATCTTCGGTGCAATGATTTTCATGCGCTTACCTACAGCCCACCATATCACGCTAAGCCATGCTATGAAGAACGTATATACATCGAGCCAGAAAGTCTGGTGAATGTAATTGTGCAACCATGCAGGGCACAGTATGTCGGTAGGCAGTATGCCGAAATTTATAACCAACAGCCAGAACACCGTCCAGTCAAACCAAGTGCGGCGTTCGCGCATCCAGAATGCCATGGCATAGAACGGCAGCGTGATGATATAAGTATGTGTTTCGGGGCAGTCGCTGAACAGTATCATGAAACCCGTAAGCACTGCCAGCGCCTCGACGCGGAAAGAAAACTCCTTCCAGCGCTTGTATCGTGCGAAGAATGCTATGCCGAGCAGTGCGAACACTATCATCTGCACCATGCGGTAGTTTGGCAGCAGATAAGGCTTCAGTCCGCGTGCGAAGAGTATGCCGATGAAGTCCGAGTCACTATGATGGCTTGCTATCATGTCGAACATCTGCTGGTATAGCACGAAAGGATTGTCGAAGTTGGTATTAACCAGCGGCAGACATATCAGCAGTGCGCCGAACACCACCGCCAGCGCAAGGTTGCGACATGTCTTAGGATAGCACAGCAGTAACGCCAGTTCGGCAGCGCCATACACCTTTGTGCAGGCGGAAATCATAATCAGCAGTACCGCCCACACTCCTTTGCCGCGCTCAAGCAGCGAATATGCGAAGATGTAGATGTAGCACACTATGATGTTGTGCTGATAGCAGAAAATGGTCTGCAGTGCCACCGGCAGCAGAAAGAGGAATATCCAGTGCTTGTATTTGTTGTACTGTTCAGGTAATGTCTTTATAGCAAGCGTAAACAGGCAGTAGTTGCCGATGTTCCACACGTATGGTCCCAACCACCACGGCAGGAAAAATATAGGGGCGAACAGCACGCTGAACACCGGTGAATACAGGAAATATATGCAGTGTGCCTGTGCATATTCCAGGTTGTAGGGCGACAGTCCTTCCCAGAACATGCGCGTGGAGTCCTGATAGTCGAAATAGTTGGTGTTTCTTCCCCTGAACACCTCAAGCGACGTGGCGAGCAGCACGATAGCCATGCCAAGCCAGAACACACACCGTGGGTTACTCCAAAACCAGATAAAACCTTTTTTCAGCTTTTCCATTCCTTAGTTGGCTTCTTGAAATTTCAATATCAGTCCGGCTATGTACCTGACCTCATCCTCTGTCAGTTCATAATACAACGGTAACCTTACGAGGCAGTCGCCATACCTGTCACATTCGGGCAGTTCAACTATGTCTGTATAATGTGTCTTGGCATAGTCGCTTGAGTGCAGCGGTATGTAGTGGAATGTGGACTGCACGCCGTTCTCTTTCAGATAACCCATCAACCGTGTGCGTACATCCAGCGACTTACATACGATGTAGAACATGTGAGCGTTGTTCGTGGCGTAATCCGGTATCTGCGGCAGCGTGAACAGCGCCTTGTCTATCGTCGGCTGCAGTGCATTGTAGTATGTCTGCCACAGCAGTTTGCGCCTCTGCTGTATGTCGTCTATCTGCTCAAGCTGCGCCCACAGGTATGCAGCGTTGAACTCCGACGGCAAGAACGATGACCCCATGTCGCACCATCCGTATTTGTTTACCATGCCACGGTAGAACTCAGCCCTGTTGGTGCCTTTCTCCCACAGTATCTCGGCGCGGCTAACAAAGCGTTCATCGTTTATTGCGAGCATGCCGCCCTCTCCGCAGATGATGTTCTTCGTCTCATGGAAAGAGAAAGCGGCAAGATGTCCTATGCTGCCCAGCGGCCTGCCTTTGTAGTATGAGTCGATGGCGTGCGCAGCATCCTCCACGACGATGATGCCGTACTTCTCGGCCAGTGCCATTATCGCATCCATGTCACATGCCACACCGGCATAGTGAACCACGCAGATTACCCTCGTCCTCGGCGTTATCAGCGGTTCTATCGTTTCCACTGTGATGTTCGGGTTGTCCTTGCCACTGTCGGCAAACACCACCTTTGCTTTCTCGCGTATGAAAGCTATGGCGCTCGACACAAAGGTGTATGACGGCACAATAACCTCGTCGCCTTCATTAAGGTTGCAGAGCATGGCGCACATCTCCAGTGCGTCGGTGCCCGACGTGCATAGCAGCACTTTCTTGAAGCCGTATCTGTCTTCAAAGAAACTGTGGCATTTCTTTGTGAAGTCGCCGTTTCCCGACATCGTCATGGAGCGGCACACCTCTGCCATGTATGTTTGTTCCCTACCGCTGCAGTATGGTTTGTTGAATGGGATCATCTCTTACGGTTTACAGTTTTCGGTTTGTAATTTTTGTGTTTATGGTTTACTTTTTTTCAATTCACAATGCATAATGCATTGTGTGTGCATTACAGGAACGCCTGCAATTTACACAGGGCCTCTTTCTTTGCTGTCTCCAGGTCGTCATTAACCACTACCGTGTCGAATTTATCGGCGTATGTCAGTTCGTATTCTGCACGTGCTATACGTTGCTCTATCACTTCGGGCGCATCGGTGCCACGACCGTTCAGGCGGCGGCGCAATTCCTCTATCGAAGGTGGTTGTATGAACAGGCTCAGGGCACGGTCGCCATATACCTTCTTGATGTTCATTGCGCCATGCACGTCAACGTCGAACACTACGTTTTCGCCTGCCGCAAGCTGCTTTTCTACCTGCGACTTCAGCGTGCCGTAGTAGCGGTCTTGATATACCTCTTCATACTCCACGAACTCATCGTTCTGTATTTTCGCGCGGAACTCCGCCGGAGAGAGGCAGCAATACTCCACGCCGTCCTGCTCCGGTCACCGCGAAGCACGCGATGCGCACCTGGAGCTGA
>ODAI014385955.1_pt1 | contig 20138 bp, 19 predicted proteins | sample 1539321 | NCBI WGS metagenome assembly ODAI01 (sample SAMN02144231, study PRJEB22623) | gut metagenome | biome: sheep rumen | host: Ovis aries | place: New Zealand
AATCTTTCCCATCTTATGATTTCACAATTTTTACTATTTTACTATTTGACAATTTCACGATTGATAGTTCTATTCTCTTCTCATTTTTGTCTCTTCATGAGAATAACTATCTTTTCTCCTCCCCTCCCTTCGGGAGGGGTTGGGGGTGGGCTTTTTATTTCACCACCTTATAATAATCTTCCTTTCGCGGTTTCACCGTATGCGGGTGAGAGGAAGCATATCCGAGGGCGATGCTTCCGACACCTGCCAGTCCTTCCGGCATGCCTAAGTCACGGAGTATCGCCTTACCGTCTTCACGCTCAAACATCTGGTCGACACGGTTTATCCAACATGAAGCCAGTCCGATGCTATGTGCTGCCAGCATCATGTTGCCTAAGACAAGACTTCCATCACGCTCATGGTTGGCATTGTCTGCTGGTGCCAACACCAAGACAATGGTCGGTGCACCATAATAGGGGTCACTGGTAACGCCCATAATCTCGGCATTCATCTGCACCAACTGCTCACGTAAGGCAGGGTTCTGGACAGCAATGATGAACGGAGCCTGTGTGCCATGGCCTGTCGGAGCCCAAGTTCCAGCCTCCAAGACCGTTTTCAGCTCTTCATCTGTAATCTGCTCTGGCTTAAACCGACGGATAGACCTCCGTTCGCGTATCGCCTTCAATACTTCATTTTCCATACTCTTATGCTGTTTTTGATATTCACCTTTTAAGGAGTAGACGTATGCAAGAAAGCCTCATGGAGTACCCGACGTGCTGCGCCGGCACCACTGGCAACGTATGCACCGGCAGACTTACCAGACTCAAGAAGCGATGACGGATCGTCATTGAAGCGTGACATCTTTTGACCGAAAGTATCGGCATCAGTAATCTCAAAGCCTCCGCCAGCCTTCATCAGCCCTTGCGCTTCACGGAAATGCTTGTTGTTGGGACCAAAGATAACGGGCAGGTTCCATACTGCCGCCTCCAGGACGTTATGGATTCCGACGCCGAAGCCGCCTCCTACGTAGGCTACATCGCCGTAACGATAAATACTTGAGAGCAGACCGAAGCAGTCGATGATAAGCACGTCTGCTTCCTTCACCTTCAGTAACAGAGCCTGTCTGTCCGCATCTGACAGATGACTGGAATCGTCAAGACTACCAGCCACATCAGTATACCTCAGCACCTTGCGCCCCTCAAGCATTCGTTCTATCTGCTGGAGATGGTCTTTCCCAATGACGTGAGGAGCTATGATTGCCTTCCAATCCTTATGTTCATTCAGCCACGGGATAAAGATGGCCTCATCGGGTTGCCAGCTACTGCCAGCCACGAATATCTTCTTGCGTGAAAGTTCTGTGGCAGGAGTGCCATCGCCTACAAACTGCTCTACGATAGGCAACTGCTTGGCAGCGTCCTTGATTTGCAACACACGGTCGAAACGGGTATCACCCGTCACCGTAGCATTCTTCAGACCTATCTTCGCCAACAGCTGACGGCTCTCCTCGTTCTGCACATAAAAGTGGGTGAAGCATTTCAACACATGACCATACTCCCTGCCATACCATTTGAAGAAGACCTGATCAGGACGGAAGATGCTGCTCACGCTATACACCGGAACGTGGCGGTGCTTCAAGATATGCAGGTAGTTGTACCAGAACTCATACTTGATAAAGAACGCCATGACTGGTCTCACCGTTCTCAGGAAACGGCGTGCATTGGTCACGGTATCTATCGGCATATAGCAGATGATGTCTGCACCAGGATAGTTCTTCCTCACCTCATAGCCGGAAGGAGAATAGAAGGTCAACAGTATCTTATATTCAGGATGTTCCTTCCGTAACTGCTCCATCAGCGGACGCCCTTGCTCGAATTCACCAAGAGAGGCTGCATGGAACCACACATACTGTGCCACCGGGTCTACCTTTTCCCGAAGAATCTTCACCGCCTCACGCTCACCACGCCACATTTTGCGAACCTTTTCATTGAAAAGGCTGGCAACCATGACGCCAAACTGGATAAGGTACATGAGGATGTGGTACATGGGTGAAGGTTGAGGGTTGAATTATGAATTGTGAATTATCAATTATCAATTGTCAATGGCTCAATTGCTCAATGGCGCGATGCAGACGGCTGAGGGTTTCCTCCTTGCCGAGGAAGGCTGAAATGTCAAACATGCCTGGTCCCTTACCTTCACCTACAAGGCAAAGGCGGAAAGCGTTCATCACGTCGCCAAGCTTATAGCCCTTGTCTTCTACCCACTTCATGACAACAGGCTCCTGGCCTTCTATCGAGAAGTCGTCAATGGCAGCCAACACCTCACCAAGTTCCGTCATCTGCTGTGCAGAATACTCCTTCCAACGCTTCTTGCGCGTCTTTTCGTCATACTCCGTCGGCGGAATGAAGAAGAACGAGCACAACGGCCACAGCTCATGAACGAAGCTGACACGGTCTTTCATCATCCTGACCACTTCCTTCACACGCTCCATCGTCGTCTCCACACCGTTGTTGGCAACAATAGGAGCGAAAAGGTTGGCAATCTCTTCATTGCTCTTACGGAGGATATATTCATGGTTGAACCACATTCCTTTCTTATAGTCAAACTTCGCACCAGCCTTAGAACAACGGCTGAGGTCGAACGCCTGTACCAATTCGTCCAAGGAGAAAATTTCCTGCTCTGTACCGGGATTCCAACCTAAGAGAGCCAGGAAGTTGACTACCGCCTCCGGGAAATAGCCGCTCTCACGATAGCCATTGCTCACCTCTCCGCTATTCGGGTCGCGCCACTCCAAGGGGAAGACGGGGAAGCCGAGACGGTCGCCATCACGTTTCGACAACTTACCCTTACCTTCCGGCTTGAGCAACAACGGCAGGTGGGCAAACTGCGGCATGGTATCTTCCCATCCGAAAGCACGGTAGAGCAACACGTGCAACGGGGCACTGGGCAACCACTCTTCGCCACGAATGACGTGAGAAATCTCCATCAAGTGGTCATCAACGATGTTGGCAAGGTGATAGGTAGGCAGTTCATCAGCACTCTTGAAGAGCACTTTGTCGTCGAGGATGTCAGTCTTCACCCTCACCTCTCCGCGAATCAGGTCGTTGACCAGCACCTCCTCGCCCGGCTCAATCTTGAAACGGACGACATACTGCTGTCCGTCGTCAATGAGTGCGTCGACTTCTTCCTTCTTCATCGTGAGCGAGTTGCGCATCATTCCACGCGTCTTCGCGTCATATTGGAAGTTCTTGATTTCATTGCGCTTGGCTTCCAACTCCTCCGGAGTGTCAAAAGCAATGTATGCTTTGCCTGCATCCAGCAGCTGTTGGACATACACCTTATATATATGTCGGCGCTCACTCTGACGATAAGGACCTTTGTCTCCGCCAAAGCTGACGCCCTCGTCAAACTTGATACCAAGCCATCGGAAAGCCTCAAGGATATATTCCTCTGCACCTGGCACAAAGCGATTGGAGTCTGTATCCTCGATACGGAACACCAAGTCCCCACCATGCTGGCGTGCAAAAAGATAGTTAAATAATGCTGTTCTCACTCCTCCTATATGCAGAGGACCCGTCGGACTGGGTGCAAAACGCACCCTAACTTTTCTTTCTGTCATCAGTCTGAAATTGATATTTTGCTGCAAAGGTAGTGTTTTTTATACAGATTCTGCGCTTGATGCCGTTTATTTTTGTATTTTTGCAAAGGCTAAAGACGTTCTCCCTTCGCGGGGAAGACGATAAAGACAACAGACTATGAACCATTTCAATAATACCGGCAACCATTATTGGCGCAATTTGATCACGCGCTTCTTGCTTGTCGTTTCGTCAGTAACTATCATCGTTTGGTTCCTTCCACGAACAGAAGGACCGCTTTTCCACTATGATGAGGGCAAGCCGTGGATGTATGGGCAGCTCATCGCCAAGTTCGACTTCCCCATCTTCAAGACCGAGGAGACGCTGAATGCCGAGCGCGACTCCGTCTCCAAGTCGTTCCAGCCCTATTACTACCGCAACACGAATGTAGAGGAACAACAGATCGCCAACTTCCAGCAACGGTTCAAGGAAGGGCTTCCCGACCTGCCGCCGACGGTCAAGCACCTGATTGTCCAGCGCCTGCATGAGTTGTATCAGGCAGGCATCATGAATGCCAACGACTATTCGAGCTACATGAAAGACACGACAGCGATGATCCGCGTGGTCAACGGCAAGGAGGCCGTCAGCGTTCCTGCCAGTAAAATCTACTCGACGATAGCCGCCTATGAGCACATCTTCCAAGACGACATGCTTGCCATGCACCGTGCCACCTTGCAACGCTACAACCTGAACGAGTTCATTGAGCCGAACATCATTTACGACAAGGAGCGCAGCGAGACCGAGAAGAACGACATGCTGAGCCTCATCCCACAAGCCAGCGGCATGGTATTGGAAGGACAGCGCATCATAGACCGGGGCGACATCGTCGACCACCACACCTACCTGGTACTGAACAGCTTCGAGAAAGCGATGGAACAGCGCAACTCCTCCGACGAAGAAATCTTGTCTACCATCATCGGGCAAGCCATCTATGTATTCATCCTCGTACTGCTCTTCACCACCTACCTGGTGCTCTTCCGCAAAGACTACTTCCAGAAGCCCCGTTCGCTGGCAATGCTCTACACGTTGCTTGTCGTCTTTCCCGTCATCGTGTCGCTGATGATGCAGTTCAACAAGTTCAGCGTCTACCTCATCCCCTTTGCCATCGCCCCCATCTTCGTGCGCGTCTTCATGGACTCCCGTACAGCCTTCATCACCCATGTGATGATGATACTGCTATGTGCCGTAGCGGTGAAATACCAGTATGAGTTCATCATCGTGCAACTGGTGGCAGGCTTGGTGGCCATCGACTCACTGCGCGAACTGTCGAAGCGGTCACAGATCTTCTTGACAGCCATCCTTGTAACCTTAGGGTCGGCGATGGTCTACTATGCCTTGCAGCTGATACAGAGCGACGACATGTCGAAACTGGACCACTCTATCTACATCCACTTTGCCATCAACGGCTTCTTCCTCCTCTTCGCCTATCCGCTGATGCTCGTCATCGAGAAGACATTCGGATTCACCTCCGACGTGACGCTCTTCGAACTGTCGAACACCAACAACGAACTGATGCGAAAGATGAGCGAGATTGCTCCCGGAACATTCCAGCACAGCATCACCGTAGGCAACCTGGCAGCAGAGGTCGCCAACAGGATAGACGCCGACAGCCAGCTGGTGCGTACCGGTGCCTTGTACCACGACATCGGAAAGATTGTCAACCCCGTCTTCTTCACGGAGAACCAAGCCGGCGTCAACCCGCACGACAAGATCAGCAACCTGGAGAGTGCCCGCATCATCATCAACCATGTTTCAGAAGGTCTGCAACTGGCAGAGAAATACAACCTGCCACAAATCATCAAGGACTTCATCAGCACCCACCACGGAACGGGACTGGCACGCTATTTCTACATCAACTACAAGAACGAGCACCCGGACGAAGAGGTGGATGAAAGTCTCTTCCAATATCCCGGTCCCAACCCTACGACGCTCGAACAAGCCATCCTCATGATGTGCGACGGCGTAGAGGCAGCCTCACGGTCGCTTCAGGAATATACCGAAGAGAGTATCAGCTCACTGGTAGACCGTATCATCAGCCAACAGGTACAGGCAGGCTTCTTCACGGAATGCCCCATCACCTTCCGCGACATCAACCTTGCCAAGCAGGTGCTTACCGACAGGTTGCGCAACATCTACCACACCCGTATACAATATCCGGAGGAGAAGGGGAGTTAAAAGGGAGTTAAAGAGGAGTTAAAAGGGAGTTAAAGAGGAGTTAAAGAGGAGTTAAGGGGGAGTTGGAGTTATAAAGGAGTTGAAATCTCCTTTCTTGCACCAAGAAAAATGCGCAAAAAGCCGATTTTTGTGCATTTTCTTTTAATGTTTGTTAATATTGTGCGCGTAAACACTTTAAAATTAAACATAATATATACCTTTGCAGCCGATTTTTTAGACTTTATTAAAAGATGAAGAAACTTAGATTAGCAGTAACTTCCGCAGTACTATCTGCGGCAACGGCTACAACATTTGCCGGCGGCATCCTGACCAACACCAACCAAAGTGTTGAATTTCTGAAGAATCCTGCACGCGATGCTGCCATAGGAATTGATGGAGTCTACAGCAACCCGGCAGGTGTTGCCTTCATGCCCAACGGCTTCCACCTTGCCATCAACTGGCAGATGGCACACCAGACTCGCACCATTACCTCTACAAACCCGCTCTTTGCATTGGGAAAGCGCAACGACGGAAAGACGACCAAGGAGTTTGAAGGCATTGCAGATGCCCGTTTCATCCCCTCTGTACAGGCAGCCTACAACACCGACAAGTGGAGTTTTCAGTTCAATTTCTCCATGCCTGGCGGTGGTGGTGTCTGCGAGTTCAGCAACGGACTGGGCTCCTTCGAGAGCGCCGTGGGCATGATTGCCAGCAACCTGAAGCCCTTAGGTGCCGAAGGTTACGACTGTAACATGTATATGCGCGGACGCCAATACTATTTTGGATTCCAGCTCGGTGCTGCATACAAGATCAATAAGCACTGGTCTGCATACGGTGGTCTGCGCGTTCTCTACGGCGACGCATCCTACAAGGCACGCATCAACAACATCCAAGTCAAGATGTCTAACGCTCAGGGTGAAGCCTACTATATCGACTTCGACCAGTTCATGTACAACTCCGTGAACACCATCAACAAAAAGTTAGGACAGGCAGAGCTGGCAACACAGCTGGGACTCTATACCCCGGAGCAGTATGCTGCCGCAAAAGCACAGGCCGATGCCGCTCTTTCCGGCATTGAGCCACTGCTGAAATACTCGCAGGGTGTCAACCTGATGAGCATCCAGACGGGCTTCGGCATTGCTCCCATCTTTGGCGTCGACTTCCGCACAGGTCCTTTCAACTTCGCCGCTAAGTATGAGTTCAAGACGCGCATGAAGATGAAGAACCACTCTACGCTGGACAAGGCGATGGAGATTGATGCCGTCAACAAGTTCCGCGACAACACCGACGTCGACGAAGACGCACCGGCACTGCTCACACTGGGTGCACAATGGAGCATCACGCCGCAGATCCGTGCCAACCTGGGCTACCATCACTACTACGATACCGACGCCCACTGGTACCAGCATTCCGAGAAGAAGCTCGACGGAGGTACCAACGAATTCCTCGGCGGTGTGGAATGGGATGTGACGAAGAAGCTGAACGTCTCTGCCGGCGGACAGATTACCCGCTATCAGCTTACAGACGACTACATGAACGACATGTCGTTCGTCGTCAACTCATACAGCTTCGGACTCGGTCTCTCCTACAAGATAACCGACCACGTCAAGGTGTCGGCAGCTTACTTCCAGACCAACTACAAAGACTATGACAAGGTGACGCAACGCCATCCTGAAACGGGTGCCGTCATGGTGGGCGACAAGTTCACACGTACCAATAAGGTGGTAGGACTGGGCGTAGAAGTGACGCTCTAAAGCGGGTCTACGTCGTAATAGACCTGCAACGCAGCATAGCGCGAATCTTTCAGCAGTTCCGACTGTATCTGCCGAAGGTATTCGCGCACTTTTTGATGGTCTATCCCATTCTCCAGCTTCAACATTATCTTACGGATGCTTAACTGCTTGACACGGGCTATCGAGGGCTTGTCCGGACCAAGCACCCTTTCACCAAACACTTCGCGCAACCGTGATGCCAGCTCGTAGCTTGCAGACTCGGCAACAGGCTCCTTGCGGTGCTTCAGATAGACATAGACGAGATGATAGAACGGCGGATAGCGAAACGACTTACGCTCGTCCAGAAGGTCTTCATAGAATGTGTCGTAATCGGTATGTACCACCTGCCGGATGACGGGCAGCTCCGGACTCTTCGTCTGCAAGATGACACGTCCGCGATGTCCCTTTCGTCCGGCTCGTCCGCTGACTTGCGACATCATCATGAACGCCTGCTCGTAGGCACGGAAGTCCGGATAGTTCAACATGGTGTCGGCGTTCAGGATGCCCACCACCGACACCTTGTCGAAGTCGAGACCCTTGGTGACCATCTGCGTACCGATGAGCAGGTTGGTCTTGCCTGCAGAGAAGTCGCGGATGATGCGTTCGTATGCCGACCGTGTACGGGTGGTGTCCAGGTCCATGCGAGCAACACGTGCATCGGGGAATATCTCCATGATCTCGTCCTCTATCTTCTCCGTACCATAGCCACGTCCACGCAAGTCGGTGCTCTCACAGTTCGGACAGGCCTTCGGCACCGCATAGGTGGCACCGCAATAGTGGCACGTCAGCACGTTCTGGTTCTTGTGCAGCGTCAGCGAAACGTCGCAGTTCTGGCACTTGGGAACCCATCCGCACACCCTACATTCCACCATCGGGGCGAAACCGCGACGGTTCTGGAAGAGGATGACCTGCTCACCGGCTTGCAACGCCTCCCTGACGGCTGCCAGCAAGACGGGCGAGAAGGGACCGCGCATCAGCTTCCGGCGCTGCAGGTCCTTGATGTCTACGACCTGCACTTCCGGCAGCTGGATGCCCTGATAGCGCTCCATCAACGTCACCAGCCCGTACTTCCCCGTCTTCGCGTTGTGGTAGCTTTCCGCCGAGGGGGTGGCAGAACCAAGGAGGATGGTTAAAGGTTGAAGGTTGAGGGTTGAGGGTTGAGGAATGAATTGTGAATTGTGAATTGTCAATTGTGAATTGTCCGCTCGGCTTTGCCGCTTGGCTCGTCCAAGAATTGTGAATTGTGAATTATGAATTCCCATCATGATGGCAACGCTGCGGGCATGGTAGCGGGGTGCCGGGTCTTGCTGCTTGAAGCTGGCTTCGTGTTCTTCGTCGACGATGACCAAGCCGAGCCGCTGGAAAGGCAGCAGGACGGCTGAACGGGCACCGAGGATGACGTCATAAGGGTGGCGTGAGAGCTGTTTCTGCCAGATTTCAACCCGTTCGGCATCGCTGTATTTCGAGTGGTAGATGCCGAGTCGGTTGCCGAAGACACGCCGCAGGCGTTCCATCATCTGCACCGTGAGGGCTATCTCTGGCAGCAGATACAACACCTGCTTGCCTTCGTCGATGGTTTTCTGTATCAGGTGGATATAGATTTCGGTCTTCCCGCTGGAGGTGACGCCATGCAAGAGCACCACCCGCTTCTTCATCCACTGGAAGAGTATCTGGTTATAGGCATCCTGCTGGACGCCATTCAGCGGCTTGGCATACTCCGGATGGGGCGCTCCGCCATCGTTCAGCCGCCCCACTTCGCGCTGGAACGTGGTCAGCACGCCGCGGTCGACGAGCGAACGCAGCGTTGCCGACGTTCCATGAGAGACGTTCTTCAGCTCCTCGCATGTCATCGAGGCACCCGACTCCATCAGACACTTCACCATCTGCAACTGCTTCGTTGCACGCTTGAGCATCTCGCCCAGCACCTGCCTGCCGCGCTCCGTCTGATAGGGCTCCGCCAGCATCACGCACGTTTCCGTCTTCGGACGATAGTGGTCTTCGGCTTTCAGGCCTGACGGCAGAGCCGCCTTATACACTTCACCGATAGGCGACAGGTAGTAGTCGGCTATCCATTGCCACAGCCGGTACTGCGCCGGCAAGAGAATGGGCGCGGAGTCGAGCACCGACAGGACGTCCTTCATCGATGCTTCCTTGCCCTTCAGGTGCGCCGGCAGCTCGTCATGAACGGCAACAGCCATCGCCGTATAGGTCTTGCTCTTGCCCAGCGGCACGACGACACGCACGCCGAACTGCACCTGCGGCAGCAGGTGTCCGGGGATGCCGTAGGTGAACAGTCCTTCCAACGGCAAAGGCAATATCACGTCAACATACTTCATCTGCACCTGCAAAGGTATAGAGATTATTCTATTTGCACAACGCTAAAGCCCATTTTTCGCAAAAGACGCCAAACACGGATGACTTTTTAAATCGTAAATACTTGGATCCTTTAAAATACAAGTGGCGATAAGCCTGTAAATGACCTCAAATGAGGATAATGTTTTAGGAGTATTCAGAGAGTATCATCCCATCGGAATGATTCTTCCGCAACTAATTTCCGTTGGTGAAGCAAACCGCCGAGACTCTCATCGTTTGAGAATCTCGGCGGATATCTGTTTCTGAGGAGAATTTCGGGAAATCAGTCGTGCATATTTTGTGTGTGGCAGGCATCGACCACTGTAATGGTGTCGCCCTCAATGGTGTAGGCGTAGTACCATTTGTCGGTATTCGCCATGTAGTAGCCCTCCCATCGGCTGATGGTAGGACGGCGGCGAGACAGCGTTCTCTCTATGGCATAGATGGCGAAGAAAGCATCGCGCACATTACGTTCCATATCCTCGTAGGAATAGGTGTGCTGGTATTTCTTGGCTACGTTCCGATAGAAACTTCTTATCTTGGCAGCCGTTCGCTTGGTGTAGAAATACTTATATTGCATATTCCTTGTCGTAGATGCCCTTGATGTCCTTCATCGTCAGTTCGTAGGCTTCTTCGGGCGTATATAGTTCCTTGTCCATGTCGGGAAAGTCCTCTTCGAGTAGCATATCAGGCAGTAACCTGGTCTGTATTGGCTTGACACTCTCTATAAGTATCGACACCAACTCCAGTTTCTGGCTGTCGTCCATGTCCTTCACCATTTCGAGGTAGTAGCTCATTGGACGAACGGTGCGTTGTTTTGCGGTTGTTGTTGCCATATCTTCTTGCATTTAGAATTACTGGCAGCAAAGATACAACTTTTTCGCGAGATTAGCACAGCTCCCTCAGATTTTTATATATTACTGTCCGCTAAACATAGACATCCCCATCCCAACTCTTTCGCTCAAGCAACATGCCAAAAGGGGTGTTCCCGTCACACTGAGGGCACAGAGTGGGCTTGCTTCTTTCGTTCAGCCGACGATAAAAAAAGCGGTGGACTTCCGATTGAGAAGTCCACCGCTAAGTGTTAACACGATGGCTGGCGCTTAGAAGAAGTAAGCCAGACCTATCTGCCAGGCGTTGTTACGTCCCTTGAACGCAGACTTCACACCTTCCAGTTCCGTCAACTCACCCGTCTTGGTGCAAGCGATGTTGTAGTTGGCTGTCACCTGCAGGTGGGAGAGCAACGTTGCACCGATACCGAGGTTCACGCTGAAATTAGACGTCTTCAGCCGCCATTCCAGCGCGTCCTGGACGATGGACTGATTCTTCTCGCCGATATTGAAGCCAAACTGTGGACCGGCAAAGAAGAAGACGTTCGCCTTATCGCCCAATCCGACGGTATAGCGCAGGTTGACGGGGATGGCAATCTGATGCTGCTTGAGGGTCTTGTCCACCTTTCCGTGTTCATCATCGACCTTTGCTGAACGCTGGTCGTAGAGTGCCGACACATCGACACCCAGCCCGACGATGGGCAACGTAAACTTCACGGTAGGACCGATGAAGAAGCCTGCGCGGTTGTTTGTCTCGAAAACAGAATTGCTGAACTTCATGTTGGTGACGTTCACACCACCTTTCAATCCGAACTTCACCTGGGCGGAAGCCGGTGCTGCGAAGCATGTCGCCAGCAACAACGCCAATACTAAAACCTTTCTTCTCATGATTCTTTGATTATTGTTATTACGAAGAACTGCGGCTATGCCGCAGTTTAATGATTTCGATGGAGAGGCGGACTGCCATCAATGACGTTCGCGCCTTACGGAGACGCGGGCAGAGCTGCCGCGGCCGCTGCTACCTCCGCCACGGCGACGAGAGGACGAGACGCTACCACCGTTACGACGGTTGGCACGACGCTGCTTCTTCGTCATCTTCGCCTCGGCAGCCGCGATGCTGTCGAGCGAATCTTTCTTGGCAGGGTCGCCGAAGATGTTCTTTTCAAAGTCGGTAAGCTCCTTCTCGATGCGCTTCTGCTCGGCAGCCATCAGCGAGTCGGTGGGACAATACTGCTGCAACGTCCTTCCAAGCATGTTGGTGGTCTTATAGATCTTACCCTTATACTGGTTGGTGGTGAAGTAGTCGTCGACACTCATCGTGGCTGCATTGTTCAGGTCGCTCGTCATCATCATCTGCTTGGAGAGGAACGGAGCCACATCGTCATAGCGCACCCAGAACAACGGATACTTCTGTTCGGCATCGCCGAAGTCGTCTTCACGGAACATGATGGGGCAGAGTGCCACCACCTTACGGTGGAAGGTGGCAGTGCCTTGGTCGTAGTAGGCACTCTCCTTCAGGTAGTAGGCTTTCACCTCACGTCCCGGAATGTCGGCATTGTCCAACCGTATGCGTCCGTTGGCGTTGCGTTCATAATAGATATGGTAGTTGTCGAGGAACTGCAACGGCTTGACGCGTGCCGAGTCGGTGAACACCTCGTTGCCGTCGAGCCTGTATTCATAGACGCGGATGTTGCCCGTCATCATCAATTTGAAGATGTAGGTGAACAGGTTCATCTGCGAACCGATGGGTTCGGTGGGATAATACAGGCCGGCATTGGCTTCCTCTGTAAGCTTCAGCTCACGGTAGATGTCGCGTCGCCACACCACGTCCGACGACATCTCCTGCGCCACGGGGAAGGAGATGCGTGCCCTTGTAGTCATGTTGTTGGCGTTAGACTGCTGAGCCCTCTGCTGCTCTGCCCTGCGTGCCTTGGGCTGCGCTACAGCGTAGCTAAATGATAAATGACACATGATCAATGACAAAATCATTATCACCGCCATTCTGTGCTTCTCCATATTTACTTTCTGAATCATCATCTTCTTGCTTTGTTATGTTTTGTTTATCATCTGTCATTTTCCATTTACGCCCCAGGTCGCCTACTTCACGATGACCTCCAATGCTGAGCGCAGGGTACGGGTGATGCCGTCGGGACCTACAGCTACGACACGGGTAATGTAGAATCGCTTGTTGCGCGAGAGTGAACGGAACATCTCCTTCTGGCGGGCTGAGAACGACGCACCGGCTGAAGCCACAGGTATGGCATTGCCCATGTTGTCGAAGAAGACGGTTTCGAAACTGTTCACACGGAACGGGATATCCAACAGGCCGTCGTCGATGGCAGCATGGATGCCGGAGGCTCCCATGAGGGCTGCCTTGCCGAGTCCGCCGCCCTTGAAGCGGTCGGAACCAACGACGATGTAAGGAGACGGATCGGGCAGCTTGCGCACCTTGAAGGTGAAGGTGCCGACGCTATGTCCCTTGGCTGAGACATTGAACGTCACGTTCTGACCTACTGCCGCGGGCACGGCTATGTAATGGCCGGGACCGGTAGAGCGGATGCTGCCGCCTGTCATGCTGACGGAGATGGAACTCTGCGGCGTATTGGAGACGCTGACGCTGATGGGGTTGTCGAACCCGGCATACAGCACGTTCATCAAGTCGGCAGAGAGGGTGGCACCGGTCGGGGCAAGGGGCGGCGCCACGACCTGGTACTTCTGACTGAAGTCGCGTCGCAACATGTTGCCTGCCACATCGCGCATGAGGATATATCCGTTAAAGGTATAGTCGCCGACACCGCCCACGTTGAAGGAATAGGTGTCGCCTTGTATCTTCCTGCCGTTGACATAGACCTCCGGCACCTGCGTGGTGTCGACAGCTGCCATCACCATCTTGGCAGTGAGCTGGTCGCCGGGATAGAGCCTGGTGGCACTGGGCACGACGAACGCTTCGAGCTTGTTGACACGGATGTCCTTCAGACCGACGTTGGAAACCAGCGTGTGGAGCACTTCACCCTCGGCATAGCGCACGTCGCTCTGCAACTTGGTGAGCAGGGTGACGGCAGCCGCTACGGGCATGTCTTCAAACATATACTCCTGCCAGTTCTTGCCTAACGTGGCGTTCTGGTTCTTGGGGACTTCCGTAGAGAGGTTGTTGGCGATAATCTCACGCTGCACGGGGTCGGTGACGAAGGTCAGGATGCGGTCACGATAGTGGTTGATGGCATCGAAGAGCTTCTTGCCCTGCCCTGTGCCAGGTGCCAACATGACGTGGCTGGCAGCCTCTAAGTTGTCTTTGTTTTCTATATGCTTAGGATCTCCGTTCTCGCCGTCGGCCTCCTTGACGATGCGCTCCTTGAGATGCTGGGCGAAGTTATAGAGCGAGTCGCTCATATTCTTGACCGCCGTAGCCTTCTCAAACCATTGACGCACCTTGGAAGGATTCTTCTTCATCTGCCGTTCCAGGTCGTCGAAGATGGCATCGTTCTGCTTGCTGGAGTTCGCGGTGGTACGGCTCAGGCTCTCCTCAACGATGGAGAATCCGTTGAGCACCTCCGTCGAAATGTTCAGCGCAAGCATAGCCATGAGGACGACATACATGAGGTTGATCATCTTCTGGCGAGGAGATACTGGTCTTTTCTTGATTGCCATATTGTCAATTTACAATTTGACGATTTACAACTTACAATTTGATGAATTGCGATTGTACGATTATGGTTTGACTGCCGCAGGCATGTTGACGGTCATCGCCTCAATCATGCGGGCATAGATGCGGTTGAGTTCCTCTATCTGCGAAGCCATCTTGCGGGTCTGGTCGTTGATCTGGTCGATGGTGCTGACCTGCTGGCTGGCAGCCTTAAGCTGCATCTCGTAGATCTTGGTGATGCCCGTGAGGGTGCGGTTGAGGTTCTCCATCTCTTCGGAGTCGCGTGTCAGTCGCTCGCTCTGGGCGCTGACCTTCTGCAACATCTCGGTGAGCGAGTTCAGCGCATCGACATAGTTGCTCTGAGCCTCTGCCATCTCCGGCGTGTTCTCTTGCTGCCCTGCCATCCATGCACTGCCCTGCGTCTGCATGGCAGCGGCTATCTGCTCGGCGGTGGGCACTGCCACGGTAGCGGCAGGAGCAACGGAAGGTGACGCAACGGCGGCGGCAGGTGCCGCTTCTGCCGGAGCCTGAGCAGCAGGACGGGCTGCGCCACCACCGATGATGATGGTTCCTCCGCCTGCAACGGCTGCGGGTTGTACGTCGACAGCTGCGTCTTCGCCCTCTTTATTCTCACCTTCTTCGAACTCATCCTCTTCAAAATGGGTAGGCAACTCGCGGCCGTCGGCGGTCTTGTCGAACGGACGGTCGAAAGCTGAGAGGAAGAACACGATGACCTCGGTACCCATACCCAGGAACAGCATGACGTTGGCACCAGGAAGGTGGGTCAGCTTGAACAATGTTCCGAGGATAACGATAGATGCACCCCAACTGTATGCGTAGTTCAGGAACGTCTGTCCCGGTACGCTGTCCATCCACTTCTGCAGACGGTACACCATATTGAATTTGCTATACTCTGTCATTTCTTTCTCTTCTTACTACTTTTTCTTGCTTGTTTTGCTGCTTCACTCGATGAACTTGCCAGGCTGCGCACGCATCGGAAACCGATGTAGGAGCGGGGCTGGTTCTGATATTCCCATGTGCGCCATGCACTGCGGATATACGACTCCGGGTCTTTCCACGAGCCACCGCGCACACTCTTCTTCTTCAACCGGTAGGGGTCTTCCTTGGCTGCCTTGTAATCGAGCTGCGGATTCAGGTCGTTCATGGCATCGACGCCTGCTTCGGTATAAATCGTACTGGTCCATTCTGCCACGTTACCCGCCATGTCATAGAGTCCGTTGCTGTTGGACGAGAAGATGCCTACCTTGCTGGTGATGAGGTTTCCGTCCTTGGTGTAGTTGCCACGGTCGGGCTTGAAGTTGGCATAGAAACATCCGTTGCCACTCTTCACATCCGCGTTTTCCCAAGGGAACTCCGACTGGTCCCTGCCGCGGGCGGCATACTCCCACTCGGCTTCGGTCGGCAGACGGTAGCGCTGTATGTAACGAGCCTCGCCTCCGAGTCCTTTCAGCAGATAGTCGGTACGCCATGCACAGAAGGCATTGGCTTGCTCCCACGTCACACCGACGACGGGATAGTCGTTATAGGTGTTGTTGCAGAAGTAGCTGCGCAGGTAGGTTTCGTTGTCGGAGTTGCGGAAGTCGTTCACCCAACAGGTGGTGTCGGGATAGACATTGACAATATAGGTGTTGAGGAAGTCCCACGGACCGCTGAGCGGACGGTTGATGGTCTCGCGGATGATGCGTCCTTCGTCGTCGATGTAGGCGGTATCTTTGGAAATCATCACCACCTCATTGGGGTCTGTCACGACATCAGTGTTCAGATGACGTTCCTCAGGGCGCATGCGGTTGCGGCGAAGGGCTGCCGTCGTGTAGTCGTAGACCTCATAACGGTAGTTCAGCTGACTGGCATCCAGCATCTTCTCGCCTGTCACAGGATTGTAGGTATACAGGCTTTCGATGGCACGCTGCTCGTCCTCATTGGGCTTGCGGGGCAGGTTCTTGCGCCAGTTCAGGTGGGGCTTCACCGGATCGCCGTTCTTGTCTTCGGTAATCATATAGGTCTCGTCACCACCATAGGAGGGGTCGGCAAGACGTGTGCGGAGAATGGAGTCGCGCACCCAGAACACAAACTGCTTATACTCGGAGTTGGTGACTTCGGTCTCGTCCATCCAGAAGCCGTCTACGGAGATGTCTTTCACTGGTGTCTGCTTACCCCACAGGCTGTCTTGCTTCTCGATACCCATCTTCAACCAGCCACGCTTCACCAGCGTCATGCCGTAAGGAGCGGGCTCACGGAAGCTTCTGCCGCCACCGACACCGACGACCTCGCCGCCTTTGCCGGACGAAGAGGCAGACTTACCGCCGAAACAACTCGTCAGTGCCAACACAAGGAGGGCACTGATGCAGCATACTACTATTCTCTTCATTGTTTTCATCTATTGCGAATTATCAATTGTCTATTAACATCATCCTTCAACCTTCATCCTTCTACAGATACCTCACGCTCTTGTGCTTGTTGCGTCCCTTCTTGTGAAGGTTGATGTCGGTCTGATAGCTGACAAACAGTTCATGGCTGCCATTGCCAACACTGATTTTCGAGGTATAGATCTCATAGCTATAACCGAGGTTAATGCCGTGGAAGCTGCCACCGATATGCACGGTGACGGAGTTGGTGGGACTATAGAAGACACCACCATACAACATCTTGTTGTCGTTCTTATAGACCAGTCTGCCACCCACGTCGGCACGATAGGCATGGCCGTCATAGCGCACCAAAGCGGCAGTCGGTATTGATAGAAACGGATTTCTCAGTTTTATATTGTATCCACCCGTCAAATAAAATGTCGGATCGACTTTCAATTCGTAGGTTTCGCCCAGCTCTACCAACGGTGCATTCAGGTGTTGAACGGACGCACCGACATACCAACGCTTGCGGGTGTAATAGAGACCGAGACCTATGTCGAAAGAGTTGCCGTTGACATCGGTGGTCGGAATGGCGGGGTCGTCACTGTCGTTCACGTCAACCTTTGAGCCGTTGAACTTCTCGGAGAGGAACCCTCCCTGTACGCCGGCAGCCAGTTGGCCGCCGAAGAGCTTGAAACGGAACGCATACTGGGCTGCTAAACGCTGGTGGTTGAACAGACCTATGCGGTCGTTCATCAGCTGGATGCCCACGCCGTGATAGTTCTTCATGAAGTACAGCGGCATGTCGGCAGCAAGGTAAGCGGTCTGCGGATTGTTCTCGAAACCGGCAAAGTCGATGGCGTAGGCACCAATGACGTTCAACTTCGACTCCTTACCCACAGAAGCGGGGTTGAACGACGGCTCCATCCCCCAGAAATGACTGAAGGCTGGCTCATACTGCGCTTTCGACACTATACAGGTCAAAGACAGCATCAACAATATGGATAATCGTTTAAACACGAGATAATAACGCAGCAATCCACGATTTTATTGTTACAAGTTCACAAAAAAAGGCTTACAATGGAATACTTTTCAAAAATAATGCCTATCTTTGTGACGTTGGTCTACAAAGACCGACGACATAGAGGAGAGCTATTAAACTTTGACTCTGAGAAACCGGCAATGAATATCAAGAGTATTTGGATGCGAAAGAAAGATGAATTATTGGGAATGAGAAAGTTGCTTACCATCTTATTGCTTATGTTGGCGATGGGCATGCAAGCGCAACAAAGGCAGATTTCTTACATTAAGTCGGATGGCGCTTGGTGTCATGTGTACGACGAGAACGGAAAGAAGGTCACTACGCTGTCGAGAAGCACCGTTGGCGACGTGGTGGGCTGGGGCTCAGATTTCTTCGTTACCGAGGATGGCGGGTGGGTTAAGATCTACGACATCAACGGCAAGAAAATTTGTACACTCTCGAAGTCATCGGTAGGAAAAGTGATCGGTGTATCCGGCAACACATTTACCTGCCGTGACGGGGGATGGATTATAATTTATGACAAGCATGGCAAGAGAATAAGTACTCATTCCTGTTTTTAGTCACACAGAGACCACTATTTGGTCTCTGTGTGACCAAATAGTGGTAGCCCTCATACCAACGTGTGGTAGCCCCCGTACCAAGCGTTGGTCACCATCATACCAACGTGTGGTCGTCATCGGACCAAACGTTGGTATGATAACCATTTGATTGAATTATAATCCTGGTGCAGTTGTCAGGGCATGAATCAGTGCGTCAAGTTGCTGGTGGCTCATGCCGTGAGAGAGCAGAAAGGCGGAGAAGGCATGCTGGTAATCGACGTTGGGCAGCTGAGCTTCGTCGAAGTTTGGGGCTGGGTGCAAAGGGAGTTCTTTGAGTGCTGCTATCAGTCGGGGGTTGAAATCGTTTGCAGTAGGGTCGGACTTCAATGGGCACAATATTACGTTGCCACTCTGTTGGCAGTGTCATCGGCAGAGCATGAAATAACCAATGTTAGTGAATTGACAAGAACCAAGAGGATGATAGTACTCTAACATTTCTGCAAGAATGCGGATGAGAATAAACGTTTTTGAAAGATCTTCAAGTTACCTGAAAAATAATTAAGTCTATAAAAAAATAAGTTTCTGAAATATGTACTCAGTCGAACTAACAGCTTGGCTTCTTAACGTCAGAAACAGCGCATGAAATAGGCAAACGATGTACCATACTAGTTACATCGTTTGCCTTTTATTAATACTCATCCTCGTTGAAAAGGAAGTCTTCCTTCGTGGGATAATCTGGCCAAATATCCTCTATACTGTCATAGACATCGCCTTCGTCTTCAATCTCTTGCAGATTCTCAAGGACTTCAAGCGGAGCACCTGAACGGATTGCATAGTCAATCAGTTCTTCTTTCGTTGCCGGCCAGGGTGCATCTTCGAGCTTTGAAGCTAATTCAAGTGTCCAATACATATTGCTAAAAATTTACATTTATCATTTTGCGTGCAAAAGTAATCATTTTTATCTTATCTGCAAGTATTCTGGTATATTTTTTCAATGCGGCTCAAAATAAATCATACATTTAGACTTAGAAGTTCACTATATACGTTTTCTTGTACCGTTTTTTGTCAAAAAAAAGAATACCACAATAGTACAAGTCATAGCATACACTCACCCGCTTATGACGCATAAACGATTGCCATGACGCATACGCTGCCTTATCATGATGAATACCCTCCAGGATAACAACCGTCTTTTCACCAACGCTATTCAGCATCTTCTCGATGAAATCGGCATAAACAGCAGTTAAAGACACAAGAAAGACACACTTCGAAGCAACACTTTCCACACGATATTGATGCGCGATTTCCTCCCATGAGATACCATCACAGCTTGTCATCACCTCTGCCTTTTTGCTTCCGGCATGCAGATAAGCAGCATAGCGTTCACTGTCTTCACCTATGTTAAATATATATTGAGGCTGATACCAGTTGACCATACGGAAATACAAACGCCCCAGCTTACGCGTCAGCCAACCATCCTCCTTACCAAGTTCCTCATACTGATAGTAAGGCCAATGCTCATTGACGACATACCTAATGAATTGATATGCCGAAGGAGACTGAACACCGAAACCTCTGCTATGACGGAACCGGCGCAGCCATACCCACAGATAGTGTAGTCTGACCATTGGAAAGACAAAAATACAACAAAAAAAGGGAACTGCAAAGGATTCACGGATATATTAAACAAAAAAGAGTCCTCCCGGCCTTGCTGACCAGGAGGACTCTCCTTCTTCAAAAAAGGCGGCCACCTACTCTCCCGCATTGCATTGCAGTACCATCGGCGCAACCGGGCTTGACTTCTCTGTTCGGAATGGGAAGAGGTAGGA
>ODAI014623450.1_pt1 | contig 20137 bp, 19 predicted proteins | sample 1539321 | NCBI WGS metagenome assembly ODAI01 (sample SAMN02144231, study PRJEB22623) | gut metagenome | biome: sheep rumen | host: Ovis aries | place: New Zealand
CGACCTGGTGCTGGCCAAGGGCAGCAACAAGCGCATCGTCCTCGACAGCGACCACATCGACCAGACCTCGGTGCCGGGCACCATCAGCGTGGCCGTGCAGGAGCAGTGCCTCGTCAGCGGCGGCTTCAACGCCAAGGACCTGTGCTATCTGGCCGCCGTGTGCCCCGAGGTGGAGGACGCCTGCCTGGGCAATCCCGCCGAGCGCGAAGAGGCCACCGAGCTCTCGGTGACGCCCCCCGCCTGGTGGAGCGGCCACAAGGTGTATCTCTACTGCTTCACCACCACCCCCGACAACAGCGAGGCGTCCGAAACCCTGCCCGTGGGCAAGATAGACTTCGTCATCGAGTGAGTAGGTGAGTAGGTGAGTAGGTAAGTAGTTAAGTAGGTAAGTAGGTAAGTAGGTAAGTAGTTAAGTAGTTAAGACAATAGCATTTGTGAGCGCTCGCAGGTCACAGGTCACAGGTCACTAATGCCATTGTCTTTAACTTCTAGCGCGAAGCGCGATAACTTCTTTAACTTCTTTAACTTCCTCCCTACTTAACTACTTACCTACTTAACTACTAACCCACTGTTCACAGGCAAAAAAGAAAAGGACGCTGGGGGTTCACCCGGCGTCCTTTCTTTGTCGTTTCACTATCGCGAGCTTACTTGATTCTCATCTTGTAGAAGGAACGATAGACGAAGACCAGGGCGATGACGAGGAAGGCCACGCCGAACCAGGGGGCGATGCCGCGGAAGCCTTCGCTGATGGCGATTTCCATGGCCAGCACACCGAAGAGGGTGGTGAACTTGATGATGGGGTTCAAGGCCACGCTGGAGGTGTCCTTGAAGGGGTCGCCCACGGTGTCGCCCACGACGCTGGCGTCGTGCAGCGGGGTGCCCTTGGCTTGCATATCGACCTCGACGACCTTCTTGGCGTTGTCCCAGGCGCCGCCGGCGTTGGCCATGAAGACGGCTTGGAAGAGGCCGAAGACGGCGATGGAGATGAGGTAGCTGATGAAGAGGCACACGGCGTTCTGGCCGCCGATGCTTTCGGGGCTGGAGAGGCAGGCGAAGGCGAGGGCGAAGCAGAAGATGGCGATGAAGATGTTGATCATGCCGCGCTGGGCGTAGTTGGTGCAGATCTTGACGACTTCCTGGCTCTTGGCGATGTCGGCTTTCTTGGGCGCGTTGGGGTCGAGCTTGATGTTCTGCTTGATGTATTCCACGGCGCGGTTGGCACCGGTGGTGACGGCCTGCATGGAGGCGCCGGTGAACCAGTAGATGATGCAGCCGCCGAGGATGAAGCCGAGGATGCTGTAGGGGTTGAGCAGGTTGAGGATGGTTTCGGGGGCGATGCCGAGGGTCTTGTTGATCATCAGGATGAGGCTGAAGATCATGGTGGTGGCGCCCACGACGGCGGTGCCGATAAGGACGGGTTTGGCGGTGGCCTTGAAGGTGTTGCCGGCGCCGTCGTTGGCTTCGAGGTAGTATTTGGCTTTTTCGAAGTCGGGCTTGAAGCCGAATTCGCTTTCGACCTCGCGGGAGGTCTTCTCGACGTCGTCCTCGATGAGGGAGAGTTCATAGACGCTCTGCGCGTTGTCGGTCACGGGGCCGTAGCTATCGACGGCGATGGTGACGGGGCCCATGCCGAGCATGCCGAAGGCGACGAGGCCGAAGGCGAAGATGGTGTAGTAGGGGCCGAAGATGGGTTCGATGTTGAAGAAGGTGGAGGCGAAGTAGGCGATGACCATGAGCACGAAGAAGACCATGCCCGTCCAGAAGCCGCCCATGTTGCCGGCCACGAGGCCGCTGAGGATGTTGAGCGAGGCGCCGCCTTGCTCGGAGGCTTTGACGACCTCTTTGACGTGCTTGGAGGTGGGGGAGGTGAAGAGCTTGGTGAATTCGGGGATGAGGGCTGCGCCGAGGGTGCCGCAGGAGATGATGACGCTGAGGGCGAGCCACCAGTTGTTGCCGAGGTCGCCGAGGATGAACCAGGAGGCGCAGAAGGTGCCGATGATGCTGAGGATGGAGGTGATCCACACCAGCGAGGTGAGCGGCTGCTCGAAGTTGATGTCGTCGGCCTTGCCGTACTTGGCTTTGGCGATGGCGCCATTAATATAATAGGAAAGGACGGAGGCGATGATGCCGAGGATGCGCATGACGAAGATCCAGACGAGGAGCTTGACTTGCATGTCCATGTCGGGGACGGCGAGGAGGATGAAGGAGACGAGGGCCACGCCGGTGACGCCGTAGGTCTCGAAGCCGTCGGCGGTGGGTCCGATGCTGTCGCCGGCGTTGTCGCCGGTGCAGTCGGCGATGACGCCGGGGTTGCGCGGGTCGTCCTCGCCGATTTTGAAGACCACCTTCATGAGGTCGCTTCCGATGTCGGCGATCTTGGTGAAGATGCCGCCGGCGATGCGGAGGGCGCTGGCGCCGAGGCTCTCGCCGATGGCGAAGCCGATGAAGCAGCTGCCGGCCAGGTTCTCGGGCATGAAGAGGAGGATGGTGAGCATGAGGACGAGCTCGACGCAGATGAGCACGATGCCGATGGACATACCGGCACGGAGCGGGATGTTGAGCAGGTCGAGGGGTTTTCTTCTGAGGCTGGCGAAGGCCATGCGGGCGTTGGCGTAGGTGTTCATGCGGACGCCGAACCAGGCCACGCCGTAGGAGCCGAGGATGCCGATGACCGTCCATCCGAGGATGAGCAGCACGGCACCGCCGTCCATGTGGCTCAACACGCCGAAGTAGAGCGCGATGGCAGCACCGATGAAGAGGAAGAGGAGCAGGAGGAACTTGCCCTGCTGCTTGAGGTAGGTCGAGCAGGTCTTGAAGATGACGTTGCCGATTTCCAGCATCGACTTGTGGGCCTTCAACTTACGTACTTTGCTGAACTGCCAGAAACCGAAGAGCAGTCCGATCACCACGACGGCGAAGCCCCAATAGAGGATGGAGGTCTCGTCGGCCGAAGCGAATCCCTTCGGCATTTCAAGGTCTGCCTCGCTGGCAAAAGCGAAAATGGGAGCCGCCAGAGCCACGAGGGTTGTTGCTAATTTCTTCATATAGTGTCAGTTTATAGTATTCTTACTCTCGAAAATCGAACTACAAATATAGTTATTTTTCAAAAAGTGGCAAAAAAAGTTAAAAAAAATTAAGACCCCGGGGTCGGCGCGGGCGGTGGCGAGGAGGAGGGTGTCGGGAAGTTTTTTTTTCATATATATAAAAAAAAGTGTATTTTTGCAGCATGATTACAAACAACGACATGGCTGCACAGACAGCCAATTTCTTACTGACAGTGAAAGCGGTAAAGCTGAACAACGAGCATCCTTTCACATGGGCTTCGGGGCGAAAATCGCCCATTTATTGTGACAATCGCGTCACTTTGTCGTATCCTGAGATACGCACATTCATCCGCCAGCATTTCGTGGAGGTGATCCGAGAGAGCTGGGGCGACGTGGATGTGATAGCCGGCGTGGCCACGGGCGGCATAGCGCAGGGCGCCTTGGTGGCGCAGGAGCTGGGCAAGCCGTTCGTGTATGTGCGTTCGGAGCAGAAGAGCCACGGCTTGACCAACCAGATCGAGGGAGAGATCCACGCCGGACAGTCGGTGGTGGTGATCGAGGACCTGGTTTCGACGGGCAAGAGCTCGCTGATCGCCGTGCGCGCCCTCCGCGAGAAGGGCTGCGTGGTGAAGGGCATGGCCGCCATCTTCACCTACGGCCTGCAGGTGGCTGCCGACAATTTCGCGAAAGAAGATGTGGAGCTGCAGACGCTGACGGATTACGACACGCTGATCGGTGTGGCGAAGGAGAAGGATTTCATCCAGGCCGACGCCTTGGAGAGCCTGGCGGCGTGGCGCGTGAATCCCGAGAAGTGGAGCGAGGACCACATGAACTGTTGAGAGGTGCCGACGGCGCCGAAGGCCGCGGACATCTTTTTGAAACGTTGAACAAAGCGAGTCAAAGTTGAAATTGAGTATGAGCACTAGATTTGCAAAAATGATGCTGCTTGTTTGCGCAAGCATTGTCTTCAATTTTCAATTTTCAATGTTCGCTTCCGCCCAAGCGCAGAGCGACTCTGTGGTGAGGGTCGGCCTGCCCGGAGGCCCTGACATCGAGATGGTGTGGGTCGAGGGTGGCGCTTTCACCATGGGCAGCAACGGCGAGAAGGGTGTGAGCCACCAATACGAGGATTCGCGTCCGGAGCACCAGGTGACAGTAGGCGGCTACTATATCGGCCGCCACGAGGTGATGCAAGGCCTGTGGTCGGCCGTGATGGGGGAGAATCCGTCGAAGTTCCGAGGGAACGACTCGCTGCCGGTGGAGAGTGTGAGCTGGGAGGATGCGCAGCGTTTTGTCGCGAGGCTGAGCGAGCTGACGGGGAAGAGGTTTCGTCTGCCGACGGAGGCGGAGTGGGAGTATGCCGCCCGAGGGGGTGTGAATGCCCGCCGCCAGCCGTTTGCGGGATGCGCCCGCGGCGACTTGGAGAAGCATTCGTGGTTCTGCGTGAACAGCGGCCGGCGGACGCATGTGGCCGGAAGCCTGCAGCCGAACGAGCTGGGGCTGTACGACATGGGCGGCAACGTGGCGGAGTGGTGCCAGGACTGGATGGAGAAGTATCCGTCGGAGGCACAGGAGAACCCCCAAGGGCCGACGTCGGGCGACAGCCGTGTGCTGCGCGGCGGGCACTACAACAGCGTGTCGTGGGCTTGCGCGGTGTATGACCGCAGTTGGTATGTACCGACGGGGAAGAGCGAGTATTATGGCCTTCGGGTGGTGATGGAGGTTGGCGAATGAAGACGACAAGGATCAAGGACCGGGATTTTGAGCCCTTCATCACGGAGGCGGAGCTCGACGGCATCGTGCGCCGTCTGGCGGCGGAGGTGAGCCGCGACTATGGCTGTGGCCATGAGTCCGCGACGGGCGAGAGGTGCGGCTTGGTGGTGTGTCCCGTATTGACGGGCGCCTTCATGTTCGCTGCCGACCTGCTGCGGCGGCTGTCGGTCCCCTGCGAGGTGAGTTTCGTGCGCTTCGCTTCCTACAGCGGCATGAGCAGCACGGGCTCGGTGAAGTGCATGCTGCCTTTTGCCAAAGAGATAGAAGGGCGGGATGTGCTGATAGTGGAGGATGTGATCGACAGCGGTCTTTCGATGCAGCACATGCTGCAGGAGGTGAAGGGGCTTCACCCGAGGAGCGTGAAGGTGTGCGCCTTGTTTTTCAAACCCGACGCCTTCAAGGGCGACTACAGGGTGGATTATGTGGGTCGGGAAATAGGCAACGAGTTTATTGTGGGCTACGGCCTCGACTACGACGAGCAGGGAAGGACGCTGCCGGAAGTGATGAGGGTGAAGAGTGAATAGTGAATAGTGATTAGTGATTAGTGTTAAGTTGATGAAAAAGAAAACAATCATCTGGATGATGCTGGCGGCAGCGGTGCTGACGCTGACATCGTGTAAAGAGAAAGAGAAGGAGCTGGTGTTGGACCCGAGCCAGTTTGCAGGTTTATGGGTGAAGACGAACAACACCTATGAATACTGGCGCTTCAACAGCAGCTCGATGACGGGTATCACCTGGGACGAGACCCCCGACCCGGATAACGGGGAGCCCGAGATGACGGAGGAGGAGAGCAACCTGGGGTTCAGCTGGAGCGTGGAACGCAACATCGTGTCGTTTGTGTGGCACGGGTTGATGGAGAACCAGAGTGTGCCGAAATACTACTACATCACGGAGATCAGCTCCGCGGCTATCGTGGGCGAGGATGAAGTGGGACTGCCGTTTACGTTAAGGAGGGTGCAATGAAGAAGGGTTGGAAGATAGCGTTGATCACGCTGGGTTCGCTGGTGGGGCTGGTGGTTGTGGTGGCAGCAGTGGTCCTGTGGCTGGTGTTCACCCCGGCGCAGTTGACCAAGATAGTGAACTCGCTGGCAGGCAAGTATGTGACCTGCGAGACCCGCTTCGGCCGCGTGAACCTGACCTTGTTCAAGACGTTCCCGGATGCAGGCCTGACCATCGACGATGTGTATGTGGTCAATCCGATGGAGGGCGCCATGAGCGATACCGTGGCCCACATCGGCAACCTGACGGTTGGTGTGGATGTGAAGAAATACCTGAAAGAGAAAGAGGTGGTGGTGCACCAGGTGCTGCTGGACAAGGTGACCGCCTCGCTCTACACCGATAGCGCAGGACGCAACAACTACGACATCTTCCCCAAGAAGGAGAAGAAAAAAGACAAAGAGAAAAAGCCGTTCAGCCTCGACAGCTTGCCTAATATCGACCTCCGGCGTGTCAATATCAGCCACCTGGATGCACAGCTCCTGAACGAGAAGGGCAGAATGTATACTGAGGTTACCGACCTCGACCTGAATGTTACGGGCACCCTTGCCGAAGGTTTGGTTGATGCCGATTTGGATTTGCAGGCCGACAAAATGATGTTGAAGACTGACGACAGCACTGGAAAGACGAAGGTTTATACGGTGCTCGATGAGCCGAGCGTGGCTCTCAAAGCCAATGGAAACTTTGACAGGGTGACAGGCCGGTTGAAGATGAATCTCAAGAAAGGTCGGTTCAACGATATGGTCAACGCGACCCTGCAGAGTTCCAAACATGACTTGCTGAAGCTTGAGCTGCCGTTTAGCGCCGATCTGCAGAGTGGAGAGTGGAAAGTGGAAAGTGGAAAGCTGAAGGTGGATGATTATGCTTTGGACGTTTCGGGTGATGTAAGTCTCAATCCAATGACGTTGGATGTGACGGTGGCCACCGATGGAGCCTGGCAGGTGGAGCCGTTGCTGACCATTGTTCCGGAGAAGTTTGTAAAGTTCAAGAAGGGGATGGACCTCGACGCGAAGGTGAAGCTGCAGGCTACCGCCGTAGGTACGCTGACCGACAGCACCAAGCCCCTCATCAACGCTACTGTCAACCTGGCCGACGGACGGTTCTACTATCCCAAGTCGCTGCCCTACAAGGTGAACAGGATCAATGGAGACCTCTCGGCCAGCCTCGACCTGAGCAAGGGAGGCAAGTGCAGCGCGGTGGTGGAACGCCTGAAAGCCCATACCCGCGGCACCGACGTGAGCGTGAAGGGTAGGGCGGACGACCTGCGCGGAGATATGCACATCGACGGCCATGTGAAAGGAAGTCTGCCGCTGGAGGACATCATGCCCATGATTCCGGAGAAGCTGAAGGTGACGGCCCAGGGCGACGCCGACCTCGATGTGACGGCCGACTTCAAGATGAGCCAGCTGAAGGCGAAAGCCTACGACAAGATGAAGCTGGACGGGGATATCCGGTTGAAGAAGCTGGATGCAAAATACGACGACATACAGATACAGTCGCCCGACCTGAATATAGCCTTGCAGCTTCCGGCCAAGGAGCATGCGGGCAAGATGGGAGACGCCCACCTGACCAGCAGCAAGCTGAAGGTGGAGAACGGGAAATGGATGGCCGACCTGACCAATCCCGACATCAACGTGGGCATCAACAACATGATGAAGGAGCAGCTGGCCGCCGCCTTCGAGGTGGCGCTTGGGAAGAGTGCCGCCACGCTGGATTCGAACCAGATCGACCTCAGTTCGCTGGCGCTCAAAGGGTCGGTGCGGTTCGACTCGACGCAAAGCAACACGCTGAAGAAATACAATCCGCAACTCAACATACAGGTGCGCAACGGGGTGGTGAACACCACGGCGCTGCCGGAGAAGGTGTATCTGAACGAGTTCGCCTTTGCCTATATGCCGAAGGCGGTTCAGATAAGGAATGCCGAAATCAAGCTTGGAAGAAGCGACTTCCAGCTGTATGGCACGGTGGATAACCTCGAGGAGTGGATGGATCACAAGGAGATGCTCACAGGCGACCTGAATTTCACCTCGACCTATACGGATGTGGATGAGCTGATGTCGATGTTCAGCGGTAAAGGCACCGACCCCGACACCCTGGAGCAGATGCGTCAGGAGGACAAGGTGGCCAAAGATGCCAATCCGTTTATGGTGCCGAAGGATGTCGATGTGACCCTTCACACGCATATCCGCCGCAGTATGGCTTTCGGAAACGACTTGGGTGACTTGGCCGGAGCGGTAACCATCAAGGACGGCACCGCCATTCTCGACCAGATCGGTTTCGTGTGCAAAGCCGCCACCATGCAGCTCACGGCGCTTTATCGCTCGCTACGTCCCAACAATATCTTCGTGGCGCTCGACTTCCACCTGCTCGACATCCAGATTGCCGAGCTGCTGGATATGATACCCACCGTCGATACCTTGGTGCCGATGCTCGCGGCCTTCAACGGCAACGCCAACTTCCACCTGGCCGGCGAAGGGTTCCTCAATGCCCGTTACAAGCCCAAGATGAGCACCCTCCTCGGCTCGGCGGCCATCAGCGGCAAAGACCTTGTGGTGATGGACAACAACTCCATTGCACAGATAGCCAAGTTGATGCAATTCAAGGAATGGAAAGACAAGGACAACAAACTCAGGATCGACAGCTTGAGCGTGGAGATGACGTGCCTGAGAAAAGAGATCGAGGTGTTCCCGTTCCTGATCAACATAGGCAAATACCAGCTCTGCGCCTCGGGCAAGCACAACCTTGTGGGCGACTGCGGCTATCATGTGGAGCTACTGAAGAACCCCATCATGGCCAAGGTGGGCGTCGATGTGAAGGGATCGCTGAAGAATCCTAAAATCACCCTCGGCGAGATACGCTATGCCGACCTCTACAAGCCGCAGAAGCAGGGCATTGTGGAGAAGCGGGCATTGGAGATGAAGCGGATGGTGAGGGAAGCGCTGGAGAAAAACGTAAGATAAAGAGTCATTGTTATGGGAATCTTCCACAGATACAGCAGCACCATTCACGGCAACTACCGACGGGCCTATCTAAGAAGCGGATTGGCCACGGGGGTGCTGATGGCGTTGTATGTGCTGGTGCGATTGTTGATAGGCAACCCGCTTCAATCCCCGACGTCGCTCATCCTCGATGCCGTACTGCTGGTGGCGATATTCCTCCTGATGGCGTGGTACAGGAACTCCCTTCCGGAGAAGAGCATCACCTTGAAGGAATGCCTGCTTTTCGGCATCGGGACCGCTCTGGTGGCCGGTGTCGCCTATGGATTGCTGCTTTGGGCCATCGGCATGGGTTCGGCGGAACAGACGGTGCTCTTCACCAATACGATGACGCAGAACAATATCACGGCACAGGATCCACAGTTGCACTATTGGGCAGCATGGTGGGCCATCCTGTCGGCATTGCAGGCGATGCTTCTGGGTGCCTTCGGCGCTTTTGTGGCAGCCATCTTCTTCCGCAACGAGAAGTCGCCGGTTCATTCAAGCAAAGATAAATAATGTACAAATTATAAAATATATGACAGACATATCAATTGTTGTTCCACTATATAACGAAGCCGAGTCGCTGCCGCACCTGGCAGAGTGGATTGACCGGGTGATGCAAGAGCACGGGTTCAGCTACGAGGGGGTGATGGTCGATGACGGCAGTCGTGACGGCTCGTGGCAGGTCATCGAGGAACTTCACCAAAAGAACCCCGCCTATCGCGGCGTCAAGTTCCGTCGCAACTACGGCAAGAGTGCCGCCCTCAACGTCGGTTTTGCCGCCACCCAGGGCGATGTGGTCATCACCATGGACGCCGACCTTCAGGACAGCCCCGACGAGGTGCCGGAACTCTACCGCATGATCAAGGAAGGCGGTTACGACCTGGTAAGCGGCTGGAAGAAGAAACGCTACGACTCCAAACTGGCCAAGAATATCCCGTCCAAGTTCTTCAACTGGACCACCCGTCGCATGAGCGGCATCAAGCTGCACGATTTCAACTGCGGCCTCAAAGCCTACCGCCACGAGGTGGTGAAGAGCATTGAGGTCTATGGCGAGATGCACCGCTACATCCCCGTCATAGCCAAGTGGGCAGGATTCACGAAAATAGGGGAGAAGGTGGTTCAGCACCGCAAACGCGAGTTCGGCGTCACCAAGTTTGGCATGAACCGCTTCATCAACGGCTATCTGGACTTGATGAGCATCATGTTCATGTCCAAATTCGGCAAGCAGCCCATGCACTTCTTCGGTGCTATCGGCTCGCTTTCGTTCCTCTTCGGTTTCATCGCCCTTATCGTGGTGCTCATTATGCGCCTGGCGGGACGGATGGCTCTGACCAACAGCGTCTGGTTCTACCTCTCCATGCTCTTCGTCCTTATCGGCATGATGCTCTTCCTTGCCGGATTCCTCGGCGAACTCATCTGCCGCAACTCCTCCACCAGAAACCAATATTTGATAGAAAAAGAACTATGAGTCTCCAATGCGGTATAGTAGGTTTGCCCAATGTCGGCAAATCGACCCTCTTCAACTGCTTGAGCAACGCCAAAGCCCAAGCGGCCAACTTCCCGTTCTGCACCATCGAACCCAATGTGGGGGTCATCACCGTCCCCGACGAACGGCTTGCCAAACTGGTGGAGATCGAGCGTCCCGCCTCCGTTGTCCCCGCCACAGTCGAGATTGTCGATATCGCAGGTCTCGTCAAAGGTGCCTCAAAAGGGGAGGGGTTGGGTAACAAATTCCTGGCCGACATACGCAACTGCGACGCCATCATCCATGTGCTCCGTTGTTTCGATGACGACAACATCACCCATGTGGATGGCTCTGTCGATCCGGTGCGAGACAAGCTGACCATTGATTTAGAGCTGCAGTTCAAAGACCTCGAAACCATCGAGAACCGCTACGAGAAGGAGGTGAAGAAAAGCAAAGCCGGTGGCGACGCACGAGCCAAGAAACTTGTGGAAGTGATGGATCTCTACAAAGCAGCCCTCTTGGAAGGAAAGAGTGCCCGCACGGTACAGCTTGACGAGAACCAACAGGAAGTGGCCCGCGATCTCATGCTGCTCACCACAAAGCCAGTCATCTATGTTTGTAATGTGGATGAAGGTTCTGTTGTGAACGGCAATAGGTACTCCGAAGCTGTGCATGAAGCCATTAAAGACGAACAGGCCGAGATGCTCCTCATCGGCGCCGGAATCGAAGCCGACATCGCCGAACTGGAGACCTACGAGGAGAAGCAGATGTTCCTCGAAGACCTGGGACTCAAGGAAAGCGGCGTCAACCGTCTCATCAAGGCTGCTTATCGCCTGTTGGGGCTGCAGACCTTCCTCACCGCCGGCCCAAAGGAATGCCGTGCATGGACCTTTAAAAAAGGTATGAAAGCACCTCAGACAGCAGGTATTATACACTCCGACTTCGAGCGGGGCTTTATCCGGGCAGAGGTCATCAAATACGACGACTATGTCGCTCTTGGCTCTGAAGCCAAGTGCCGCGAGGCAGGCAAGATAGCCATAGAAGGGAAAGACTACATTGTCCAGGATGGCGACATCATGCACTTCAGGTTCAACGTCTAACACTTTTCTTATATCAAGAAGCTCAGGTACATAATAACCCTCATCGCAGGTTTCCTGCTGCTCGCCTCCTGCTCAACCCAGAAGGCCAAATGGACCAATATCCAGTTCCATAACACCACATGCCATTACAATGTGTGGTGGAACGGAAATGAAAGTCTCAAAGCAGGATACGAGAAACTGATGAAGTCGGCTTCCGATGACTATACCATGTTTCTGCCGGTGGAGAAGGTTCCTACGGCCGATGAGGCCCGCAGCGTGAATCCTGAGATGGACCGTGCCATTGAAAAAGGAGTGAAGGGCATCAAGAAACACAGTATCTATGTGGGGGGCGAAGAACACGTGCCCTACATCAAGGAGTGTTACCTGCTGACCGCCTATGCCACCTTCTACAAGCAAGACTATACCTCGACCCTCAACACCTGCAACATCCTCGTCACGCAATTCAACGGCACACGCGCCGGTGACGAAGCCGCCGTCTTGATGGCTCGGTGCATGGTTCGCGAAAAGCGCTATTCGGAAGCGGAAGCAACCCTCGACCAACTTGTGTCACGTCTCGAAGCGGGCAATTTCTCCTACAATCAGCGCGACAAACTCTACTGCGCCATGATTGAATCCACTATGCCGCAGGAGAAATATAAGAAAGCTGTAGAATACATCCATCTTGCCCTCGACGCCACTCACAACAACAATACCAAGGCCCGACTCACTTTCCTTTTGGCGCAAATCTATCAGAAACTTGATCGCCGTGCTGTGGCCACTAAATATTTCCGGAAAGTGCATTCATACTCCCCCGACTATGTTATGGAGTTCAACGCACGGCTCTCGGAAGCCTCCTGTGCCGACCTTGCTTCTCTTGACGAAAGCGATATTTCCAAACTCGAGCGCCAACTCGACGCCATGCTAGCCGACAAGAAAAACGAAGAGTATCGCGATCAAATCTATTATGCCAAAGGCGAGATGTACCTCGGATTGAAGAATGCCCAAAAAGCATGCGAGAACTTGAAAAAAAGCGTGGCTGTGTCCCAAAACAACAAGGCTCAGAAAGGCAAATCGGCACTCAAGCTCGGAGAGGTACTCTATGACATATATGAGAACTACGACATGGCGCAATACTACTACGACACAGCCGTCCAATACCTCTCGAAAGACTACCCGGGATACGCCACAATTAAACGCCGTAACGACATGCTCAAAGACCTCGTATCCTATACCCGTGTCTATGAACGGTGTGACAGTCTTCTGAATGTGGCCGCTCTTCCCGAATCCGAACGGAACGCGCTTATACAACGTACTATCGACACCCTCGTCGTCAGGGAGAAACGAGCTCAGGAACAAGCCCTAATCGACGAACTCCGAAACGAAAACAACGTACAGCAAAATACACTCAAAGGAGACTGGTACTTTTACAACCCCAATTCCGTACAGAAAGGGAAAGAGACCTTCCGGCAACGATGGGGCGTGCGTGTGCTCGAAGACAACTGGTTCCTATTCAACAAACCCAATTTCAGCCTATTCACCTTCGACACATCCTCCTCCGATACCGAAATTGACACCTTGTCACTCAGCGACTCTGATACTCTAGCACCCGGCAAAGACAACAGCAAGCCCAACATCGGAAACCCAGACGACCCACACAGTCCTGCCTTCTACCTCAAAGAGCTCCCTGTCAGCCAGGCACAATTCGATTCTATCGACTCACTCACCTCCCTCTGTCTGCTCAATGCAGGTTACATCCTCTACGATGGCATACACAACACACCGAGGGCACTCGACTGCTATCTCCGCCTCGCTCGCGACTATACTGCCCATCCGGAAATAGAGCAAGCTTTCTACATGCTCTACCGCATCTATGACCGGCAGGGTAACACGCCGCAGGCCAACTACTACCGCGACATGGTTCTCCTCGGATTCCCCGACGGCGACTTCGCCAACCTCATCCGCGACAACGAATACTACAAAGAACTCCTTCGCCGCGAGGGTAGGGTGGAAGAGGCCTACGAGGAACTTTATGACAACTTCGCCCATCGCCGTTACAACAGGGTAGTCTCCCTCTCTGACCAAGCCGACGAGCTCTATGCCGGACACCACATGCTGCCTAAGTTCCACTACTGGAAAAGCCTGGCGCTTGCCTCGCTCGACGAACGATCCGATGCCGTTAGCCTCCTCGAACAAATGCTCACACAACTTACTGAAGAAGACACCCTTCACCCCCTTGTACTCGCCCAACTTGAACTCCTCCGCTCCGACACCAACACATTAGCCGCCAGACAAGCCGACAGTCAGCGTGAAGAAATCCCCCTCCGAGACGAACAGCGCGCACGTGAGACAAACCAACCCAAAGAACCTCCGGTCACACTCCCCACGTCTCCCAAAGACGAGCTCCCGCCCGAAGCCTCCGTCTTTCGCTATCGGGAGGGACAGCAATATTACGTTGTCATCATCATCAACGACCGCCGCATCAAAGCGACAGAGCTCCAATACAAACTTACCGATTTCAACACCCAATACTATGCAAACAACGGCTACAAAGTCAACGCCGTCCTTTTCTCCGACACCACACAACTGCTTACCATCCATCGTTTCCGAAATGCGGACGAAGCCATGGGCTACTATCGCCACCTCACCCAGGACGAAAGTCCTCTCTTGCGCTACCCCGACTCAGACTACACTCATTTCATCATCTCCACCCAGAACTACGCCACTTTATACAACCGGAAAAACCCCGACGCATACATCGCCTTCTTTCGCAAACAATACCTAAAATAATCCGTCAAAAAAAACCAAAAATATACAATATTATGGCTAAAACAATGGAAATCGAAAACAGCCCCATCAACATCATCACCGACGGCACCACAGTCAAAGGTGACATCGTCGCCTCCGGCGACTTCCGCCTCGATGGCCTCCTCGAAGGCAACATCCAGCTGAACGGCAAGCTTGTCATAGGCGACTCCGGCGTCGTCAACGGCAACGTCCTCTGCCAAAACGCCAACATTATCGGCACCGTCAACGGCAACCTCTCCGTCAAGGAACTTCTCTCACTCCACGCCTCCGCTCGCGTCCGTGGCGACATACTTATCAACAAGCTCTCCATCGAACCCGGTGCCGTCTTCTCTGGCAAATGCCGCATGATTGACGAGGTACGCTCCCAACACGAAGAGCAACCCGCCGACGCTCCCACCCAACAATAATGGAAACGCTCAAACGCCTCTTCGCCGACTGGGCATCCGAACCCTGTGTCGAAATCCTCGCTCTGGGTGCGAGCGGCTCTAACCGCCGCTACTATCGCCTCATCGGGTCCACTCGGCGCTGCATCGGCACCATAGCCCCCGACATACGCGAAAACCAGGCATTCTTCGCCTTCACCCGCCACCTCCGCAGCAAAGGCATCAATGTGCCCGAACTCTACGCCGTTCACAGCGACCAGCGACACTACATCCAACAAGATCTTGGTGACCAAACCCTTTACGGCCTCCTGCATGAGAAAAAACAACAGGGTGGGGGATTCGACACTCAATTGCTGGCACTCTATCGGCAGGCACTCTCCGACCTCCACGCCATCCAATGCGCCGGACGCGACCTCGACTTCTCTCTTGCCTATCCTCGACCTGCCTTCGACCGCCGCGCCATCATGTGGGATCTCAACTACTTCAAATACCTCTTCCTTAAAATCAACCACATCGACTTCGACGAAGAACTCCTCGAAAACGACCTCCAATGCCTCGCCTCACTTCTCCTTCAAGCTGATGACAACTACTTCCTCTATCGCGACTTCAACCCCCGCAACATCATGCTTTTCCATGGCGACAACAATCTTTCGACGCCCACTCCGACGCTATACTACATCGACTACCAAGGTGGAAGAAAAGGAGCCGCCCAATACGACGTTGCTTCACTCCTCTACAGCGCCAAAAGCGACCTCCCACCATCTATCCGGCTCCAACTCCTGCGCGACTACGTCAACTTCCACGGCGACCCACGCTTCATGGATTACTTCTGGCTCTTCGCCATCCTACGCATCCTCCAGACACTCGGCGCATACGGCTACCGCGGACTCTACGAACAAAAAACCTACTTCATTCAAAGCATTCCCCTTGCCATCCGTAACCTCCGCCAGATCCTCGAAGACCATCCGCTTCCTCACGAACTCCCAGAACTGAATCGGCTACTCACCTCACTCCAACCCCCCGACAGCCCCTCGCTCTCACCGTCCACCACCCTCACCGTCACCATAGGCTCATTCAGTTACAAACAAGGTTTGCCATCCGACAACTCTGGAAACGGCGGTGGGCACATCTTCGACTGTCGTGCCCTTCCCAACCCGGGTCGCTACCCAGAATACAAAAACTACACAGGCAAAGACCAACCCGTCATACAATTCCTGCAAAACGACCCCGCAGTCACTCAGTTTCTCGCCCACGCCAAAGCCATCGTCGCACAAAGCATCGACAAATACCTCGAAAGGCACTTCACGCACCTTTCCGTCCAGTTCGGATGCACCGGTGGGCAACACCGCTCCGTTTTCTGCGCCCAATGGCTCGCCGACGTCATCAAAAAACAATATCCCGACATCACCGTCGTCATCTCACATCGTGAAAACCCGTAACCACTTCACAATCTTCCACTCCGTTTTTTCCCAAGCCCCCAGTTCTCTGTCCGCATCAAGATGCAATTGCATTTTGATGTCTTGTTTCGCCTTCAACAACTTTTTTAGCATCTGTACCCTTGCTCATTGACCATGGTAAAAAAATATTTGCCAAATGAAAAAAAATGTGTATCTTTGCATTCGGTTGTATTCCCGGGAAGTGACGCTCATTAACTCCTTTTTCGACTGGAATACAAAACCTTATAAAAAAGAAAACTGATAATATTTTATAAAATGAAAGGCAGAACTGTTATCCAAATTGTACTGGGCTTTGTCATCATCGCCCTTGCCGTGCTACTCTACAACAGCATTCAGAAACCCATGCGTTTCGACAACGAATATACCAAACGTCGTGACGCTTGTGCCGAAAAACTCAAATCCATCCGTACCCTTCAGGATGCCTACAAACTAACCTATGGCACCTACTGCGGTAGCTTCGACACTCTTTTCAACCGCCTGCTAAACGAGGACAGCATGAGAGTCGTCAGCAAAGTGATTAATCATAGTTTGATTCCTGACGATGTCGATATCAACGAGATTCCTGAACTTGAAGCTGTCAAGAAAGGTTACATCTCTCGTGTTGAAATCTTTGTCAACCCCATCGACAAACTGCGTGAAGACGGCAAACTGCCTATCACCGATGCCAACGGCTACACCCATCAGATGACTGATGAGGAGATTCTCAACCTCCGTTATGTCCCGTACCCCAAAGGTGAGAAAAATGAATTTGAGCTGCAGGCCGGTATGCTTGAAAAAAGCGGATTTATGGTTCCCGTCTTCGAATGCAAAGTGCCGCTGACGCTCCTCCTCAGCGACATGGACCATCAGTTGGTGGTAAATAAAATTGCCGAAATCAATGAGGTCAAAGGCCGTTATGCGGGTTGGAAAGTGGGCGATATGACCCAGGCCGTCACCGACGGTAACTTTGAATAAATAATAATATGCCATATAGCTGCAAGACTCTGATTAAAACCGACCAAGAGCTTGCCTCGCGCGAAAAGAGATTATCCATTTGCCTCGGGGCCAATGGATTTTCTTTTACCGAGACCAGCACTGCCGGCATTCTACTTTCATTCGGTGAAGTTGAAGGAAAACACGCAGAGACCATGACTGAGGTGATGAAAGACCTTAAGTCTTTCTTTGCCTCCGCCGGTATCCAACCCTTGGGTTACGCCTCCTCCGAGCTTATTGTGTTGACCGACGAAAGTGTGTGGGTGCCTGACGAGCTCTACTCTTCTTTCAACATGCGCAAATACTTAAAACTGATGGGTTCTGAGCCAACTATGGTAATGACCTGCCATAGTCAGTCGCTTGCATCCACATCAGTTTTTGCCGCCACCGAACACGTCGTAATGGCGTTCAAAGTTGTGATGCCTGGCGTTGTGGTTTTAAACCAACACGCAAAATTTGCACAAATAGCCCCACAGAGTGCCCACCGACAGTTACTCCTCTCCCATTGGAGAAAGGGTAGGGTGGATGTGGCCGCGTTCTGCGACGAACGTTATCTTTTTGGTAACACCTTGGCTTTTGACAACTGCGACGAAGCAATTTACCACATTGTGGATGTGATGAAAAGTTTTAATCTCGAATCGTCTGCTACTGAATTGCTCATGTGTGGCGATGTGAACCGGGAACTGTTCTCCCAAGCGCGACCTTATTTCCCTCACGTCACCCTCTTCAACGGCACCGCCAAGCAATCATCCAACCCACAACTCCAACAACTCCATACCTATCGTTACGCCTTGATCTTGATGTAAACCCTTTTCATGCGAATAATTGCAGGAACATTGAGAGGCCGACGGCTGAACCCTCCACAAAACCTACCGGTTCGTCCAACCACAGACATGGCCCGTGAGAGTTTGTTCAACATCCTGAACAACTACATTGACTACGAGGACTGCTCCGTAATGGATCTCTTTGCCGGCACGGGGGCTGTATCACTTGAATTTATTTCCCGTGGGGTACGCGAAGTTACTTCTATCGACATAAACTCCTCTTGCACCGATTTCATCAAACAGAGCGCCGCTGCGCTGAACGTGAGAAACTTGCATGTTGTGCGAGCAGATGTATTCGACCTGTTAAAACGCGCCAACCGTCAATTTGACATCGTCTTTGCCGATCCCCCTTACTCACTGGAGAACCTGCAGGAACTGCCCGAACTGGTCTTCGATAGGGGAGTGCTCACCGACGACGGTATTTTCATCCTTGAACATCCACGCGAATACAGTTTTGAGGAGCATCCGCATTTTTGGCAGCACCGCGCCTATGGGAAAGTGAACTTCACATTCTTTGCAAACAAATTAGATGAATAAATATGGACGCAATTGTAAAAACAAATTTTCATTTTCCGAAACAGAAAAGTTTGTACGTCGGCAAAGTTCGCGACGTATATAACATCGACGACCGCTACATGGCTATGGTTGTCAGTGACCGCATATCAGCATTCGATGTCGTGCTTCCTAAGGGCATTCCTTACAAAGGCCAAGTGCTAAACCAAATTGCCGCCAAGTTCCTTGACGCAACCGCCGACATCGTCCCCAACTGGAAAATCGCAACCCCCGACCCGATGGTCACCGTCGGACTGAAATGTGAAGGTTTCCGCGTTGAAATGATTGTTCGTGGTTATCTGGCGGGCAGTGCATGGCGTGAATATAAAGCCGGTGCACGTACTCTCTGCGGAGTTCAACTGCCCGAAGGAATGGTAGAAAACCAGAAATTCCCGACGCCCATCGTTACTCCTACCACAAAGGCCGATGAAGGCCATGACGAGAACATCAGTCGTGAAGAAATCATCCGTACCGGCCTAGTCAGTAAGGAAGACTACGACCAACTGGAGCGATACGCTCTTCAACTCTTCCAGCGCGGTACCGAGATAGCCGCTCGAAAAGGCCTTATCCTCGTTGATACCAAATATGAATTCGGCAAACGTGACGGCAAAATCTACCTCATTGACGAAATACATACTCCGGACAGCAGCCGTTATTTCTATTCAGATGGTTATGAAGAACGTCTTGCAAAAGGAGAGCACCAACGCCAACTCAGCAAGGAATTTGTTCGTGAATGGCTTATGGAAAACGGGTTCCAGGGGAAAGAAGGGCAGAAGGTGCCCGAAATGACTGAGACCATTGTCAACAACATCAGCGACCGCTATATTGAACTGTACGAGCATATTACTGGTGAGAAATTTCAAAAAGCTGACGACTGTCCAGACATAGCGGCACGTATTGAAAAGAATGTAACAAACTGTCTCGCATCTCTTTAATGGAAATTGAACGTAAATTTCTTGTAAAGGAGTTGCCTAGTGATATAGAGCAATATCCACACATTGAAATAGAACAAGGATATCTATGTACATCGCCCACCTTGCGAATCCGCAAGGCGGGCGATTGTTATTGGCTTACCGTTAAAGAAAACAAGCAAACCAAGTCGGGGGCAATCCACAACAGGGAAGAGGAATTTCAGTTATCGTCAGAAAAATACAATATGCTTAAAGCAAAATGCGATGGCCGAATGGTTTGTAAAACAAGATATAAAATTCCTCTGGCAAAAAACAATCTGATTGCTGAACTTGATATCTTTCATGGATACCATGAAGGAATCGTGCTTGTTGAAGTTGAATTCCCATCAACAATCGATGCAGACACTTTTATACCACCTTCATGGTTTGGAAATGATGTATCAAAACTGCCTCAGTATCGCAATAGCAATATGGCATTCCAATAGGGTGGATATTTTTATTATTTAACATAATCCCCATTGTGTTAATAAAAAGAGAGTAAAAAAAGCCCGATTATGGGGCTCTTTTTTTATCCTATTGGGGAGATTTTCGCAATGACACTTGAGGCTCGAGGATTGCTAATATGAATAAAATGAATATCATTAACACGTTTATGCTGTATTGTAAGCATTTCATCCATACGGGTTTCCAACTGATAGTTCAACTCCAACCGGAACGGTTTCATTGTATCGAATCCAACATCGTGCAAACTGTCGAATAACAATTTTATGTATTCGGAATTATTGACGTGCCTTGTGTGATCCACCATTGAAAATACGGCTTTGTGGCGAGCTACAATATCCTCATCCGTCATCTCTGGCAAATGAATTTTACCTATTGTATCTACATTTGTGGC
>ODAI013397559.1_pt1 | contig 20136 bp, 16 predicted proteins | sample 1539321 | NCBI WGS metagenome assembly ODAI01 (sample SAMN02144231, study PRJEB22623) | gut metagenome | biome: sheep rumen | host: Ovis aries | place: New Zealand
AAGTAGATTGTCTGGAACAGTTCTCTTAATTTTTTTATGGAATTCAGCGCAAGAGATATGAGGAGCGCAAATCCCGTGGATATAGGAACCGTTATGATGACCATGATGAAGGTATTTTTTACTGCCTGAAGAAAATATGTATCATGCAGCACGTATGAAAAATTATACAGTCCCGTTCCCGAAGATGATCCGGACACGAAATTATATCCCTCCTCAAAAGAGTACACAAATACATCTATCAGAGGATAGACCATAAAGATAAGCATGAAGATTATCGCCGGCAGCAGGTAGAGCCAGGCTTTAAGATTGTTTTTTTCCGTCACGGTTTCTTTCTCCGTATTTTATCGTACTTACAAGTTCCTTGATCCACTCGGAATTAAGGAAGAGTGAATCCTGCGAAATATGTTTTTCCTTAAGTTCCTGCAAAATGCTCTTTTTATGTTCGGCAGAGATCACCACGGTATCGAAAACATCTCTCTCGTCGATGCCTTCTTTTTCAAATATCTTCTCAAGGCATATCTCATCCCTGCCCCAGAGAAGGAACAGGCCTCTTTGTGAGTAGAGTCTGTCAAACTGTCTGGTAGCTTCTACAAATATCGGCATATCCAGACCGTCATCTCCCATCCTTGTATCGCTCTTATCCACATAGTGCTGCAGCCATTTATAGAGGTATTCGTTGCTGCGGACAACCTCAGCGCTGTTTTTATGCAGCTGTTTTAAGATCCACTCATATCTGCTCTTGTTGAAAACATAGACCTTTCCGTCGCAGTCTCCGTACCTTCCCTTTGCATCGTAGCATGCAAAAAAAAGTCCCACTGTATATGAATATGAAAAGTCCAGCATCCTGGTGGGAAGTGAAAAGTGCTGCGCCACCTCGATACAGGTCAGTTCGTCGTATCCGAATACCTGCTGCATGGCATCTACAAATCTGAACATCTGTATATCCGCTATCCCCCTGTGATCGGGTCTTAGTCCCGAGGGAATGAGCACAAAGTCGCTCACGGGCTGGCCCCTGAAGAGGATCACATCCCCCCTGCCACCCAGCGCTTCGCAAAATTCATCATATGTTGTAACTTTATCCATATGTTTACTTCCCGGGTTAAAAAGATTTTCCTTATTTTGACTTCTTATGAAAAACGAAGTCTTTCTCCGGTCTCAGGCTCAAAAAGATGTACCTTGCCGGGGCGCAGCTTAAAGGTTGCGATCTTCGTTCCCTCTTCAGGTCTTTCATCTGAATCGATGATGGATCTGACCACCGGCTCTTCACATGCGGGATTTTTTGAAACAACGCTGATATCTCTTCCCATGACCTCTACACGGTCCATCTCACATTTAAAGGGCCCGGATTTATCATAGGTAAAACCTTCCGGTCTGATACCGACCTTAACCTTGCCGTCACGAACCCCGGAAACAGCAAGCACTTCATCATCTCCGATAAATAGTTTCCCTGTTTTTACTTCTCCGTCAAAAACGTTGATGGCGGGAGTTCCGAGGAATTTTGCAACAAAGAGATTAACAGGATCGTCATATACTTCCTGGGGTTTTCCGCACTGGTGAAGTTCCCCGTCCTTCATTACAACGATCATATCGGAAATGCTCATGGCTTCTTCCTGGTCATGGGTAACAAATACCGTAGTGACTCCGGTCTCTCTCTGTATACGCCTGATTTCTTCCCTTGTCTGAAGTCTTAATCTTGCATCGAGATTGGAAAGGGGTTCATCCATGAGAAGGAGTCTCGGGGTCTTAACAAGAGCTCTTGCTATGGCAACTCTCTGCTGCTGGCCTCCGGATAGTTCCTTTGGTTTTCTTTCAAGGAGCTGCTCTATCTGGACGAGGGATGCAACCTTCTCGGCTCTTTCTCTCATCTGTTCCTTTGTCATCTTCTCCTCCCCTTTGAGATTTCCGAGAGGAAAAATAATATTGTCATATACGCTCATATGGGGATAGAGTGCATAGTTTTGGAATACCATTCCCACACCCCTTAACTCGGGAGGCATTTCCGTGACATCATCTTCACCGAAAAAGATCTTACCCTCCGTGGGCTTTTCCAGTCCGCAGATCATATTGAGCATGGTGCTCTTTCCGCATCCGGAGGGACCTAAAAGCGCAACAAGTTTTCCGTCAGGGATCTCAAAGGAAAAATCCTTTACCGCGATCACCGCATCACCTTTTCCGCCTCTTGGCGGGAATTTTTTTGTGAGATTTTCAAGAACAACTTTCATATCATTCTGCTCCTGTTACTGTAACGCCTGCAAGTCTTGTATATTCCGGTATGAGTGCATTGTCATATCTTACTCTTTCTGTGCTCATCTTCATGTCATTCATGAGTTCCTTAACATTTCCTGAGATCGAACCGCCGGTGACACTCTTAACAGTGCCGTCCTCATTATGAAGATATGCAAGTCTGATCTCACCGAAAAGGTCGCCTGTAAGGGTGTCTACCTGGAAATCCGAAAAGAACACACACTCAAGCACAGGCCCTTTGAGGAGCTGCTGCCCTGTATATGATCCTCCGGACACTTCATAATTCCCGATGATGAATGTATTTTTTTCTCCCATGTAATAAGAGAACTTGGTGGCTCCGTGAAAGGCCTCCGGAACACCTGCTTCCATCAGCACCTCATCCTTTATCAGGCTTCCCTCACTGTCTGTGATCCTGTTTTGTGAGGATCCTTCAAGGTATCTGAGAGTTTTAAGTGTAACCTTGTCACCTGTGCTTTCAGGTGCGATATCCTTTCCTTTTTCAAAGGAGGAATATTTCATGTATTTAAAAGAAGTATCAAGTCCGTCCTTGAAAAATTCATATATCCTGAGTGCATCTTCACTGGAAAAGACAACATCCATCTTTCCGAGATTCGGAAGTTTTGTTGCCTTAAGCCTGTCAGGTCCGTATTTGAATGTCTTTAGGATATCCGACTGAAGCTCTTTTTTTCCGCATGTTCCGGAGTCATACAATTTATAGAACTCTATCTCATGATCTTTATCTTTTGCATTGACGACAGTCTCAAGTAAAGACACAGGATATTTTTCGGTAACATCGATACCTGTTGAAGTGATGATCCTCCTTACAACGGAATTAACAAATATCTCGTAACTGTTCATAAATGTTACTTCCGTCTCAGGGATATCCTTCATTGTATTTATGAAGTCGGATGAGATCTTATTGATATCTATGTCCTCATCCCCCGGAGCAGGGATGTCCTCCGGACTTTTTAGTTCATAATAATCATCAGTTACAAGTCCTGCCTGGAAGATAAGATCCTTAACCGTAAGTCTTACATATTCTTCAGACTCGTCCGGGCCCATCTCCGCCGTTGCGCTTCCCATTCCTTTTCCGTCTTCCGACTTTACAAATACCGTGACTGTTATATTCTCAATATCCTTGGATCTGTTCTGATCAAGGCTGTGTCTTATAAAATAAAATTCCCATCCTCTTGTTCTTGTATCGGTGATCCTCCAAAAAGAAGCTTCGCTCTCTTTCAGGATCTTTACTATCTCATCTGCCTTCATATGGCAATTCCTTTCAATGATCAGTCTTTTACATCAAAATAATTTACGTGTCATGCCTTTTCTTTAGGAAAAGGTGCTTTATCTGAGCCTTGCCTATGCCTTAAAAAAGAGACTTTATCCCAGGCGCGCCTTTGTCTTAAGGTACGGGCCTCCGTCCGCAACCTTGACCCACTCCTTGTGTCCCTTTCCGCAGCCTCCGCTTCCGAAGATCTCTCTGTCCTTTGAACACATAGTGATATTCCCAAGAAGATCCGGAACATATCCTGTCATGATAACCGGAGATACAACTCTTCCTGTGAGTTTTCCGTCCTTTATCTCACGGCCTTTCTGTATGATGCACTGTATTCCCCAGTGCTTGGGATCCTCCATTCCGCTCTGCATTCCCTCAAGGAGGTATCCGTATTTTATGGATGAGATCATCTCCTCTTTTGTGTACTCTCCCGAATCGAATACAGTATTGGTCATACGTGTATAGACTTTGTGTGAAAAATTTTCTCTCTTTCCGTTTCCGGTAGGCTTTACGCCGAGTCTTTTTGCTGCAAGGGCGTCACAGATACCGGATCTTAAGATTCCTTTATCGATCTCCGTGACATCTCCTGCGGGGACTCCTTCATCATCAAAGAAATAACTTGTAACATCCTCGGCACAGTTTGCACCTTCATGCATGGTGACCTGATCGGAGGCCACTCTTTTATTTATGTACTCGGCTCCGAGAGCTCTGTGCTTTACGAACATATCCATCTCAACTCCGTGTCCGAAGGCTTCATGGGCTATGAGGCCCGTGACCTCGGGAGATGTTACTATCTCATACTCTCCGGGTTCAATGGACTCAGCATCAAGAAGTTCCTCAGCATCCGAAACCACTTTCTCCACGCTTCCTTCCATTTCGTCGAAAAGTTCGGGGCCGCAAAGTCCGGAAAATGACTTGTAATCTTCTCTTATCCTGCCATCTCTGCTGACAACGGCAGCCACCATTCCTTCGCTGTAGACATAGGACTGTCTTAAATCGCTTTCGGGAGTAAGAAACATTTTGCTGATATGGGTTGACTGCCCTCTTGCAATACATTCAATAACATCGGGGCCTGCTTTCATTCCTTTATTGGAAACTGCGATGAGTTTTTCAGTAAGTGCTCTTACATCCGCCTTTTCGGGAAGGATCTCAGCATCCCTTTGTCCGAAAAATTCTCTTTTTTCATCATCCAAAGCGCCTGTCTCATATATCACGGTTTTGGTTTCTTTTAAAAGCTTATCCTGTGCGTTTAATTCATCCCTGATATTTTTTATTATCTGTTTTGTATCGCTCCAGTCAGCGGTATTGACCGCATACTCGGCATATTTTTTATCTTTGCATACTCTGAATACCACTCCTCTTTCGGTGGTCATTGTCTTATTGGATATGCTTCTTGATCTGCTTCCGATCCTGATCACAAGGCCCTTGGAATCCGTGGCAAGAGCGCTTACGTAATCATGGTCCGATGCCAAATCGTTTATCACTTCCTTAACAGCCGGTGCAAGGGCTGTCAGATATTCTGAAAACGGGACTTTCATTACATTTGTTCCTTTCCGTATATTTTATCAAGGAGGACCTTCTTCTCAGGATCCTCTTCGTAAACATCAGCTAAATAGTAATCCGTTATTATGTCCTTCAGCTGGGGATTTTTTATTATATGATCCACCACCCATCTTTCCTGTATCTTGTAATATGGATAATCATGGGGGGATGCGTTCACGGGTCTTATGAAATTCTGTCCGTAATTGATCTTAAGGATCTGCTCATATCCGTAGGGAACATATATCTCTCCGGATTCAAAAGGAAGGGTAAGTCTTCCCCTGAATGAATCCTTCGGAAAGATCATGTTGGTATGACCCAGGATAAGATGTGACATGCATGCCACATTTTCCGAGTCTTTACTCTTTGTCATAGCTGCCACATTTTCCGCAAGAGCATTGAGCTGTGCCGGTACATCTCCGTTTTTATTGATGGAAACTCCGGTGGCATTTTTCAGTGCGGCATATGCCTCATCAAGATCAATGTCTCCGTAGTTGCCGGCGGGCGCTTTATAATTTTCCCAATAAAGGCTCTTATATTTAAATGAGACATTGATACAGTATGCATATACCTGATATACGAGATCAAAGGTGGCCTGATCCTTTGGCAGGTAATCCAGAGGATATACATCAAGACCTACCGTATAGGGAAAACCGTAGTTTTTATTCAGGAAATCTTCGCCAAAATCAGCCTTCTGGGTATTGTTGATCCTGGTGATCCCCATGAAATCATTACATCTTTTTGTTTCCCTGTTGTAATAATCATAGGTCTCGACCAGATATTCCTTCATCTCAGTCTTTGCATATTCAAGGAAGAGCTTATAATCCGGCCTGAGCATGCAGACGTCCATGTCATCATCCCAGGGTATGAAGCCTCCGTGCCTTACGGCTCCTAAAAGCGTTCCGCAAAAGGCATACCACTTAAGACCGTGACGGGAGCAGACCCTGTCAAAAGCCGCAAGAACATTAAGCTGGGATGCCCAGCATCTTTTCATAAGTGAGGATACCTTAAATCCGCACCTTTCTTCATCTTCAAAATATTTTTCGTCAAATTTGAATTCCAAGGAGTCTCTTCCTTACAGATATTTTGCTATCCACTCATCCGGGATCTCTCCGGGATGCGTTTTTATATAATCCCTGACAACCTTCTGCTGGGCTGCATAGTAGGGATAATCATGGCTTGGACGGTTAAGGGGCACCATATACCGGGGCCCGAAATTTTGTCTGAGCATTATTTCATACCCTGCGGGGATATAGATAGTTCCTGTCTCAAAAGGAACTTCAAGGACATGTCCAAAGCATTCCTTCGGAAACATCATCTTCTCACCATCAAAGGTAAGGTGACCCATGTTAGCCGCATATGCCGACTCTTCATATGTATTCATGGAATCGGTCATATCAAGAAGCACATTGAGCTGTCTTATTATATCCTTCTCAAGATCAAACTCATATCCCGTCATCATCGTGATCTTTGCAAGCATCTCGGAGGGTTCAAGTCTGTTCCCGTCCTTATCATACTGTGTTCCGGATCCGGACAGGATCTTGGCGCAAAGTTCCGTGGTCTGATGGATCGTATAGTGGATCTCTTTATGTATGTTTCTTTCCTCTTCATCCTCCACCACATAATCAAGAGGATACAGATCGATCCCCGCAGGGAACGGAAAATCGCAATATTTTTCAAGCCTTGCGGGATCGAAGATGACGTTTTTCGAATTCGTCACTCTTGTCAGGCAGTCGTAATTGTGGTCCCCTTCATTGTAGTTGGTTATCACATATCCCGGTGGAAGCTCGGCAGGCGCGACGGAAAGAAACTTTGTATAGTCCTCTCTGAGCATCCCTATGTCCACATCATCATCCCAGGGAATAAAGCCTCCGTGTCTTACGGCTCCCAAAAGCGTTCCCACAAAAGCAAACCACTTAAGTGAATGCCTTTGGCATACCTTATCGAATTCCTCCAAAACCTTAAGCTGTGATCCCCAGCATCTTTTCATCAGTTCGGGGACGATAAAACCGCACCTTTTTTCCTCACTATAGAATTTTTCTTCAAATTCAAAAGTGACAGACACCGTTACCTCCAGCAAAAAACAGGAACATCCTTAAAGAAGGAATCCAGCAGTTCTTTCATGTAGTCTTCCATTGCATCGGCAACTTTGTCAGGATACCTTCCGTATCCCTTATCGATAATGTAGGGATACTGGGCGATTTGTGAGTCAGGATATTTTTTTCTCATATTTTTCAGATACTGATCCGATATCCTGAAGGTTCCGATACTTATATCCCGGACGTTCACAGGTCTTAATTCTTCAGAAGCCCTGCGGACCATCTCTGTATATATTTCACGCCAGTTTCTTACGTATATCATGGGATCAAAGCAGAGCCTTACGGGAAACCCCGCAGCCGCCGCCGCTTTTACCGCCTTCAGTCTTCCCGCTGCATTCGGTGTCCCTTTCTCGTATCCTTTAGCGATCTCATCCGGTGAAACGGTAAATGCAAATATCAGCCGCTCTGACACCGGAAGCTTTTCGTAAATGTCCGTCCTGGAGCATTTGGTCCTTATCTCCGTGGTGAGCCTTTCATCCGCTGCGGTTTTTTCACACCACTTTTCAACATATCCCGCAACGTCCTCAAGAGCAACAAGGTCCGTATTATATGATGCGCATACATATGCATCATGTTTTTTTTCTATCTTTTCAAGTTCCGCAAAAGTCTCTTCAATATCCGTAAAAATGCATATATTTTTACCCGGATACATTCCCTTGAGAAAGCAGTACTCGCAGTCATAGATACAGTTCATGACACATGGCGAGTAGTAAAAATGCTTGTTGCCAAAGCTCTGGCACACAGGAGCTCCTTCATATATGCGCTTCCCGGGATTATGGGCAAGGATCAGACTTCGCCCTGCATACGCATCCTTTGCATCAAACACATCCTTGTAATGATCTATGTATTCTCTCTCAGGATCTCCGAGTCTTTCCAGGATCCGACCTGTGACGGTATCTTTTGATGCTCTTTTTTCCACATATACTTTGTCAAAAAGAGCATGCGACATAGTCATAGATCTCCGTGAGTGCTTTTTTTGAACTTTCTTTATCCCTTGCCGGCAGGGTTCCTTTTTTTTCCAGATCCTGTCTCATGATCTCAAGGTCGATCCCTGCAGTATGCGCATATATACAGATCTGGCGAAGATTGTTTTTCATGGCCTCCGTAAGGATCATTTCGTTTTCCAGAGCCCCGGGTATACATTTACTATAAAAGGCTCCGGGTATCATCTCGAAGCCTTCATTTCTTTCTTCATATCATACATTTTTGCGTCCGCATATCTGAGCCCATCGCGGATATTTTTGGCATCACCGAACAGCGAATCATACATTCCGTAAGCGGTACTCATCCTGATCTCGTCATGTCCGGTGTTCTTGTTGGCAAGAATGACGTTCAGGTCCTTGAGCCTGTTCTCAAGCCAGACTCTTTCACCTTCGGCCTTGGGAATCATGACAAACACAAATTCATCTCCGCCGGTCCTTGCGACAAAGCCCTTATTTTCAAACATTTTTCTGAGGGTCTTAGCAAAGAGTTCGATATATTTATCTCCCTCTTCATGACCGTAAGTATCATTGACTTTCTTAAGATTATTTAAGTCAAACTGTACCACAACATAAGGACTTGCCTTGGAATCAACCGTGTCAAAATATTTCTCTGCAGACTGTCTGTTATCAAGTCCGGTCAGTACATCTGTATATGCCAGTTTGGAAATTGTGTCCATTCTCTCGTCTTCCCTAGCATCACGGACGGTGCTCTGCATGTAATCAAACAAAAGAGCAAGAACAAAGAATACCATGACCACATACATGGTGCTTATCTTAAAACCTGAATCCCCGTGAGCTGAGGTATTACTGTAAATGTAGTATCTGATCAGATCGAATATAGCGGAGAAGGTTCCGATAATGGTGGCATAAAACGAAATACTGTTGTGTCTTAAGCCCTTGCTGTATTCGTAGATCTTGACCATAATGACTGAAAAAATAGTCAGAACGTCGATCACATGGGCAACCGGCAGAAATGTTCTGAAACTGATCTCATGCAGACTGTGCATTATAAGTGCAAAAACATATAATGCCGTTCCCATCAGCATGATCAATCCAAAAAGGATATTTTTATATTTTAACTTAACGTCTCCTACATTCTCGAGATGGTATCCGATAAAGAAGACCGGCATAAGGAAAAACGCCCCGTATTTCATATCGGACTTTGTGATTATGTCGTTGGTGAATATCTCGAAAAGATCGGATTCGGCAATTATCCACATGCCGAATACAAGAGAAAATGAACCGAGAGCAGCAAGCCTGAATATATCGAGAAAAGCAAAGACCTTTCTGAACTCAAATGCAAATGCCATCACTCCCATTGTTATCCCCAGAACCATAAAGAACATGGAGAAAGCAAGAACGACAATATTCTGTGCGGCATAGTCCTGCCTGAAGGTATAATGATCCCAGACCGCAGGTCTTTCAATGGATGAAAATGCTCCGTCTTCTCCCGCGATATATTCAAGAGTGAGTATTTTACCGGTACATCCTTCAGGAAGTACTATCTCATAAAATCCGTTTCCGAGATGCTTACCCTGCTCGAACCTGTCCACATCCGCCTCATAGATAAGGTCATCATCAATATACACTCTGACGGCGGCGTAATGAACATGAACGATCAGCGCTGCATTAAGAGGGATATTTGGAGGCAGAACTCTGGACATGACCACCTTATCGCCTCTTTTGATCCCCTTACAGGAAAAATCCGCAAGAGCCTTTCTCTCATAGGTCTGTCCGTCATATTCAATATTCCATCCGAGGGACAGATATCTCTCGGCATGTACATCGCCGCTTATCTCTTTGATGAAATGGAAAACATATCCTATGCCGACGATAACGAAAAGTCCGATGAGAAAAAGCTTTATCCCGTATACTGTTTTTCTTTGCTTTCTGATAAATTTATCGAATAACATTTATTTTATCATCACGGCAAGACCGGTGGCGTCTGAAACATAAACATGGCCCGCTGCATCTGTTGCCGTATCTGCGATCATAAGCGCTCCGCCCTTAGCGGGATCGAAGTAGAAATTGATTCCCTGTATGTTAACAAGTCCTGTCTGGATCCTTCCGTTTCCGTCCGCATAGAAGATCGAACCGTTTGCGGTAAACAGTCCCTTCTGAAGAATTCCGTCAACTCCGAGATAATAGCTGTTTATTCCGTCGGAAATGAAGCCCTTGTACATGGCACCGCCCAAAGCCGGATCAAGGAAATATGTATTTCCCGCAAGGGTCTGCCATCCTGTGAGCATGCGGCCTTCTTCGTCAAAATACCTTGTTCCGTCGGCAAGAGTCACAAATCCTTTTTGCATTATTCCCGTGGTATCAAAGTAGTAAATGAAATCCCCAACGGGATAAAGCATGCCGGCTATGAGATGTCCGAATGGATCGAGGTAATATGTATTTCCGTCCACAACCGCAAATGTTGCATTCTGTCTTCGGTAATTGACGTAATAATAAGTGAATCCGTCTCTTGTTATAAATCCGTTCGGAACAAGATACTGTGACAGATCCTTGAACTGGATATCAAGATCTACATGACCCTTGATGCCGGGGATGACTCCCTGGTCGGATACCTGCCAGAATGCTGCTGTCTCGTCGTAGCAGTAATCTGCCCACTGGGCAACCCATTTGTCATATCCGAATTCACCGATGGTATTTTTGAACATGTTTCTGTTGGAATATACCATAGGGTAATATCCTGCAGCCTCAACTGCCTGGCAGAAAAGGTTACAGATCATGGCGTTTGTAAGAGGGTCCAGTGCCTTTTGTCTCTTATTTTCGATGTCAAGTACCAGAGGCATTTCGACAACATACGGAGCCACGGCATTTAAGATCCACTGTGCCTCTATAAGTCCGTCCATTACGTTTGTCGCATACGAATAGATATATACACCCGTCTTGATGCCCGCAGCTTTGGCTCCCGCCATGTTCTGCGCAAAATGATCATCAAAACCGTAGATGGTTCCTCCGCACTTGATGAAAACGAACTGTACTCCGCTGGCCTTGACCGCATTCCAGTCTATATTACCCTGCCATGCAGAGACGTCTATTCCCCATGCTATGGCATCTGCGGCTCCCTTTGCCGTAACCTCACCGGCCTGCGCAGGCGGAAAGCTTAGGGTTACAAGCACTACCGCAAGAAGTGTACAAATTGCTGATCTTAATATTCTGACTATTCTCATTTATCCCTCACAATAAAAAAATACGATCAAAAAATTCCATATTGATCTTCCAAAACGCATACACGAGTATTATACACAAAATAACGCTTATTTACAAATAAAGAGGGCGGTCCTGCCGCCCTCTTTAAACCGTATTTTAACCTTTATCAGCCGCCCAGATAAGCCTTCTTTACGGAGTCGTCGTTAAGAAGATCCTTACCGGTTCCGGAATTGACTATCCTTCCGGTTTCAAGTACATAGGCTCTGTCTGCTATGGAAAGAGCCATCTGGGCATTCTGTTCTACAAGCAGTATCGTTGTACCCTTCTTGTTAAGAGCCTTTATGATCTCGAATATCTGATCCACAAGGATGGGCGCAAGTCCCATTGAAGGCTCATCAAGCATCATAAGTCTGGGCTTACTCATAAGAGCTCTTCCCATGGCAAGCATCTGCTGCTCACCGCCTGAAAGAGTACCCGCCATCTGGGTCTGTCTTTCTTTTAATCTGGGGAAATGCTCATATACGATCTCAAGAGTCTCCGCTATTTCGGAAACAGGCCTTGTATAAGCGCCCATTTCAAGATTTTCCCTGACGGAAAGCTGTGCGAAAACCCTTCTTCCCTCGGGGCAGAGAGCCATTCCCTGATTAACCACCTTATGGGGAGCAACACCCAAAATGCTCTTTCCTTCAAATTCCACACTTCCTTCCCTGGGTTTTAAAAGTCCGCCCACGGTATTAAGAGTAGTGGATTTTCCGGCACCGTTGGCACCGATAAGAGTTACGATCTCTCCCTCACCGACTTCAAAGGAAACTCCCTTAATGGCATGTATGCTGCCGTAATAAACATGCAGATTTTCAACTTTAAGAACTGTGCTCATTTATAAATTTCTCCTAACCGATTAAAGGCCGAAGGCCTTTAATCAGCACTAACGCGCAAGCGTTTGTGCCTAGCCTCTGTGCGTTCCCAGATATGCCTCTATTACCTGGGGATTTCCCTGGATCTGTGAAGGTGTTCCCTTGGCGATGATCCTGCCGAAATTGAGAACGACGATACTCTCACATATTCCCATTACCAGATTCATGTCATGCTCTATAAGAAGGACCGCGATCTGGAATTCATCCCTTATCTTGCGGATATTGTTCATGAGCTCTTCGGTTTCGGAAGGATTCATTCCCGCTGCAGGCTCATCAAGGAGTAAAAGCTTGGGGCCCGTTGCCAGAGCTCTGACTATCTCAAGTCTTCTCTGTGCTCCGTAGGGAAGCGAATCCGCTCTGACCCCGGCAAGATCTGCCATTCCGAAGATATCGAGAAGTTCCAGCGCTCTTTCGTGCGCCTTCTTTTCTTCCTTCCAGTAATTGGGAAGTCTGAAAACCCCTGCAAGTGTATGATAACCCATGTGGTTGTGAAGTCCGATCTTTACATTCTCTTCGACTGTGAGCTTATCGAAGAGTCTGATGTTCTGGAAGGTTCTGGCGATCCCCAGCTGGTTCACCTGAACGGGTGTCATATTATGGGTATCCTTTCCGCCGATCATTATGGTGCCCCTTGTGGGCTCATATACCTTGGTAAGAAGATTGAATATGGTGGTCTTGCCGGCACCGTTAGGTCCGATAAGTCCGCATATCTCAGTGGCACCGATCCCTATATTGAATTCATCAACCGCAACAAGTCCTCCGAAATCTATTCCCAGATGTGCCGCTTCAAGAACCAGGGGCTTTCCTAAATCTTTTTCGGGAACGAAATTGGGGCTGGGTACATTAACAAGCTTTACTTCGGGAGATTTGCTCATTATTTTTTCCCTCCCTTCGAAACCTTCATTCGCATTTTCTTTGCAAAAATATCCATCCTGCCTTTTAATTTCTCATTATTGGTAACGAGCATGACAAGGATGAGGACTATGGCATATACCAGCATCCTGTAGTCGCTGAACTTTCTCAAAAGCTCGGGCAGGACGACCAATACGCCTGCTGCAATAAGAGATCCGGTCATGCTTCCGATGCCGCCTAAGACAACGAATACCAAGACAAGGATCGAGGTATTAAAATCGAATTTCTTGGGAACAAGAGTGGAATAGTTCAGCGCATATACCGCACCGGCCGCACCTGCCATGGATGCCGACAATGTAAATGCCAGCATCTTGTATTTCATGGGTGATATTCCCATGCTCTCTGCTGCTATCCTGTTATCCCTGATGGCCATGATGGCGCGTCCCGTTCTGGAATTAACAAGGTTTTGGATCACAATGAGAACAAGGATCAGAAGTACGACGGCTGATGTAAAAGTTGAGATCTTGCTGATGCCGACAGCTCCCATTGGGCCGTTTATAACGGTCTTGCCGGTAGCACTCATTCCCATTGCATCAGGATTGTTGAATGCGATATGGATTCCTTTCTCATCTATGCCGACATAGAGACAGTTGAGAATGTTTTTTATGATCTCTCCGAAAGCAAGGGTTACGATGGCAAGATAGTCACCGTTAAGCCTTAAGACGGGAATCCCGATAAGGAATCCCGCAAGGCCTGCAAGGAGTGCACCGATTACTATGGATACCACCAGTCTGGCGGGATTTGATGCATCTCCCATTGCCGCACTTACGATGACGGCAGTGAATGCGCCTACGGACATGAATCCGGCATGACCAAGGGAAAGCTCACCGGAGATACCGACCACAAGGTTAAGAGAAACCGCCATTATCATATAGCAGGCGATGGGAATAAGCTGTCCCTTAAGTGCGCTGGTAATATTACCGGTGGAAACAAGTATCTGGAATACGATATAAAAGATGATCACTATTCCGTAATTGATGAATGATTTCTTTGAAGCCGCGGAGGCCTTTTTTGTTATTGACATATCTTTTGCCTCCTTATACTTTCTCGTGAATCTGTTTTCCAAGAAGTCCCGTAGGTCTGAAGATCAGGACGACTATGAGTACTCCGAAAACTATTGCATCCGCAAGTTCGGATGAAATATATGCTCTTGCCAGGATCTCTATGACTCCCAGAAGGATACCTCCGATCATGGCACCGGGAATGGATCCTATCCCTCCGAATACCGCAGCCGTAAATGCTTTGATTCCGGGCATCGAACCGGTTGTGGGCATGAGGGTCGGATATGCGGTACACAAAAGGACTCCCGCTATTGCGGCAAGACCAGAGCCTATGGCAAAGGTCATTGAGATGGTGAAGTTAACATTGATTCCCATTAATGTTGCAGCGCCTTTATCCTCAGAGACGGCACGCATTGCTTTCCCCATCTTGGTACGTGATGTGAAAAGTGTAAGGATGATCATTATGACAAGGTTTGCAGTGATGGCCACAACCGCAACGGGTGATACTCTTGCACCGCCTACCATTTCAAAGGCTTCAATATCTTTAAAAATATTGGGATACGCCTTGGGATTTGCTCCCCAGATGATAAGCGCCGAATTTTGAAGGAAATAGGACATTCCAATGGCGGTTATGAGGACCGCAAGGGAAGTTGCCGAACGAAGAGGCTTGTAAGCCAGTCTTTCAATAGTGATACCCAGCACTGTACAGATTGCCATGGCCAAAAGCACGGCGATGGGTGCCGGAACATTCATATATGACATAAAACAGAAGGATACATATCCGCCCACCATAATGACATCGCCATGTGCAAAATTCAGCATTTTCGCAATACCATAGACCATGGTATATCCGAGTGCGATTATCGCATATATACTTCCAAGGCTTATTCCGTTGATCAGATGTGCCAGCATATGTATCTCCTTAAATGCATCGGACGCTTTTGACGGCGCCCGGTGCCGGTTTTTATATACTTTTTGTAATCTTTATAAACGGATTTCTTCGGTGCTTCGCACCTCTCGAAATCCTAAAAACATTCGGAATTACATCCCTACGTAAACACCGTCTTTGATAACAACGGCCTTGGGCTGCTTGTTAACCTGTCCGTTAGTATCCCAAACCATTCCGAGACCGGTTACACCGTCTGCGGAGAAGCTGCTGTCGGTAAATACGGAGATAAGGATCTCACAAAGCTCATCAGCGCCCATTCCGGTTACATCAAGTCCGCCGTTCTTTGCTGCGTAGAACTCAAGTGCTGCCTTGATGGCATATGCACAGTCATATCCGTCAGCTGCGAACTGTGAAGGAGTCTCACCGAACTTGCTGTTGAAGCTGCTTACGAAATTCTTGGTAAGGTCATCGGTAGCATCTGCAGAGAAGGGAGTAAGAAGCATAACGCCCTCTGCAAGAGAAGTATCGAATCCCTCGATGGTAAGGATTCCGTCCATTCCGTCTACACCAAAGAAGGTGGGCTCATAGCCGGTCTTTGCTGCCTGCTGAAGAATAAGTGAAGCAGGGGTGTAGTAAATGGGAAGGAATACAAGGTCTGCACCTGCTGACTGTGCATCACCAACCTGAACTGAGAAATCAGTGGTGTCATCGGTAAAGGTTGTCTCTGAAACGATCTCAAGTCCGAGCTCAGAAGCCTTAGCCTTGAAGGTCTGATAGATTCCGGTTGAATATGCGTCAGCGTTATTGTAGATAACTGCAACCTTGGTAGCAAGCTTGTTATCTGAAATGTACTGAGCTGATGCTGATCCCTGGTTAGGATCTGCAAAGCAGAGCTGGAATACATTGTCCTTTCCTTCGGTTACGGTAGTAGCTGAAGCTGAAGGTGTAAGCATGAATACTCTGTCAGAGTTAGCCTCTGCAGAAACTGCGATACAGGGAGTGGTGGTAACGGTACCTGCAATAGCCTGTACGCCCCAGTCCTGAAGCTGGTGATAAGCATTTACTGACTTCTCTGCGTCATGCTCATCGTCCTGAGCCTGAAGTTCGATGGAAAATCCGGTTCCCTGTGCGTTGATCTCATCAACTGCGATGGAAGTTCCGTTTACAACTGCATTTCCGTAGATTGCTGCTCCTCCGGTAAGGGGTCCGATAACTCCGAGCTTAAGAGTTCCGGTAAGAGCTCCATCCCCTGCAGGTGCAGCGGTCCCGGTGCCTGCATCTGTGGTTGCGGCAGTTCCGGTTTCTGTTCCGGTTGCAGCTCCTGCATCAGCAGATGATCCGCATCCTGCCATTGCCATGACCATTGTTCCGGCCATGATAAGTGAAAGCAATTTCTTTTTCATAATATAACCTCCTCTTTTGTCGCGTCAGCGACATTTATTCACTACGCGAAAGCGAAGCTTTCGCCCAGCCTCCTCTTTTGTCGCATCAGCGACATGTATAACAAAACAGCCAAAGAAAGTCCTGCTTGCCTCCTTTGGCTTTAAATGCATTTTATTAGAAGAAACCTTCTTATGTCAACAATAAATTATACAAATATCCTTGTATACAATTGCGTTTTTTATGAAATATTACCCAAAATCTTAACCGTTGTCACAATTCGATCACCGGATATACAGTCTGTAGTATGTGGTATCAACAACTTCCTTTGCACCGAATTCTCCGCTTGCAAATCTGTACAGCCATGAGTTTTCCACATCGGAATTAAGTTCTCCGTCATAGCATTCAACTGCGATGATGTCAGGCATCTTTTCGGGATACATTTCCCAGTATGATGCAAAGCGGATACCGTAGTCTTCGGTCATAATGGTGGATCCGTGCCCTATGCGGGCATCAGTATAAAGATATGTCACCGCATCTCCCGTTATCATCACACGCTCTGCCTGATCCAGAAGCTCAGGGAGCTCATCTGCATCTATCCTTGCTTTGTTTGCATATATCCTTTCAAGTACAAGCCCTTTTTCGGGACCGTAAGGGACTCTCGCCCCGCTGTCAAATATATTGAAAAGCTTATTCCTTGGATTATTCAGCTGGATGATATTAACAAAGATCACAAGTACCACAGCCAAAAGGGTCACTCCCTTTTTACAGGACCCTTCCGCCTCAAAGACAACCGCAAGTATGGCAACGAGTCCGTATGTAAGATATTTTGCCGAAGAGAATATGCTCTGGTCGCATGCGATAAGAACGGTTACAAAGCATGCAAGACTTCCCCCTCCGTACAGTAAAAGCATGCTCTTCATATCATCGGTCAGATTTATATTTTTCATGATATAGACTAAAGCGATGATGATGACAAACAGTATCCCGCCGAAGGTCAGCTCCACCGGGTAGTAATCAGTCCTGAAGGCGTAATGTATGAATTTCCATGAAAATACAAGTAAAAGTGATACGGGAACGATGATCTTCTTATTCTTAAAAAGCTTCCCCGCCCCAAAAGAGACCAGTCCGAATCCCGCGCTAAAGAGCAGAACTCCCAGAAGATCTTTTCCGTAGAGAGCGATCTTTGATATCCCCTCTCCATGGGTTGAATCCACATATATCATCTTTTCCGCCGTTTCAATAAGGGAGGAAAAAGACATATAGGTCAGAATATGTCCAAGATATGCAAGACCGGATAAAAGACATACGCTGAAAACAATCGGAAAAGCCGCCCTGTTTTGCTTTCTTTTGACAAACAGATATATAAAAACAAAAAGGGCGAAGATCACGGATTGGGGATAGGACAGGACGCAGAGGGAAAGGAAAACCCCGGCAAGCACGGACAAAATGACCACCCTTCTTGCGCCCGGCTTACAGATGCCGTGAAGGGTCCCCGGCTTTTGTGTATCCGGCTCTATTTGTCCATCATTATGAGGCCGTGACATATTCTTTCCGGCAAAATCCAGTGCATCGATACACACAAGAGTCATAAGGGATGTAAGATTAAAAAGATTGGAAAATTCAGGCGTTGATGTCTGCTTTGGAGAAAGATTGGCAAATATCACGGCAAGAATAAATGCATTCCCGGGTGAAATATGTTTTTTCAGTGTAAGATAAAAGACTGCGGATACAAGAAGGTGAAGAAGGATCCCGCAGATCCGGACAAAAAGTATCTCTCCGTCATAAGTTCCCGTAAGATTTCTGTAGATCCATAAAAAGAATTCCACGGCAAAACCCGAAGTCTGATGAAGCTCCCACATATCCCTGAAAAGAAGGTCCCCCTGCAAAAGCCTGTTTCCGATGGCAAAAGCATACCCTTCATCGATGATCCAGCCGCACATGGCAACCTTTACCGATGAGACAAGTGTCAGAGCGATCAGTATCAGATTTACGATTGGGAATTTTTTTATCTTCATCAGGATGGATTTTTTTATTTTTCAGAACCGGAAGCTTTTAATCTTCCGGAAAAAACAGGCATAATCATCACAGGTATCAGAAGGAAAAAGGTGTACATATACCTGAATGCGGAAACCGGGCCCAGAAGATATGTGCCCCAGAGCGCAAAAAGCATGACAGTGACTGCCGTATATGAGGGGCGGCGTATCTTGACCGCCATGTAAAATGCACAGAGAAATGTAATGAAGGGAATGGAAAGAGAAAACGCAAGTCCGCTTAAAAGTCCGGAGTTTTCGATATAAGTTATCATGTTTTCATAGAAAAGCTCAGCCTCACGTACTAAAGGTCTTCTTTCCACATAATACGATTCCATAAATACATTATCAGTCTCGATATAATCCCTTCCGGAATATCTGTCTGTGATGCGGGCTCCGGGATACCAGAGCTGAACGTTCTGGGTAAGAAACGCATTTATGAACTCCTCCGGATATCTGTGAAAAAGGTGCATGTAAAGATCCCAGAATGCGGATCTGTCACTTTTATAAAGATCGTCATCAAAGGTAAATTTTACAGAATCTGCAAGCCTGGGATTATACTCTCCTGCTGACATATATTTTTCAATAAGGAATTTCTCAGCAACAGTGAGGTTTGAATATCTGCCTACATAAACAGAAGCCACCTGATTGATCGGAACGGAAAGCGCCTCCCTGCTCTCGCTGCTTTGTACTCCGGCCAGGGGATAGATAATAAGCATCACCACGCAGGAGAAGATCACGGAAAAAACAGAGGTGATAAGATACCCTCTCATGTTTTCTTTTTTTGCGGAAAAGATCATAGCGATGATCAGGACAAAAGCCGCGGGAAGGAAATTATTCCTGAGAAGGCAGGCAAGAGCTATATTGCAAAAAAGCAGGACTTTGCCGACCCTCTCACCCCGGGATGCTTTTAAAAGCCTCAGTACCAGAAGCACCACCATGCAGGAAAAAAGAACATCCTTGGTCATCTCAACGGAAAATACGCTGAATGCGGGATAGAATACATAAAACGCAATGGAAAGAAGTTCATAATACCATCTGCAGCCCTCGCTTATCTCTCTTTTTACAACATAGGAACAGACAAAGGATACAAGGATCATCTGGAAGATACAGTATATGGTAAGCGCATAGGGGTGAGGAACTCCCGCCCATTCTAAAAGTAAAAAAGCATTCCATATAAGTGTATGAAGAACCGGGTGATGGTTTGAAAGAGGAAGCAGTCCTATGGCCTGAAGTGTCTGCCACTCACTGTCATATGCAAGGATCCCGGGAAAATACGCAAGCATCGCAAAGGCGCATGATGCAAGGACAAGGATAAAGGTCATGAAGGGAAGTATTCTGTAGATAAAAGGAAGCCCGGCTTTTGCCGCCATTTCCTTTTCTTCCTTTTCAATAGTCTTATCATCCTTGATCGCAAGAAGGTCGATCTCTTCTCCGGGAGTAAAAAGTGACGGCTCTTCCTTTTCTCCGGGTGCATTCTCTAAAGTCTCAGAAGAAAAAGAAACGGCTTTTTCACGCATTCCTTTCCTTACCAGCTTTCCGAGCAGCACATAGAAAAAAAGGACCGGCACAAAAAGAATGGCAAAGATCGCAACATATTCAACCGCCGAGATCTTCAGCCACTTTATATCATTAAGATTATAAATACATCTTCCTGCGGTAATGACAAAAGATGTCAGAAAAGCAAACAAAAGCTCTGCCGCA
>ODAI012615106.1_pt1 | contig 20134 bp, 20 predicted proteins | sample 1539321 | NCBI WGS metagenome assembly ODAI01 (sample SAMN02144231, study PRJEB22623) | gut metagenome | biome: sheep rumen | host: Ovis aries | place: New Zealand
GACAGGGGACGGTTTGTGTGGGGTACGGGGGCGGTTTTGTGTCTCTTTTTTAAAGGAGTCACAGGACGGGCCCCTGTCCACCACCTGTCTCCTTCAACTCCACGTCACCGCCCCAAACATCTCGTCCAGTACTTTGAGACTCTCCTCCCTCAGCGCCGCCCGGAAATAGCTGTGAATATAGTAGAAATTGCTGCCACTCTTCACCGACAGGCTCTCGCCCATCATCCCGGTCCCCTGCACCTCATAGGAGTACCGGTATCCATCCGCCTGCTTGCCGCCCACATCTCTCACCATGAACTCTTCCAGCCGATAACCGAACTTGCTCATCGGCTTCCGGACCTTGGCCTCCATGTTCCGGGCCACATCCTTCGTCCCGACGACCATTACCACAAACGGATTAGCCTGCCTCCATGAAAAAGAGACGACCATATGGCCGCCCTCATCAGAAATGCAGAATCCCGGCGCATCCTCATAAAACTTGTGCTTTTTCAGCTCTTCCTGAGTCATCACCGCGAAGCTCTCCGGATAAGTCAGATTCAATTCACTGTTCAGCTGAACGGTACCCATCTTTCACTCCTCATCTTTCAAAATACAGCCCTTCTCAAGCGTTCCGTCTCCGTAACGCCTGTTGATCTTTTCCATCATCAAATCCAGTTTTGCCTGTTTTGCGCTGCGCCGCTTTTCCGCTTCAGCCTTTTTGGAGAGCTCTTCCTCAGACCTCCTCGCAATCTCCTCTTCTTCCTGATTGCTGCTCACCCATTCGAAAATGTCCATCTGGTGCAGCCTGCGCACCTGCTTCTCCGCAATTCTTGATACACCCACGCCGATCAGCCTTATGGATATGCCCTCCGCGAACAGCCCTTCCGGTCCCGTCAGAAGGCGCTCCGCCAGATCAAGTGCCGCCGCCTCGATCTTCCCGGCCCGGTCCGTCGGCTCCGGCAGTGCCATTTGCCGCGAATACCTCTGAAATTCCGACGACTTGACCTGCAGCGTGACCGTCTGCCCGATCAGCCCGCTTTTCTGCATCCGTCCTGCGACCTTCAAGGACAATTCCCGGATGACCGGCACTCCGTCCGTCTGAAAGTTGTCCCGCCCCACATCCTCTGCCAGCGTGCGCTCGTTGGAGACGCTCTTGGCCTGCTCCCTCTCAGGGACGACGGGCGATGAGCTGATCCCATTCGCTCCTGCCAAAATATAGCTCCCGCTCTTTTGTCCCAACAACGATTGGATCAGAGCGGGATCGGCAGCTGCTGCGTCCCCGATCGTGTTGATCCCGACCAGTTTCAGTTTCTGCGCCGTCTGCTTTCCGCAGCCGTAGAGTTCTCCGATCGGAAGCGGCCACATTTTCTGCGGGACTTCTTCCGGGTAAAGCGTATGTGTGCGGTCAGGCTTCTGGAAATCGCTGGCCATCTTGGCAAGCAGTTTATTAGAAGAGATGCCGACGTTTACGGTAAATCCCAGTTCGGACCTGACTCTGTCCCTGATCTCCTGCGCGACGATCAGGGCTCGGGCGCGGTCTTCCGGCGGTATGCTGCCTGTCATGTCCAAAAAAGCTTCATCGATCGACACCTGCTGCAGGACCTGAGAAAACTCGGACAAGATCCTCATCAGTCCATGGGAATACTTCCGGTATGTCTCGAAGTCCGGCGGTACCAGAACAAGATTGGGACATTTCTGCAGGGCCTTCACAACCGGTTCGCCTGTCTGGATGCCGTACCTTTTGGCCGGAATGGATTTGGCTGTTATAATCCCGTGGCGGGTCTTGACATCCCCTCCCACTGCGGAGGGGATCGTTCTAAGGTCCACACTGCCGGGATTCTCCGCCAGGTGTTTCAAAGCAGACCACGAGAGAAATGCGGAGTTAACGTCCACATGAAATATTGTACGCTTCGTCATGGTTGTCCTTTTTGCACCCGAGCCTCGGGCTCGGGGTGCACAGCGAGTACACATCTGTTCTTCTTTGTTTCAAAAAAGGCAGTTCTTCTCTCACCTTTCGCACCTGATCCGGATCGATTTCACAGACCAATAATCCTTCCCTTTCATCCATCTGTCCGACCACATCCCCCCACGGCGACGTGACCAGGGAGTGTCCATAGGAAATGTAGCCGCTGTTCTGCCTGGCCTGTGAGCATCCTGCCATAAAGACCTGATTGTCCAGTGCCCTGGCGCGAAATGCCAATTCCCAGTGCGCGGGGCCTGTCGTCATGTTAAAACACGCAGGAACAAAGATCATTACTGCTCCCTGCAAAGCCATCAGCCTTGAGAGCTCCGGAAATCGGATGTCATAGCAGATCATGACGCCAAACCGTCCGAATTCTGTGTCAAAAATGGTCACCTCATCCCCTGCCGTCAGTGTTTCTGATTCGCGAAAATATTGACCGCCCTTCACTGCGATGTCAAATAAGTGCATTTTTCTGTGTTTTGCCAGCTGATTGCCATCGGGGCCGAAAACGTATGATGTGTTGTATACTCTCCCCTTCGAATCACATTCCGGCATACTGCCGGCAATCAGGTATTTGCCGCAGTTTCGTGCCGCGTCTGACATTCTTGTCCAGCAGGGTCCTCCCTCAGGTTCAGCATAAATCGGAAAGTTTTCCGTATTATAGGGGCAGTTGAACATCTCGGGAAGCATAATAATATCTGCACCGCTGCCGGCGGCTTTTAAAATATATTCTTCCGCAAGTGCAAGACTCTTCTCTTTTTCCTCTTGTGCACCGATCTGTATCAAACCGATATTCATATACACCTCCGGATCCCATGCATATCAACAGTTCCCGGGGAAACCTCATTCTCACTCATCCGTTTCACTCCATTTTTTCTTCCTCGGAGTTCTCTTTTTGTCAAATACGGCGCCGGGGCCGGCTACGGGTATGCGCTTTAGTTTATTGACCTTTTTCTTTTCTTTTTTGGATAATTTCAGAAACTCTCTTTCTGCCAGTTTCTTAAGTCTGCTCTTTTTCACGTTCCTCCTCCGCTGTCACCTGCTCACAGATCGCAGCCATTTTCAACAACCGGTGATACCCAATTTTATCATGCTCAGCCCTTTCGGCGCCATATGAACCATAAAACGTTCAAAACCGCCGCCCGAAGATCGTATTCTCCGAGCGGCGGTTGTATTGACTCCCCGAGCCCGTGGCTCAAGTAACTGTTTCGCTCCCGAGCCCGTGGCTCGAGTTCATGTGCCTGCGGTTCAAGGTTCCATTACCATCCGCCGCGGCCGCCTCCTTTTCCGCCGCGGCCACCGCCCATCATCTGGTTGGAGATCGTATCCGTCTCTGTACCGTTGATGATCAGTGTACCGCCTGTCTTCTCGCAAGTGCCGTCATAGTCAAAAGGACTCTGCGCCGTAATATTAAGCGTACCGCCGGTAATGATCAGATTTCCGTTGGAATCCACCGCATCCGTATCACCGGAACCCATAACGATCGTCGTCGTGCCGCCGTTGAATTCCGCCACGGGCGTCATCTTTGCCGACTTATATGCGGCATTGATCGCATCGTCGCTTGCCTGAATGTTGACCGTTCCGTCATTGATCTGGATCCAGGTCGCTTCCAGTCCCTCATGCCCGTTCAGGTTCACGGTGCCGCCGTCGATCTGAATGATCGTCGTGGCATGAATGCCGTCATCTTCCGCCAGGACATTCACCGTACCGCCGCAAATATATACATATCCGGTCGTGTCGTCCTCATCGTTTTCCGCATGGAGGCCGTCTTTCTCTGTCGTGATATTGATCTCTCCGCCCGCGATCCGGATCGAATCATTTGCCTCGATGGCATCGGACGAGCAGGTTATATTGATGGCACCTCCTGTGATCTTCAGATCATCTTTGCCTGTGATCCCGTTGTCTGTAGACGAAATGGTCAAAGTACCGACGCCGTTAAGCACCAGATCATCCTTACTGAAGATCACCGCATCCGTATTCGTATCGCCGTCCGCCGTAAATTCACCGGTCACCGTCAGTGTGTTCTCTGAATCTGTCGTCGTAACAAATACTTTATCTGCGCTTTTTACATAAATGCAGGGCGTGCTCTCATTCGTGATGCTCACCCCGTCGAGGACGATCTGTACTTTGTCCTCATCCCCGGCATTGACAATGATCGAAGCGTTCTTGGCGGAACCGGAGATCACATAGACACCGTCACTCGTGATCTCTATATTTTGACCGTCGGTCACCGTAAATGTCTGCGCCGAACTCAGATCTGCTGACTGCGCAAGGTCTCTCTCTGTAAAAATATCGCTCGTATCGAGGGCTCCTCCGGAAACTATGTTCAGCGTTGTCGCTGAAGTTGTCGCATCAGCGGTCTCCTCGCTTGTCAGGGCATCTGCCTCGGTCACAATGCTGACCGCCGACTCACTTTCTGTCTTCGCGGCACTTTTCGAACCTGATCTCATCACACCGGCCATCACCGTAGAGCCTGCGGCCGCTGTGATCGTAAAAGCCAAAGCTGCTGTAATCACTATTTTGCCAAAATTCTTACCTGCCATCGTTCTTACCTATTCCTTTCTGTTTATCCGGTTCAGAATGATCTTATCGTAAATCTGTGTTTCCTGCGTGTCTTATTCGGATGCTGCCGGACATAAAATGTGAATCTTCTGTGCCCTGCAGGTCCTTCTCACAAGGTTTTCCCTGTTTCTGACATGATTATGCAGTATGAACCTTATTTGAAACTTAGAATTTGCAAGAATTGCCGTAATTTTGCTTTCCGAGCCCCGGGCTATGGAACAGATACCGCTCCCCGGATCCAAGGCTCGGGCAAAATGTGTAATATCATAATATCGTTCACAAACTTACCATAAATTTTTGATGGATATAGCATGCCCCCTGCGTATATAATAATGTGTAAAGACAATACACCATTTCAACAACACCAATACGAGATAAGGAGAAAAAAAATGGAAGAGAATATTAAACTGAATGAAGAACAGCTCGAGCAGGTTGACGGCGGCGCAGCAGAGGCCCGTGGAGGATGGAAAGCAGTTAAGTGTGTCGTAGCTAAGAATTATCTTGCACTTCGCACACAGCCTGAATTCAAGAGAGCAAACGAGATCGCACAGATCTGGCCCGGCACAGTTTTCAGTGCAAATTCCAATAAGAAGAGCGGCATCTATGTTTGGGCTTCTTATGCAGGAAAAGAAGGCTGGGTAAACGGCACAAGCCGCTGCATCAAATGGCTGTAATTTAATTCCATACCAGATTCTAAACTAAATTCATATCGTGAATCACAATAGGGCCGGCGCACCAAATGGTACGCCGGCCCTGTGTTTGTAACTAATTCAATAATTGTTTAAGCGTGCTCCGATCTGTCCGATCAGGCCAAGCACTCCGAGAACCGTGCCGACGATCAGTATGATCTTTGTTTTTCTGAGCAGATCCTGCTGTTCCTCATAGCTCGATGCCTTATTGATCTTTGCTATAAAATAAAACGCAACTGCTCCCGGAATCGTACATAGAAGCAGCACGATCGCTGCCCACACGACCAGTCCGCCCGTCGGAATCGGTTCCACCATCTGGCCCGGGCCGCTGTATGTTGTACTGCCGTAATTCTGGGCGCCGTCCTGATACGGCTGGTCGTAGCTGTTCGGTGAATCATCCCCGGCACTGCCATACGAATCCGCACTGCTGTCATTCAGGACAGAGCTTTCCTGAACGGTCACATCAGTATTCCGTTCTTTCAGAGGTGCACCGCAATTATCACAGAACTTATTCTCATCCGCGTTTTCGCTCCCGCAATAAGGACAAATTAACATCTTTTCTCTCCTTTGCTTTCTTTTGACAATTCAGCGTATCACAAATAAGCTTCTTTAATACTATCACAGATCACTCGGAATGACCATTCTCTTAGACGGGTGCCAAAAAGTGAAAGGCCGGAATATTCCTCAGGATCCAGAATCCTATTAACAAAATTATGATCACTTTCAGCCAAAAGTCCGAAATGCGCAGCGGCCTCAGCTTCCATCCCGGAAATACGATCCGCAGGTACTCATGTATTAATCCGGCAAAACAGGGGAGTCCCAAAATCGGCAGCAGGATATTATATCTGACAGCTTCCAGGATCTGCCCGTGGTACAGTGCCTGGACAGCCCTTCCGGAACCGCATCCCGGACAAAACAATCCTGTGTGCTCGTAAAACACACACTTCATGCCCGTCCCGCCGAGATATTCATAAATAAACACCAAAACTAATATGGCGGGGAGGGATATTGCGACCAGTACCCGCTTCATAAACATCTCCTCTTCTGTCTCCGAGCTGTGGGCCCGGAAAAACGTTTCGTGCACCCGATCCCGAAACACGGGCGATGGACAAATCAACCTTGTAATTATACTCCCTTAAATTATATACTAGAAGTTAGGTTAAATGATGATCGTTTCGAATTCCATTGTATCTGAAATTCGAAACAATATGAAATAGGAAATAGGATTATCACCATGGCAAATACGACTCAAGAAGGCGGCGGAAACACCACATATCTTCTTCCGGAGGGAACGGTGCTGCATGGCCGCTATACAATCAGTAAATATCTGGATCAGGGCGGCTTTGGTATCACATACCGCGGCCACGACTCCGTATTGGATATAGACGTTGCGATCAAAGAGTATTATCCCTCGGGGATCGTCGGACGTTATGTCACTGACTCAACAAACGTTTTTACGATCGGCGAAGAAACGAAAAGCGAATTTGAAGACGGCAAGACCCAGTTCATTAAGGAAGCTCGTGCTCTTGCCAAATTCGACGGCGATCCGGCGATCGTAGGCGTCAAGGACTGTTTTGAGGAAAACAATACAGTCTATATCATTATGGAGTATTTGAAAGGCCACAATCTCAAAGATCACCTCGATCAAAACGGTCCCATGTCCATGTCCCAGGCCTTCGCTCTTCTGCGCCCGGTCATGGTGTCCCTCGAGAGAGTACACAATGCCGGCCTTATCCACCGCGATATCAGTCCTTCCAACCTGTTCCTGACAGACAGCGGCACCGTGAAGCTGATCGATTTCGGCACCGCCAGGCAGTACAGCCTCGACAGTGACAAGAGCTTCTCGATCTATTTGAAGCCCAGTTATTCTCCCGAGGAGCAGTATTTCCGCCACAGCGCGCAAGGCCCCTGGACGGATGTTTATGCCCTCTCTGCTTCTATTTACAAGCTGATTACCGGCAAGACTCCCGAGAATTCGCTGAACCGCCTCTCTCAGGACATGCTCCCCGCCCCCTCCAGGCTGGGCGCTGACATCTCCCCCGAGCAGGAATCGGTACTTCTCAAGGGCATGGCAGTCCGCCGCGAGAATCGCTATCAATCCATGAAAGAGCTTCGTGCGGCTTTTGATCAAACAAGCTCTTCTGCGTCAAAATATACCGCCTCCCAGGATGACGACGACCGCACCATTGCAGGTCCCCGCGGCCAGGCAAGTGCAGTCCCTCAGCAGCCCGCACGGGGAGGTCAGCCATACCGGGGCTCCGTTCCTCAGCAGCCCGCACAAAGCCAGCAGCCATACCAGGCCGCCGGCTCTCAGCCGTCCGCACATAGCCAGCAGCCATACCAGGCCGCCGGCTCTCAGCCGTCCGCACAAAACCAGCAGCCTGCATACCAGCAGCCTCTGTCCCGCGGCGAAAATCCCGGCGGCAGAGTCAGCCGGGGCGCGAACGGCAGTCAGGGCTCTCCTAATACCGGTTCTACTACGACTCCCAAGAAGAGCAGCAAGCTCCCGCTCGTTGCTGTGTTCATAGTCGCAGTCCTTCTTTTGGGAGGTGCTGTTTATTACCTTAGTCGAGGGGGCGGCTCGGGCGGAGGGGTCATAAGCTCCTCCGGCGTCCTCAAAGATGTGGATTTTTACGAAAAATATGGCGGCAGCGAATCGGCCACCGCATATAATCTGACGATCACGTCGGAGATCATCGAAGCTCTCGACAATCGGAAGAAAGTTGATGAGATTAATTTCTACAACTGTATATTCAAAGACGGTTCTGTAGACCGCTTAGGCAAAATTGACAGACTTATAAAGCTGAAATTCGTCAATTGTTCCGGCATCAGCAGCTTTGACCCCATTTCCGGAATCAGCGCACTGGAGGAGTTTTATCTGGGCGGAGATGAGTCAGTGCCGCTGCATCTTTCGAAAGGCGAACTGCTCAGCAAAGAGATCGCGCCGGTCAAACAGATGACCATACGCGATGTTGTGTTTGAGAATGATTTTTCCTTCCTGGAACTGTTCCCCGGTCTCGAGACACTCTATGTCTATGACTCGAGCACCGATTCTTCGGGAAGCAGGTTCGCAACGGGCGATTCTCTCAAGCTTCTGGAGATCAACGACTCTCAGATGGAAAGCGTTGATTTCTCCACAATGTCAGGCAGCGCATCTGTGAAATACCTGACGATTCGAAACTGTGGGATTACCAATGTCTCTTTTTTGCATGATATGTCTGCACTGGAGGAAGTCGACGTCAGCAATAACGCAATCACCAGCCTTGAGGGGATCAGCAACAATCCCGCTTTGCGTAATTTTTATGCCTCTCACAACCAGATTGAAGACATCACGCCGCTTGAACACTGTTCTGCTCTGTACAGACTGGATCTGGATGATAATGTCGTCAAAGATCTCTCACCGCTCGAACACTGCGGGACCCTCGGCAATATTTCTGTGAACAACAATTATATTTCGGATCTGACGCCTCTTACATGGCTTGGAGCATTAGTGTCTTTCACAGCAAGCGATAACCAGATCGCGAAGATACCGGATCTGTCTTCCTGCCAGATGCTCCAGACATTCAATATCAGCAACAACTCCGTCAGTGATCTGAGCAGCATTGCTGCATGCTCTAAATTGGAGCGCTTATGTTTTAACGATAACAATATTTACGATTTGGAGTGCCTGAGCGGTCTGCTCTATCTGACAGAACTAAGGGGATCCGGGAACCAGATCAGCAGCCTGAAAGGCCTGGAGAATGCCACACAGTTGAAAGTGGTCACGCTCGACGGCAATCAGCTGACGGATTTCTCTGTTTTGAAAACGGCATCTGCAAATATCAATGTTCTGTTCATTGATGATAATCAGCTGACGGATCTCTCACCTGTATCAGATTTTCCGGCGCTCAAGGGGCTGTCTTTTGGCAGCAATAGGATTTCCGATCTGTCGCCGCTCGAGAATTTGCCCGGTCTGATCTATCTGTGTGCTGCAGATAACGAGATCAGCGACGTAACACCGATCGCCAAATGCGGCAGCCTCGAATTCCTGGATCTGTCCGACAATGAGATCAGCGACATATCCCCGCTCGTCAATGTCGGAGGACCGAGCATTGCGCTGCTTCTGCACAATAATAAGATCACGGACATTCTGCCTCTGGATACCGGAAAAAAATACAAGTACCTGACGGTGTACGGAAACAGCATTCCCGATCTGAGCCGCATTGTAGAGCTCAAGAACATCGATATCACCGCAGACCTCTATGCTTCCTGGCACGAAGATGCAGATATGGCTGTTCTCGTTGATTCGGGCTTCTGGGATATCTTCCTGGTCGATGTTCCGCTCGATAAGCGGGTCGAAATAGAGAAAGCCTTCTCGGCACGCTTTAAGAGCAAACCCACTTTCCTAAGCGCGGAAGAGGCGGATGCACAGATCGCTGAGAAGCGCTCAGAATTAATGGATTCTGTCGATATCTACTGATCCACGAGAGTTAAGAGCAATGAATACACAAATTGGTCAGAACTACAACGCACAAATAGTGATCACAGAAAACGCACAGTCGGACAGCCGCAGGACGATCATTGTCCCGCTCAGCGGCGAACAGCTGCTCGGGCGTCCCACAAAAGCGGTGTGCCCGGATATTCCAGTGCGCTCTTCAGTCGTCTCGCGCTCCCACGGCAGACTGATCACCGGCGAAGCCGGATCCTTCTACATTGATCTCGGCAGTATGAACGGAACGCTGTACAACGGTGTGCCTCTGGCTCCTCACGTAATGCAGAAGCTGGAGCACGGAGATGTTCTTACGATCCACGGAAGCGACGACCCGAACGGAATTTATGATGTCAGCATCGCATACAAAGTAGTGCGGCCGGACCACGTGCAAGCTGTGCCCGCACCGGTTGAGCCGCTCTCCCGACCGAGAAACAGGCAGGCGCATGACGGCCCGTCTCTCTCCATTGATATTCATGACCGCTCTGTGGGCTCCGCCAGGTCGCCCAAAGTCCTTCTGCGGGATATCCGCATGGATATAGAGTCAGGCAGTATGGTCCTGGTCCTGGGAGGCTCCGGCGCCGGCAAGACCACCTTCATCAATGCAGTCATGGGGTACGAGCCCGCCAACGGCAAGATCATTTACAACAATGTCGACCTCTATAAAAATTATGACAAGATGAAGTATGAGGTCGGCTACGTTCCTCAACAGGATCTGCTTCGCATGAACGACACTGTCGATGACACGCTCCTCAACGCAGCCCAGATGAAATTGCCGGCCGGCACCAAATCATCTGAGATCAATGCGCGTCTCGACGAGACCATGGAGATCCTGGGTCTTGCCCCTCAGCGCGACACCCTTGTGGGTAAGCTCAGCGGCGGACAGCGCAAGAGGCTCAGCATCGCGGTCGAATACATCGGAAATCCGGCTCTGTTTTTCCTGGATGAACCCGATTCCGGCCTGGACGGGACGATGGCGGAGCAGCTCATGCAGAATTTGAGGCAAATCGCCGACTTAGGCAAAATAGTGATCGTCATTTCACACTCACCAGATCGGGCTTTTGACCTGTTTGATAAAGTTATCGTTCTGACTAAGGACAGCGTGGAGGGCTCCGGACACCTCGCCTTTTACGGATCTCCGAGTGAAGCGCTCCGCTTCTTCGAAGTGGATTCGCTCGAGCACGTCGTAAAGAGGATCAACCGGGCCGATGAAGGCGGCGACGGGCTCGCGGATTTCTATATTGAAAAATACAACCGGATGCGGGGAGGATTCTGAAATGAGTGAAAAGAGAATCTCAGGCATTCAGCAGATCCATATCTATCTGGGCAAGTGCTGGAGACTGTTTAGAAATGAGAAGCAATGGAAGAATTTCATTTCCTCATTTATTATCATTCTGATCATTTCCCTCGTGACAGGACCGGACATGTTTCAGAAATACTCCGACACGAATAAGGGGGCTTTTGCCATCATTTCCGCGTGCATCTGGTCGGGGCTCTTTAATTCGATCCAGTCAATCTGCCGCGAGAGGGACATCATCAAGCGCGAGTATCGGACAGGACTGAGGATCTCCTCTTATATCCTCGCGCATGCCATCTACGAGATGGCGCTCTGCGCCGGCGAATCCCTGATCGTGCTCCTGATGGTCCTCATCCGCAATCACTCCCATCTGCCGGAGGAAAGCCTGGTCTTCCCGCTGGTGATCGACCTCTATATTACGCTGTTTTTGGTCACATACAGTTCGGATCTCATTGCCATGCTGATCTCCTGTGCTGTCAGGGCAGAGACCACCGCGATGATGATCATGCCTTTTGTGCTGGTCATCCAGCTGGTCATGTCCGGCGTCGTCTTCACCCTTGAAGGGATCTCGAAAGCTATTTCCTACTTCACGGTGAGCCGCTGGGGGGTCAATTGCATCTGCGCCATCACGAGAACGTCACAGTATGTCGATTGGGAGGCGCGCTTTGCGGATGTCGAAGGCAGTGATCCGGAGCCGGCGACACTGCTTGGCGCCTGGGGGATCATGCTCATCTTCTGCGTCGTCTACATCATCATCAGCATGATCCTGCTTCACAGGGTCGACAAAGATCAGCGGTAAATATCGTTTTTTCTCTCCCCGAGCCCGAAGCTCGGGGAGCTTTTTTTCAGAAATTTCTGATTTATTCAATTTTCGCTATGGAAAAACCCACGATTCTTTGGTATCATACGTCAGTAAATCTTATTCAATATGGGGCGATATGCCTCAATATAGAAAGGGGAAATTACTATGGAACAGTTTTTTAAACTGAAGGAACACGGCACAACCGTCCAGAAAGAGATGGCTGCCGGCCTCACTACCTTCATGACGATGGCTTACATCCTGGCCGTCAACCCCAGCATCCTGAGTGCTTCCGGAATGGACGCCGGTGCTATTTTTACAGCAACCGCTCTGGCATCCGCGATCGCATCCTTCCTGATGGCTCTTCTTGCTAACCTGCCCTTCGTGCTCTCTGCGGGCATGGGACTGAACGCGTACTTCGCTTACACGGTCGTCCTCGGCATGGGTTATTCATGGCAGATGGCTCTGACAGCCGTATTCATGGAAGGTCTGATCTTTGTCATCCTCTCCCTGACCAATGTCAGAGAAGCGATCTTCAACGCGATCCCTGCGACACTTAAGATCGCCGTTTCCGTCGGTATCGGCCTCTTCATCACCTTTATCGGTCTGCAGAACGCTCATATCGTCGTCGACAGCGCTACGCTGGTATCCGTGTTTTCCTTCAGCGGCTCTATTGAAAACGGAACCTTCAATTCTGAAGGCATCACCGTTCTTCTTGCGATCCTCGGTATCCTGATCACCGCGATCCTGATGCTCCGCAACGTCAAGGGCAGCATCCTTCTGGGCATCATCGCGACATGGGTTCTCGGCATTATCTGCCAGCTGGCCGGAATCTATGTACCCAATCCTGAAGCAGGATTCTACAGTGTGATCCCTTCCGGTATCGTTTCCATGCCGGCTTCCGTTGCTCCTACGCTCTTCAAGCTGGATTTCAAGAGCATCCTGAGCGTGGACTTCATCGTCGTTATGTTCGCATTCCTGTTTGTCGATATGTTCGATACACTTGGAACTCTGATCGGATGTGCATCCAAGGCTGATCTCCTTGACAAGGACGGCAAACTTCCCGGAATCAAGGGCGCACTCCTCTCCGACGCTGTCGGCACAATATGCGGTGCATGCCTCGGAACATCCACCATCACAACATTCGTAGAGTCTGCATCCGGTATCGCTGAGGGCGGCCGCACAGGTCTGACCGCGATCTCCTCCGGTTTCCTGTTCCTGCTGGCTCTGTTCTTCTCACCTCTGTTCCTGACGATTCCTTCCTTCGCCACAGCTCCGGCTCTGGTCATGGTCGGCTTCCTCATGATGCAGCAGGTCAGCAAGATCGAGTGGGACAACATCCTTGAGGCGATCCCTGCATTCATCTGCATCTTCGCAATGGCGTTCATGTACTCCATTTCCGAAGGTATCTGCTTCGGCATCATCTCCTACACTGTGCTCAACGTAGCAGCAGGCAAGGCTAAGCAGGTCACTCCTCTGATGTATATACTGACGCTCATATTTGTGATCAAGTACATCTTGATCTGATCGCAGGATCAGAAACAGGCCGCCGATCGGCAGGCCATATATAAACGATCAAAAAGAAACTGCCGCATTCAGCGAAGGATTGTATCCTGCGCTTGATGCGGCAGTTTTTTCATCAATTTCACGCCTATAGTAAAAAGGGATTCGGATCCGATCAGAACTCCACTGTCTCCGGCGCGGCCGTAAAGGAGCTGAATGTCGCCTTCGCATTCTTGAAATACAGCACTTCTGTATTATCATCCTCAGGATCATACATAGCTCTCAGATCCGGATATGCTTCCAGCATGGACTTCTTGGGAGCAACGCGGTTGTCGTCCACAAGCTCGCCCGCAACGCGGAGCCATACGCCGTCCTTAAATGCGCAGATTTCTGCCTTCGGGTTGGCAGCCAGCTGTTTCGCCACATCCTTGCCTCTGCCGGTCTGAATGTAGAGCTTGTCCTCGAAAATATGGATGGTTCCAAAGGGACGCACGCGGGGCTGATCGCCATCTACAGTCGCCAGATAATAGACCTGCGCTTCTTTGATAAAGTTGCATACTCTCTCCATAGCTGTCATGTCAAAATCCTCCTATCATTCGAATCATCAAATAACATAAGCCGCAAAAAAGGCTCATCAACAGTATAGCGAAATTAACCGTGTCCTACAACAGAGTATCTCTACTCCGGCAGCTCGTTGAGCAGCGTGAACCCCAGGATCATCAGCCCGCCGATCACCTGCGGGAGGCTCATCGACTCATGCAGAACGGCAACGGACAGAATGACCGCCACCAGCGGATCAATGTAGCTGAGCACCGCCGCTTCCTGCCCCGGCACATGCTGCAGTGACGAAAAATAGATGCAGTAAGCGACCCCTGTATGCAAAAGACCGACGACCAGCAGGAAAAACCACCCGCTGCCGGTCAGATCGCCCAAGTGTGTTCCCCCGCTCCACATCACATACGGAAACAGCGTCACCACCGCCGCGATAAACTGCAGAAAAGTCCTCCGAATGCCTTCTACATTCTTGATAAATTTGTTGAGCAGCACAACCGTCGCGTACAGAACAGCGGCTCCCAATCCGAACACAATCCCGATGTGGTCCGTGCCTTTCCCGCTGATCGCCCCGGCTGCGCCGCCATCTCCGCCCGAACTGCCGCTTATTGTGATCAGCAGTATTCCCACTGTTGACATGACAAAACACAGCCCTTTCCGGATCGTCAGCTTCTCCCTGAAGGCGATCGTGCTGACCACGGTGATCAGGATAGGCGCCGCATAATAACTCAGGGTCGCCAGCGATACGGTCGTATATTTATAGGATTCAAACAGAAGGATCCAGTTGAATCCCATAGCTACGCCGGAGATCAGGAGCAGTATGAGCTCCTTCTTCATTCCGGAGAGGTTGATTTTCTGCCTTGCGGCAGCCAAGTATGCGCCGATCGCCAGGACGGCAAGGACTGCGCGGTACAGGGCGATCTCTGCTGACGGCAGAGGGATCTGCCGCACGAACAGCCCTATGGTTCCAAAGATCGCCGCGGCTATGGCGATCATCAGACGGTATCTCCCGAGCTTCGGGCTCGAAGTATCATTGTGTTCCCCGGGCTTCGGGCTCGAGGATGCATTTGTTTCACTCATAACCAATCATCTCACTTCCCGAGCCCTATGCTCGGGACACCAACCGCTCTCCGAGCCCAAGGCCCGGGACGCTCACATCATATCCTCGATCTCAACTTCACTGTATCCCAGTTCTTTCAGAATCTCCTGCGTGTGATATCCCTCCGGGTAACCGGCATGCCGATAATCCACCGGGCAGGCCGACAAGTGGATCGGGCACCCCATCTGCGTGATCTTAGTGCCTCCTGAGAGCGGAATCTCCACCTCCGGCCACATTCCCCGGCTGCGCAGATGCTCGTCCGCCGCCACTTCCTCCAGGCTCATGACCGGTTCCACGCAGGCATCCAGCTTCGAGAACACCTCCGTCCACTCCTCGCGCGTCTTCTCTAGAAATGCTTCCTTAAACGCCTTTTTGACCATCGCCTGATCGGTCCTCAGTATTTTGCCGTCTCTCCACCGGGGAAATCCCAACCCGTCGCATAGTGCCGCGAAGAATTTGGGCTCCAGAGAACCGACGCTCATGTAGCCGCCGTCCCTGGTCTGATAGAAGTCGTAGATCCCCCCGCCGTTCAAGAGCCCGCCCTCCCGGTCCGGCACCGATCCGCCCGCGAACCAGCTCGCGCCATCCATTGAGTTGAAGGGAATGACACAATCCTGCATCGACACATCGATATACTGGCCCTCTCCGGTCCTCTCACGATATACGATCGCCGCCAGAATACTGATCACCGCATTCAGCGACCCGCCCGCCACATCTGCGATCTGGAAATTGTAGAGACTGGGTCCTCCGTTCTGCCTGCCCGCGGATGCTGCGATCCCTGATCTGGAAATGTAATTGATATCATGCCCTGCTTTTTTCGAAAAGGCGCCCGTCTGACCATATCCGGTGATCGAACAGTAAATAATACGAGGATTCACGGCCCTCAGCTGCTCGTAGCCGAGCCCAAGCTTTTCCATGACACCGGGGCGAAACTGCTCCACAATGATGTCATATTCCATGACGAGCTTCTTCACCGCCTCCAATGATGCAGGCTTTTTCAGGTTCAGATAGATCGTTTTCTTGCCTCTACCCAGCCATGCCTGCGCCCCTGTCACTCCGGTGCCTTCCACCACCGGCGGCCAATTGACCACCAGGTCGTACTTGTCCTTGCTGCTGACCTTGAGTACTTCCGCACCGAGATCTGCCAGCGTCATCGTCGCATACGGTCCCGGAAGAAGCGTGCTGAAATCCAATACTTTGTATCCGTCAAGTGCTCCCATTGCTGCCGCCTTTCTCTCCCGAGCCCGAGGCTCGAGGCCTTATTTCGAGTTCTTGAGCTGAATATCCAGCTCGTCGAAGACCGCCTTCACCCAGTTATAAGTTTCCAGGATCGACTGCTCTTCTTCCAGCACAAATGTCCTCGAATCGCTGTTGTACTCCTCCACATATTTGCGGAGCTCCTCTTGATTGGCGACTTCGTGCCCGTTGATCGTCACCTTGTCCTCCTTGATGCGGACAACGATCACATCGGGGATCTCCTCTTCCTGCGGGTCCTCCGCCTTCTCCTGGTCCTTCGCAGCGTCCGCATCTTCCTGAGTCTCACTCACAGACTCCTCCTGTGCGGTCTCCGTGCTGTTCCCGTTCCCGGGCAGCAGCCCTTGTCCGGGACCGAAGCCAAAGTATCCACCGCCCCCGATCAGCAGCAGCAGCGCCAAAATACCGATCGCCGACCTTCCGCCGCTTTTTTCGTTGTTATTCTGATCATTCGCCATAACATCATTCCTCCACTATCTGGTAAAAGACTTCTTTCCTGAGTTTTTTCTGCGTCTCCAGCGCATCCCTGATCGGGATGAACTCCTCTTTTCTGTAGATCTGCTTCGCATCACAGTGGAACACGATGAAGACCGGATAGCCGCCCGCCTTATCCACGATCTCATTGATGATCTGCGTCAGGTGCTTCCGCGTGTACTCCGTCCGGTCCGTCCCCAGCCGGAAAGTCTCCATCGGTTCTTCCTGTCCCTTAAATACCTTCAATACGTGCTCGCCCTCTTCCGTCTCATTGATCAGGGTGACGATCACCGCATTGGATTCATAGCGCTTATTGCTGTCCTGTATTTTGTCCCGCCGGCTGACCTCGCTTTTCAGAATATCGTTTTCCTCTTCGAGTTCGTCCACCCGGCTCTCCAATCCGGAGATCTGCGCCTCGGATTCCTGCGCGCTTTCCTCCATGGACCGCTCATTCTGCATTCCGGTCAGCATGACAATAAAGAGGATCGTAAACAGGACGTCCAGCAGCGGTGTCAGATTGATCTCATCACTGCCCCGGCTGCGCCGGTTACGATTCCTCATGAAGCATCACCTCCCAGCGGGAGCTCCTTCTCGACATTGTAATTCTCCCTGAAGCGGTCGATGCCGTCGTCAATGTAATTCAGATATCTTGCACTGAATGCAATGTCAGCCACCTTGAAGATCACTGCGCATAAAATTCCGAGAACTGTTGATGACAGCGCAAACTGGACACCTTCAAACAGAGCCTGCGCATTGGACCAGTCCGCGTTGCCGTTCATAGCGACGAAGAGGCCGGTGACAGTGCCCAGAATTCCCAGGAGCGGAAAAATCTGAATGATCAGGGACACCCATGAAAAGAGAACGGATTTGTTCTGATAATCGTCACAGAATGTGTCGAACTCCCGCCAGTCCCTTTCGGTGGTCACTTTCGTCTCTGTCTTGAGCCTACCGCCCTTTTTCTCTGTCAGCACCTGCTTGCCGGTGGTGAAGTCGTTGAGTTTGTCAATCCTCTGCTTGAGGGCTTTCATCTCTATATATGACTTGACCATCAGGAACACTTCTGCGATCGCAAGGATCAGAATGCCCCAATTCAGTGTTACAGATAATAATCTTGAGATCCATAGAATCAATGTGTTCATGTCTTTCCCCTGTCTCTCGAGCCCTGTTTCCCGAACCTGAAAGCTCGAGGCGGCTGCCGTGTCCCCGAGCCCGAGGCTCGGAAGAAATTATCTCCACACCTCCGGTCCCTGGCCGGAACCGACTTCAAAGTGATATTTGACGATTCCCAGATCCACCTTCGCATAGGGGCCGATCCCGGCTCTCGCCTTGACATGGCCTTCCTGCAGATCCAGCCTGAATTTCTGCTGGTTCATCGCTGTAGGCGCAAGGAGCGCCGCCCGGATCCCGTTCCTGAACCACAGCGGCGACGAGTCGCCCACATTGCTGATCAGCCCCGCCTTCCTGGACTTATGCGGTGTCCCGTCTGTAAGCCCGTAACCGATCGTAATAACGATCACCAGCTTCTCCCCGGGAGCCACTTCAAAGGCATCCGGAACCTTCTTGTAAGTCGCACCGACCCAGCAAGTTCGAAGCCCCATCATCTGCGCCCTGAGAACGATCTTCTCCCCGTAGTAGCCGCAGAGCTCATCCAGCGACGGACCCTTGGGTCCCACCATCGCGATATAATTGGTAACACCCTTGAACTGTCCATAGCGCGCCATCAGGCTTTGGAAGGCCTTGGGCTCATTCGTTACCAGCTGAATATGGAGCCCGCTCTCCTCATTGCAGTCGCGGATCAGTGCTTCGAGCTCCTCCAGCATTTCTGCGTCGATCGGTCTGTCCTCGTAGGCCCTCACAGAATGCCTCTCATACATAGCCTCTTTCAGATTCATCGCGTTCCTCCTCTGTCAAAATACACAGGCATGACCCCCAAGATCATTCCCGCCGCCCATCAGCAATTACCCGTATAAACATAACGAAGCGTCTCCCGCGCCACATCTGCCAGCCGGTACACTTTTTTGACACTCGTCGCCGCTCTGTCCGTCATATGGAAACGCGGGAAAAACCTCGAAATGTGAAGGGGGATCTCCGTTCCCGCGCCGTCACGCAGTCCTGCGATCCACCCGCACATCTGCCGCATCTCCTCCTCCGAGTCGTTCTCCCCCGGAATGATGAGCGTCGTGAGTTCCACATGACACGACTGCACGGCCCGCTCGATGAACCGCATGACCATGCCCCGGTCGCCACCCAGCACCTGCGAGTAGTACCTGTCCGTAAATCCCTTGAGGTCGATATTCATCGCGTCCATATAGGGCAGGATCTCTTCGAGCACCGCCAGCTCGGCCGTTCCGTTGCTCACCAGCACGTTCACCATCCCCGCCTCATGGACCAGTTTGGCAGTATCCCTCACGAACTCATAGCCCACAAGAGGCTCATTATAAGTAAACGCCACACCGACATTTCCCCGGCTCTTATAAAAGTCCGCCGTCCGCGCGAGCTCCTCCGGCGTCACATACTCCGCCCTGTCCGCAAACTGCATGGCCTCTTTGGACCAGGAGATCTCATGATTTTGACAGAACGGACACCGCAGATTGCACCCGTAGCTCCCCACAGACAGAATCTTGCTGCCCGGCATAAAGCGGCTGAGCGGTTTCTTCTCGATCGGATCGAGCGCCAGTGAAGTGACACGCCCGTAATTGGACGCTGTCACAGCCCCGTCCGCGCAGATCCGCGCACCGCAGAAGCCGATCTGCCCTTCCTTCAGTTCACAGTGCCGAAAGCACACACCGCATCTCGCCATGACTCCCCTCTCAGTGATGTCTCACAACTTCAAAACGCTGCAGCTGTACATGATGATCCCACTCTGCGATCCCCGCCTTGCTCTTCGCGATCGAGATCTGCTGCTCCACCGTGTCGACCCCGTCGAGATCCGGCAGCAGGAGCCCCCGTTTTATGCCCTTGCTGACAATGACGCCGTAGCGCTTGACATCCAGCTCGTCTGCGGACCGGATCGGCTCCGGGTCCCCCAGGACATCCACACTGATCTCCAGCCAGGGCAGCTCGTCCTCCCGGATCGGGTCGAACCTGGGATCCCTGGTCGACGCGCTGACCGCATTGTCTATGATCTCCTGCGCCAGGCAGTCCCGCACCGGAGCGATGGTCCCGATACAGCCCCTCAGTCTCCCGTGCTCATGGATGGAGACAAAGGCGCCTGCTCTGCGCGTCATAAGTTCCGGCAGGACATCCTTGGGGATCGCCGGTTTTTTGTGTTCGCGGATATATGTCTCCACCGTCTTGCGGGCCAGCTGCACATAGGGGTCCTCCGCAGCCCTCGACTGCGCCAGTATTTCCTCCTGCCGGGCCAGATACTGCTCCAGAAAACGCCTGTTTTCGTCCTGCGCTCCCGGATAGAAGGTGCAGATCCCGTATCCGACGCCGGTCACATCCTCGTGAGAGAGCTGCCGCGCCTTCACGGATAAGCCGTCGAAGGCCCCC
>ODAI013725630.1_pt1 | contig 20134 bp, 17 predicted proteins | sample 1539321 | NCBI WGS metagenome assembly ODAI01 (sample SAMN02144231, study PRJEB22623) | gut metagenome | biome: sheep rumen | host: Ovis aries | place: New Zealand
ACATGCTCGCCATTTTCATCGTTTACGAGTTTCAAAGTAACATGTGACATACCGTACGAAATCCAGTGTTTTCCGCTGATAACAACATCAACGCCCTCGTAAAGGTCGCCCTTTACCACAATCTTGGACTGGTTATACTGCTTAAGCTTTTCCATAAACTCTTCAAGATTGTCATTCGCCTGTTTTACATCAAGTTCCTTGGTATAAATAGCGTTTTCAATCTTTGTGAAGATATCCATCTGAGAAAGCATAGCTATCGTATATTTATTTCTAAACTCAAGTTCAGAGTTTCTTAACAGCTTAAGCTGCTCTTTATTTCTGTTTATTTCCTCGCGAAGCTGCTTTCGCTTCTCTTCCATGCTCTTTGGTATTCCGGCGTTGAGTATCGTCTTTTGCCCCATCTTGTTTCCAACGTTGTAAACCGTCATTCCCATAAGGCCTGTGACGTTTCCGCCGATGATAGCACCCTTTGTCTTCTTTACTTCCAGCTGATTTTCCGCAAAAAGTATGCTGTTTGTGGCATAATCAATGGTTATAGTATCCCCGGCATAAACATCTGCATTTTCAAAGAATTTTCCGGTGACGTTTTTGCCGGCTCTTATAACTCCCCTTCCGCCGCCGTTCATGCCGCGCCTTAAGAGGACATCTCCTTCGGCTGTGATATTTCCGCCTTCCACAAATCCGTCAACGACAACATCGCCGCCGCAGTTTATTACTCCGCCCACACCCACATCTCCGCGAACGTGAACATTTCCTTTATATACGATGAACCCTGTAGTATTATTTACTTCATCTACTTCAAGGACGCTGGATATCTCCAGTTTATCCCCGTTTTTAAGCATTACAAGTCCGTCAACCTCGGATGTGTAGATAAGCTTGTCCTTGCTGACGGCAAAGCCTTTACCGATAAGCATCGGCTGCTCGATACCGTTTTTGCCGGGCTTGACCTCTCCGTAAACATTATAACCATCGGTTCCGGGAGTCGCGGGATGGTACTCGGCAACCTTTTGATCCTTTTTACAGGTATCAAACCATTCGATATTGTTGTAATCTACCGATCCGTCCTCAAGGATCTTGGGCTTTCCGTCAAGGTCTGTCCTGAAGAAATACTCATAATAGCCATCCTCTCCGTTAGTCGGATTCTCGCCCTTTGCCACAAGGACTTTTCCTTCTTCTCCCCTAAATCCTCCTTCGATCTGTTTCATGGCATCACGCATGATACCTTTTCTTATTCCGGAATTCCAGACGAGATTTAAAACTTCCTGTTCGGTGAAGCCGTCGTATCCGTCCCGGAGCACAGCGTACGCTTCCATCTTATCCGAAGTAACAAAGAGAGTAAGCGGCTCGATTCCTGCCTCTCTGTCCTGTTCCTTTTTGATAAGGTCGTCTAACTGTTCAAGGACTTCTTCTCCCGCCTTGGTCGCCTGCTTTATTATATCAAGTAAAGCAAGCCTCATATTCTTCATATCTGTAGCTGAATACCTCATCCTGCTGTATTCATCTACATTAAGGCCATCCTGGAGTCCGAGCCTTATCTCTCTCATCTGCTGGGATGAGTATAATTTATTTCTGTACTTAGAGATGTCTACTCGATGAAGCAAACCGAGTCTTATCTCCCGCATCTGCTTCCAGTTGAATTCCGGACGGGCATACTGATTTATCTCCAGGCCCTGTTCGAGACCCTGACTGATCTCGTCGATAGCCGATCCCCTGAAATCCGGATTTAAATACGGCTTAATATCTATGCCTTTTTCAAGAGCAATTCTTATCGCTTCAAGCTGTTCGGAATCATAACCATCGTTTATATACTCGATGATATCGACTCCGTTTTGGCGTCCTTTACGGAGCTGGCGCATGATCGGAGCGGATTTTCCTCTTCTTCCACCCTTGTAGTCGCTGATATCAACGCACTCTTCCAGGGCTCTTCTTTCTTCCCTCATAATATCGTAGGGAATATTCTTGTCAGAGAACTTTGAAACGTCTACATAGTTTTCAAGGCCCCTGCGGATCTCCCTCATCTGGTACCAGTCGTATCCTGGATCCGCATAGAGCTTAGCATCCAGCCCCTCTTCAAGTCCAAGGCGTATCTCCTCCATATGCATAGCAAGGAAAGCCGGATTTTCATAGATAGAAGTATCCAGGCCCTTGGACTTGCCGATTTCTATTTGTTTAAGTTGCTCTTCCGAATAGTTTGCAGCCATACCCTCTCCCAAAGCTTTTCGCTTTCGTCAAAGAACGTAACTGTTACATTTGATGTCTTACAACAGCATATTCATCATCAGACCTGTAATACGGACATTCTTTTTGACCGCTGGCAAGAAATCTGTACATCTCATCCTCGTCCAGATTTACCATACAGTCATATTCCTCATATTCCTCGTCATATACATTGTTGACGCAAGTGTCACAACTAATAGCCATAATCTCGCCTCTTTATTCTTCGCCGGCCTCAAGTAAGGCTTTGTAAATATCTCTTTTCCCAACTCCCCTGTCTTTTGCCACTAGTTTCATGGCTTCCTTTCGGTCAATTCCCTTATCCTCATATATCTTCATATGGTCAGAAATACTCATTTCCTCCCACTGTTCTTTCAAACCTGTCTTTATTTCATTTCGGTCCTTGCCCTCTATTACGAGAACATATTCCCCTCTTGGCTCCTCGGCTGTAAAATGCTCGATGCTTTCCGACAGTGTTGTCACAAGCACCGTCTCGTACCTTTTTGTAAGTTCCTTACAAAGTGTTATTTTTCTGTCTCCAAGGGCTTCATAAAGCTCCCCAAGGGTCCTTAAAAGGTGGTGGGGCGCCTCGTACATGATTATCGTACGGGTCTCGTCTTTAAGGTCATCTAAGATTTCCTGCTTTTCTTTTTTATCCGGCGGAAGGAATCCTTCAAAACAAAATCTTCTTGTAGAAAGTCCTGATAGTGTAAGTGCTGTTATACAGGCGGCGGGACCGGGGAGAGATGTGACTTTTATTCCGACCTCGTTGCACATTTTTACAAGAACCTCTCCGGGATCTGATATAGCCGGGGTGCCGGCGTCAGTTATAAGTGCGATGTTTTTCCCGCTTTGAAGCATCTCGATAAGGGTATACGCCTTTGCCGTCTTGTTGTATTCATGGTAGCTGGTCATCGGCGTATGAATATCAAAATGATTTAAAAGCTTTATGCTGTTTCTCGTATCTTCTGCGGCTATTATGTCGACACTTCTGAGCGCTTCTACGACTCTCGGAGTCATATCGCCCAGGTTGCCGATGGGCGTAGCGCACAAAAATAATGTTCCTGCCATTTTTCACCTGCAAACCCGACGTAGTCCGCATTTAAGTTTCGGCTGCTTTAAAAGCCGTAATCCTCGCGGATTTCGTCTGAGTATATATCTTTTTCTTTATAGATAATAAGCGGTCTTTCCACCGTCATTCTTGAATTGGCGCCTTTTACAGCCTCCAAAAGGACCATATTTGGCTCGCGGTCGACAAAAGGATAAACCAGTCTCATCCTCTTTGGCTCAAGCTTATAGCTTGTAAGTGTATTCATTATCTCGCAGAGCCTGAAAGGTCTGTGGACCAGAAAGAAATGTCCCCCGGGTTTAAGGAGTCCCGAAGCCGCGGCTGCCACATCCTCAAAGGTACATTTTATTTCATGTCTTGCTATGGCCTTTGGCTCTTCCTCATTTGAGATACCGTGCTTTCCTATCATATAAGGCGGATTGCAGGTTATAACGTCAAAGGAGCTCTTGCCAAATATCTCGCAGCTCTCTTTTATATCTCCCCTGACGATCTTTACTCTGTCCCCAAGATCGTTGTATTCTACGCTGCGTCTTGCCATATCGGCGCTTTCTTCCTGAATCTCGAGACCTGTAAGGGTTTTACATTCCGCCTTGGCGGATAAAAGGATTGGAAGGATTCCGGTTCCTGTCCCCATATCGAGAAGTTCATCGCCCTTTTTTGTGTGGACAAATCCGGATAAAAGCACCGCATCCATCCCAAAGCAAAACCTCCCGGGACTTTGTATGATCTTAAGATTGTTCCTTTGAAGATCATCTAATCTTTCATCAGTTTTCAGGAGATCCGTTCCTGTTTTCATTGTCAAAACCTTTGTTTTTATCGTGGAATTTGTGATTCTTTTTATGTCCCTTGTTTCCGCGGGGATTCTTATGACCCTCGCCGCGATTTTCGTTACGGTTTTCGCTGCGATTGTCGCCTCGATTATCGTTATGGTTCTCGCGGCTTATGCCCTCTTCGCGATTCTGCTTTTTATCGCCCTTTTGGAAGTGCCTGTCCTTCCTGTCACCGCGATTCTCATTTCTGTTCCGATTATCGTTTCTATTTTCGTTTCGGTTATCGCTTCTGTTTTCGTTTTTGTTTCTGTCGTCGCCGTTTATGACAGTGCTGTCGCCTTCGCGATTATCCCTGTTCTCGCGACTTTCCCTGTTCTCTCTGTTATCGCGGTTTTCCCTGTTTTCATGTCCTTCGTTTCTGCGGGCATTATCTCCCTTTCCACCCTTGTCAAAAGATTTTTTCTCTTTTTTATCTTCCTTTTCGGGCTTATCTTCGAGAGCTTCTAACTGCTTGATCTCCTCTTCCTCTTCTGCCTTAGCGGCGCCTGCAAGCTTCTTTCCCTTGCGCTTTCTGAGGATTGTGATCTCGTCAGCGGCGTAGTCGTGCATCTCTTTTTCATCACCGTTTTCAACAAGTACCTTTACAGTCTGTCTAAGAACGTTTGTAGAGAATACATCTCCCGTAAGTCCGTCGTTTCCTTCTACAAAATCTCCGACATCGGGCATAGTCTTGTTGAGCTCTTCATAGGTTTCTTCCTCATACTTGAGGCAGCACATGAGTCTTCCGCATACGCCGGAAATCTTGGTGGGATTAAGAGGAAGATTCTGCTCCTTTGCCATCTTGATCGATACAGGAACAAAATCGGGAAGATACGCCGCGCAGCACATAGGTCTGCCGCAGGCCCCAAGTCCGCCGATAGCTCTAGCTTCGTCACGAACACCTATCTGTCTTAATTCGATTCTTGTTCTGAAGGTACCTGCAAGGTCTTTTACAAGCTCTCGGAAATCCACATAACCATCGGATGTAAAGTAGAAAAGAATCTTGCTGTTATCAAAGGCATACTCTACCTCTGTCAGTTTCATATCAAGTCCGTGGGACTTAACCTTTTCAAGGCAGATGCTGAAGGCTTCCTTGCTCTTTGCCTCATTATCCTTAACCTGCTGCTCGTCTCTTTCGCTCGCCTTTCGCATAATGGGCTTAAGGGGCTGGAGAAGCTTGCTTTCGTCAATCTCTCTTATTCCCGAAACAACGTATCCGTAATCGATTCCCATACCGGTTTCAACGATTACATGATCGTCCTTTTTTATATCGATCCCGGCTGAATCAAAGAAATAAATCTTTCCGGAATTCTTAAATTTAACACCTATTACTTTCGCCATTTTTTCGTATTACTCCTATCAGTCTATCCTTTCTCCTGAATTGTCAGAAGAAGAAGCTCCATTGTAAGATCAAAATTTACATTGGCGCTTAAGCGAATTCTCGCCTTTCTAAGCGCTTCGAGGACATCTTCGATGCCTTCGTAGCTGCTTCTTTGTGCCACCCTTCTGATGGTGGAGAGCTCTTCTCTGAAGATCAGCTGGTCAGTCTCTCCCGTGGCTTTAAACAAAAGTACATCTCTGTACCAGATTGCGATAATATCAAGGTAATCCCCGGGATCTACCTTGTACTCGGACATTGCCTTGATCCCGGCAACAGCGTCGGATAAATCCATATCCCGCACGCTCTTTACAAGATTTAAAGTTGCGTTCTGAACTGCGGTAAAATCGTCGCTCATAGCCATCTCTCTGGCTTTTCCGACATTACCTTGGGCAAAAGCGACGCAAACGTCAGCTTTATAATCTGGTATTTCCAGCTCTTCCATAAGATACTGCTTTAAGAGCTTATTCTGTACCGGTTTCATATCAAGCTCAACGCATCTTGACCTGATGGTCTGAAGGAAGCTTTCGCTGTTTGTAGTAAGGAGCATGATGACAACGTATGCCGGAGGCTCCTCGAGAGTCTTCAGGATGGCATTTTGAGCCTGTACCGTCATCTTTTCAGCTTCGCTTACTATATAAATCTTGTACTCGGAGCTGTAGGGCTTTATGGCCACGTCTTCACTGATCTGCTGTCTGATGTCATCCACGCCGATCGATGCCGGCTTTTCATGTGTTACGTACTTGATATCTGGATGGCTCTTTGAAGCGGCCTGTTTACAGGAGTGGCACTCCCCGCAAGGCTCATCCCCTCCCTTTTCGCAAAGAAGCGCCTGGGCAAAGATCCCCGCCATAAACTCTTTTCCGCTGGCTCTTTCACCATTTATGATATAGGCGTGGGAAACTTTTTTCATTTTTATCGCTGTCTTTAGGTGATTCTTGATCTGATCCTGTCCGACAACATCACGGAATGTAGGCATACACGGATTCCTTTCCGATTGGGCTTTTAGGTGAAGATATCTATAAGCAAGCCCTGAATCTCTCCGATCTTGTTTAAAATATCAATATTATCTTTCTCATCGTTAACAAGTTCCTGCGCCAGTGAATCGAGGTTTTCATCAACAAGCCGGATGATTCCGTAGATTCTGTGCCTTCCCCTTTTGTCGAGGAAATTCTCTCTTGTAAACTCATGAGATCTTGTCACTATTTCATTTAAAAACTCTTTAACCAGCCCACGGTAATGCTTCATATCTTTCAGATCCCGCTTTTTGGCCAGCTTCTTTCCCTCAGCGTCAATCTGCTCCATAAGTGCATTAAGGTGCGCCTGCAGTTCGCTTTCCGCTATATTGCTTGCAAGCATAAACTTAAAAGTCCCGTCTGTAGGCTTAACCTCCGAAGTCTGCGCCGCCGGCATTATGGAGCTGGTCTGATTGATCTTAATATCCAATTAATCATCTCCCGGATTGAATGAATGAGGCAATGTTTCTGACACAATTGTCAAAATCAATGTTCTCAAATCGATTTTTAATCTTCTCTTTTTCTAACTTATCTTCGGAAAAATCCTCGCTGTCGGCGAGAAATCTTCTGCACATCTCATTGTACTTGGGTTCGGGCTGCTTGCGCTCTCTGTTAAGAGCCCTTTGGAGCCTTTCGCCGTCGTCTAAATCTATGTAGATAGGGCTGACTCTTTTGGAACCGAAATAGTCTCTTAAAGCAACAAACTGTTCCAGCGTTCCGATTATGAGGTAATCCTTGTCCTTTTCAATTCCCTCGTCTACGGTGAAATATCTCCAGGGTCCGTATACCGTATCGTAGACTCTGGTTTCTATGACTTTTCCGGCTTTGTCCAGCTTGTTAAATCCCTTTTCGTCCGTGAAATGGTATTCAACGCCGTCCACTTCTCCCGCACGGATGGGCCTTGTGGTGTATGAGATAATCTTCTCAAGTCCAAGGCTTTTGTTCTCAAGAAGCTTTCTGTATATGGTATCTTTTCCCGATGCGCTCTTGCCCATCACGCAGTATATCCTGCTCATCTTGTAAATTATCTCCCTATGAGATTAAGGTGGCGTCAGCCCCTGCTTTGGGATAAGTCCCTGCTTTTTAATATTTCACAGCTGTTTAAGGTCCGATTACATTTCTGCATTTCACATCTTTAAGACTGATACATAACCGTCTGTAATTCCGTTTAGGTTAAGCCCCTTACTCAGACAGTCTTTCAGATAGCTAACGCACTCTTCAGAAATCCTCTCTCCCGGTACAATGATTGGAGTCCCCGGCGGATAAAGATTTATAAAATCACAGGCAATCCGCCCTCCCACTTCCTTTAAAGGAATCTTTTCGCTATCCGAATCCCATGCATCTGATATAGAGAGGACGACCTCGGGTTGAATACGCTTTACCGATTCCCAAACTTCATCGGCGGCATTCTCAGCGGGTGCGCCGTTGCGGAACCCGTCTTCACCTTCGGCGACTGCACCTTCCTCATGGCCGGCTTTAAGTTTCGCGTCACGCATGTCACATTTCCCGGCTAATTCAAAATCAATCTCCGAAAGGGCTGCCTTCATACGTTCGTAACCTTCATCCGTATCGAAGACTGTAAACATAGCAAGAACAAACTTTTCCGTGCTCATCTCGGTTTCAAGATGATACTTACTCCTAAGGATATCCGCAAGCTCTTTACCTGTAAGTCCCACTTTAGACGCGGATAATATCAGCTTCCCGATGTCAGATGAATTATCTGAGGGTCTAAAAGTCTCGATATACTTTAGCTTCGTATTTATATAGCTTTCAAGCTCAGAGAAGCGCTCTGCCATGCGCTTTAGCAGCTTTCCTTCATCCGCATGCATAAATCTGACACCACCGTCAATTCCCGCCATTAAGGGGTAGGACGGAGAGCTTGACTGATAAATGCGTAAGTACTTTTCTATAAGTTCCCTATTTACTCTGTCGGAACAAATATGGAGTAGCGCTGTCTGAGTCGGAGCAGGTAAGGTTTTATGGGTACTTTGGATCACTATATCCGCGCCGGAAAAGATGGCGCTCTCGGGGTATCCATTTTCACCGCCTGTAAGTCCGGCCTTATGCGCAAAGGGCAGATGCGCTCCGTGGGCTTCATCTACAATAAGGATCTTACCCTGTGAATGTACTACCTTTGCGATTGATTCTATGTCTGCTGCCCGTCCCTCATAAGTCGGCGAAACAATAAACACAGCCTCGGCTTTTCCGGCCGTTCTCACCAAAGCGTCTTCTACCATCTTCGCAGTAGGCGCTTCAGGAAAACAGTATTTTTCATTTACATCGGGATAGATATACTCGGGTTTAATCTGACGTAGTATAGCGGCATTATACGCGCTTTTATGTGCCCCCCTGGACAGTACAAGAATTCCTCCTCTGGGAACCGTCGCGCTTATAGCTGCAAGTACTCCGCAGCTGCTTCCCCCTACGAGAAAGTAAGTATGCTTCGCACCCATAGCCTTCGCGGCAAACTCCTGCGCCTCTTTAATTATCCCCTCCGGGGCGTGCAGATTATCAAAGCCTTCTATCTCGGTTATATCAACCTTTGTAAAACCATCCGGCAGATAGCTTGCCCGCTGTCTCTTATGTCCGGGCATATGATACGGGTAATAATCAGATTCTCCGTATTTAAATAATTCATCATAGAGGCTTTTCATCAAGGTCCTCTTCTTTTTACCTATAGTAAAGATCTGTCTCCCTTTGCTTTTTCTTAGCAAAAGCTCATACTCCGCCCAATCATACATAGTTTATCATAACATTTTTTATTGTAAAAAAAAAGAGCTTTGCCCTCTTTCGGTGCCCTTTCCCGAATTGGCAAAACTCTTTGTTATTCTATATCATTTTTTAAACAGATTCGCTAAACAAAGCTATATATCTTGAACCCATTTACCGTCTCAATCAATTCAGCTTTTACATCCGGATTATAGTGTTCTCTAATATATTGCTCTATAATGCCCAGATACTCATCTGACTTGGTAATATAATTTACATTCCCATTATATGCCAATAATCTCAAATAATTATATTTTTCGCCAAATAGCTCTGCCCTCTCACTCATTATTGGCGATGGTACCGACCACCCTCCAAGCATTACGAAATTCCTCTCGAGTCCAAATTGTGGTACATCCTTAGGGCTAAATACGTATCGTAGTATATCTCGCTCATGTCCGTCCCAAACATATAATTTATCTTCTCTCGATGACAACTCCTTCAGCATACTGATCGTCTCTTCCCGGTCAACATACGCGAATCCCACTGAACGATTAATTGTATAAAAGTTACTTCCATAAAAAATAAAAATCAAGATACATACGATCGAAAAAATATAAGCCCATTCATTTCTCCCCCTAGCCTTGGCCATAAAATAAATAACCATAACGAAAAGAACCATAATTGGTAAGTAAAATGCTCTTTCAGGGCATCTTTGATGAAACACTAAATAAAAAATCTCTCCAAAGCATAGTACAAATAAGCTTATGAGCACTAGCGAATCTTTCCCTTTCAGCAAGGGAACCGTCATTAAGGTCAAAAAAATCACTACAAATATCACTAAATAATACTTGAACAAATCCAATGAATTAAGTATAGCGCTCTCTATATTTTGTTTATTAATCTTAAGATATTTAGCATAACTTTGATCTCGGATTTCAGCGAGTTTTTTCATAGTATCCAAATCATACACTTCATCATCAGCATAAATCCAACTATCAAGGGCTTCAAAATCATTTCTTGATATACCTATTTCCTTATATAACTCCTCTGAACCGTCATAGTCCCCTGTGTAATAATCTAATAGTCCGGCTCTTACTGAGTTATAATCAGCCCAATTCTTCCAATCCTTATCAGTATTGTATGCTATATAATTGCTTCCCCAGATTACAACTAGTACAACAAAAATGCCAATAAACGGGATGATACATTTAAACTGTTTGTTATTATTTAAAAAAACATAAACTATAAGAACAATCAAAAAAGGAAGCGACGCTAGGCAGGTATCCCATCGAATCAAGAAACCACCGATTATAAATACATATGACGCTATTCGAAGTGCTATATTCCATTTTCTTTTATATATTTCTCCATCTGCAGATGAAACAAACAAGAGATATCCAACAGCAATTATTATTGACGCTGATTTTGAAAAGTTCATCCTTGTTATAAGCGCGTTATATGTCGAAACCACAAATAGTATCGATGTAAGATAAGCGACTATTATCCTATTCCTGCATATATTCCATACACCGAACACTATATATGACAAGACAATAAAGCAATAATAATATAAAAAAAACCAGTTAACCGTTCTCGAAATGGAATATAATGTTGAAAATAATAAACTTAACGGAAAACTATTAAACATATTATATTTATAATATTTTCCAAATATACCGTTTACTATAAAACTCAGAAAAAGATCATCATTAGATTCATATCGAAACTGTCCTCTTTTAAACAGATAAAGCATTACAACAAGGCATCCGATAACCCACGGTATCGAGAATAAAAGTTTTTTTGCCCGGTTTTCATTTAAGCTGTCTTCAAAATGTTTTATTCTGTTCATTACACCCATATAGACACCACCATATTTCAACTCTTTTTTCCGACCAATTTCCCACAACTCTCATCGTGCAAGAAATACGCACACATTATTGGCAATGAGATTAATAGCGGATACACATATCTATAATTAACAACCGGTCCCAAAAGCAACGTACATAAGTACAAAATCGGCCACAAAGCAACCATGCAGGCTTTTTTCTTTTTTAAACAAATCGATGATATTAATACATAGATAAGTACCCAGCAATAAAATGCAGGCTTGAACAGTATTGATATTACCGGTACCTTCAAATATACATCATCATTTACCAGTTTTTTATCTAATGATTTAAGCCACGAAATATAAGACACTTCATCGATGAATTCAAATTTCTCAGTTGATGAGGCATTAAAAGTAGAAATCAAACCCGTCCCTGTTTCCATGCCATTTCCCCATACGTTAGTATGGGTCTCATCAGGGATTGACCAGTATCCACACGTAAGTGTCAATATTGCATCCAAGTAATCATTTGGATAACGTAATCCTATATAAATCCAGTCCCTAAACAGCTTGATCTTATCATTCTCCCATCTGCTAAATGTATCCGCAACACATACCTTTATATTATCAGCAATTCCTGGGTTGTACGATGACCATAACTCGGCAGGAACGTAATAATCTATTATTTCATATTCTTTTTGTGACAACGTTTCACCGTGATTAAGTCCTGTTCTGGCAAAGGTTTGTAAAACCACGCTATACTTTTCTATCTCGCTACCTGAGCCGGCTTTAAAAATTGCTTTAGAACCGCTTAGTAATACTATACTAAGAGCAATAATTGATAATGATACAACTAAACTCCTGATCCATTTCTTTCCCGATAGTAATACATATATAGGCGAAAAAACAACAAATGCGTACAAAGCATTGTTTCTAAATAACATAGTCAATACTCCGGCAATTATACAAAAGATTATCTTTTTAGAGTTATTCTTTCCAGTATCACAAAAAGAGAGCTTTATCATGGATAAAGTAAATAACAAAAAGAATGCCGAAAACAGCACATCCTTTGTCATGCAAACCGACATTATAGGGTGTGTAGGAAATATCGCGAAAAAAGCTGCTCCTATAAACCCCCATTTATTTGATCCTGTTATCCTTGCAATCAATTGACATGAACATGCCATTATGGAAGCTAATATGACCATTTGTGTTAAGGCAAACAGCGACATACCTATCTCCGGAGACCCCAATAAATCTCCCAAAAGCAAAAACTGCCTTATCAGAAAGGTATGCATAAGTGGATGATGCGTTGTAAATGCATCCAAACCACTTCTAGCACTTACATATTGTGCATTAAAATCATACGACATTATAGCAGGCCAAAATGCTAAGTAATGCGGAACCCACGAAACGAAGATACCTATAAAACAAATAAAAAAGACTCTATTCCCTCCCGCTTCCAAATTCTGTTTTTTAAACTTAAGTTTTTCTATACATTCCGTAAACATGTATATAAATGGCTCAATTATTACAGATAAAATCACGCTTACGGCTATGATAGCAATTTTGCCTTTTACTCCCCCCCAGGTGTAACCAATGTACTTAAGCTGTATTCCTAAAACAAATGACAAAGATAGGGCAAAACTAAAAACAAAACTGCCTACTGCTATTGCCTTTCTTTGATGAAAGACTTGTTTTATTCTTTCCTGTAACATATCAATTTCCTGCCCTTAAATCCCTGTATATCCAGAGTAATGAGTATTTAATGTAGAAAGCCAGGGAGTTTTTCATCATAAGATCCACATATCTTTTCTGTTCATCATCCATGAACTTTCCGTAATTCTTGTTTGATCTGAAATCCGGAAACTCCTCCATCATTCGCTTTTTTATATGCTTTATTACAGAATACTTTTTTCCCTTTTTTATACGCATGTATGAAAAAATTGTGTTCGTAAAATAGATTGTGGTAAAAATGCTCTCTATTTCGTCATGGTACTCTTCCAGAAATCCTCTTTTCTTAATCTCAGAAAGCATCATTTCTCCGGCAGTCATACGGTCGTTGCACCTTTCGGCGGTTATTGTGTGAACCGTGGAGCTGTCGTGCTGGTAATAGTAATAAAGAGGTTCGTCGATGTATTCAAAATGTTTAAAGTACATAGCCCAAACCGGCCCAGCAGCATTGTCCTCGTAAAAGATATGTTCAGGGAATGTAAGGTTGTTGTCACGGATAAGGGATGCGCGATAGATTTTGGTGACCGAGCTTCCGTTGTTTTCAAGAAATCTCTTTCTCTTTTCCGTATCAAACTCTCCGCTTTGATCTATAGTATTAGTTTTAGCAATCTTTCCAACTTCAAAAGTATGACTGTTTACCAAGTTAAAGGTACAACCCACCACATCAGCCCCTGTTTCTTCTCCCTTGGTTATCAGTTTACTGAAGTAGTCCGCGGCAACCCAATCATCTGAATCTATAAATCCAATCCACTCCCCGGTAGCGTACTTTATTCCTTCATTTCGAGCGCCCCCTTGGTGACGGTTATCTTTGTATGTAACAACTTTAACCTTTTCAGGGTATCGTCTTTCATATTCCCTCAGAATTTCCAGAGAATTATCTGTAGAGGCGTCATTAACCGCTATAATTTCCAGATCTTTGTAATCCTGATTTATAATTGAATCCAGACAAAAGTTTAAATTTCCGTCCTTTGCCATATTGTAAACAGGAATTATTACACTAAGCTTTGCCAAAATCTTTTTCCTACCCGTTTCGAATTGTGTGTTCAATCGCTCTTATCTATTCTGTCATATCACCATCTAAACTGTCTTTCTTTTTCTTTATCAGCTTTTCCACAGGTATCGGTGCGAACTTGAATATAACCTTTCTTACAGCATCTACTGCTGTTCCCAGAGCATACATTCCAAGAACAGCCGCAAAAACTTTTAGGAGAAAGATTGGCGTAGACAGTTCAAGCGCCCCCGGAAGCCCAAACCACTTTTGCCATTCAAACCGGAGTACCAGGCTCTCCTGAAGAAGATAAACGCCAAGTGCCATCGGTGACAAAATACAGATTAATTTAGCGGCAATTCCCTCAATCGGCTTCATGTGAACAAAAGCCGTAAAGATACCTACCGCAGAAATAAGTGCAAAGACGTGATTGTACTCTGTAAACAATCCCTGCAACCCATTTAACCTATCCGTAGCTGCAATAATTCTTCCTATTGCAAATGTTCCGATAAGGACAAGTGCCGATCCTCCAAGGTATAAAATCCACCCTTTGTATTGCTTATCCAAAAATCTGAAACCAAAAAGTCTAAAATATGCTCCGATGAGGAACATTATTATATACCATAGGAAGCTGTAACCCTTCGTATCGGTTGTAAGTCTGAATGGTAAAATGCTCTTTAGTACACATTCATAAATCAGCAGGCATACTATTACAGTTATAAGCTGCTTTTTAGTAACTGCCTTCAAACCTTTGGTTATGACCGGCGACAGCATATATACAACAACATATGCCGTTATAAACCAATATGTATCCATGTGAATCGGGAGGAAATTGTTTAGAAGCTGATATATTCCCTTTTCTTCAGGGCCAAGCTTTCCACTTGCTAAAAAGACAACAAACGGAACAGCTGAGTAGAGAAACGTCTGAAGTATTAGTTCAATAAGCCTTTTAAGCTTAAACTCAGAATTAACAAGAAAATATCCTGAGATAAGCATAAAAATGTTTACCGCACCGATTGAAAGCACTTCAAGTATCCAGGCTATCCATCCATTAAATGACACATCCATCACAAATGTTGGCAAAAGATCACTCTTCGCCAAAGCATGAAGCATCGTCACCATAATCATCGAGATTATGCGTAGCAATTCCATATTTGCATTGCGTTGTTTTTTAGCAGCCATATCGTTCCTTACTTAAAATCATGCTTAGACGGATCCTCATATTTGTCCATAAATCTTGGACCCAAATACTCCTTTTCATCCGCAAATCTAATGCTATCCAACGGTGTGAATACACTAACAACCTTGTTAAAATGTAGGCCCGGAAAGAAATTTAATATTTCCATAGGTACACTTTTATCAAACTGAAAAACATCGGGAAAAAGCTTTGCGTAATCTAATTCATCTCTTGGATGAATCTTGAAAAACACAAGACCTTCGTTACTATATTTTACCAATAGATCCTTAAAAATCTGTTCCCTTACATTAAGCGAACAAAGAGGCTCTGTTAGGATGATTACGGTCTTTTTATCACCTGATAGACTATCTATTCCCCGTCTGATTCTATCTAAGTCTTTTACAAATACTCTTACCAGCACTTCTCTCTTTTCATCATCCAAGCATTTTTCTAATTCCGAACGTCTTACTTCCTTATACTTGTAAAAATCATCATCTATGAGTGACAGATCGTTTACTTCCATGTCAAGACAGTACTTACTATAACCATCCTGCATAAAAATCAAGTTAAGCTTCATGCTCAGAAACTTTTTAATTCCAAAGGCTCCTGCATTATCTCTCTTAGCGTTTATAAATGTCGCAAGATAATTAAGACCATCTTCAACAGCGTGATAGTGGATTCTTTTTTTATTTAAATATGTTCCTATAGGATCGTTATCGCAAAATACGTAAATCTCGTCGTATTCCTTAAAGTCTACCGGAACATACTGCTCTTGAAGTTTCGCATACTTCGATGTAAATATAATCCTCGGTATCATATTTACCAGAGCATTTCCCCTGTCCTTCTTATATTTGGAAAGCTCCGGAAAATCATTGAAACTGTGCTCGTCAAATTCTATCGCCTCTTTGAAATACCCTGATTGAGGAATTCTATCTTTTATATTTCCGAAATCATTTGACATTTTACTCAAGACAACAGTAGCGTTTCCCTTTTCTTCTTTAGGTCTGGCAAACTCCTTTAAGAAAGATATATATAAATGATAAAATGTATGGCATACATATATTCTGCCTTTTTTCATATTTTCCGTTTCCTGTTTTTTATTATTTTTAACATTTGGATAATTCGATTATTTCTTCCGCTATCCTGATAGCTCCTCTGCCATCAACCAATTCTTTTGACTTTTTTGACATCATCCCTCTCATTTTACTATCCAGTGAAAGCATTGATAAAGTCTTATAACTCTCAGCGAAAAAGTCTTCATTTTTTCTACAATCACCAAGATATATCATAGTTCCACTCTTCGAGAAACCTTCCGCTATCCTTAATTGATTGTCGGCTAATACGTATGTTATCGTAGGTACACCGCATGCACAAAGCTCATATAAAGTGCTTCCTGCCGCCGATAATGCCAAGTCGCATTTTCTCATAAGGCTACACATATCTTTGACATTTTGGTGTATTTCAATAATGTCAGTATATTTGTCCTGTAGAGCCTTCATTTTTGTGTAATCGTCCGACATAGAACCAACAACAAAATGAAATCTTGCGCCATCCAGTCCATGTTTTAGCCTATCATCAAACCTAACTTCTCTACTTCTGATTTCTGACACATATTTCTCAAGACCGTAACCTATATGAAGTGAATCCGCACCCCCTGTCAGAATTAGAACATTTTTTACCATTTGCTCTACTTTAAAATCCGGTAAATTCGTGAAATCATCACGAAGCGGTGCATACTTTGTCCCAATTAGGAGTCTTAGATTCTTTCTATCTTCTGTATTTGCTTCTTTTCGATAAATATCTTCATCCGCAAAAATATTATAGTTAATCAGTAAATCCGCTGAAAATCTTTTATTTGCAAGGTCATCTATATATACTGTTTTAAGGTCCTCCCGTAGTACCCTAAAATAGTCTTCTGTTACAAAGTAACTGTCAACTATTATTATTTCAGCTTTCTTATAGCTATCTGTGTTTTTCAGAGCATATATTTCTGACGACATGTTTCTGTAATCAGTCCCCAACACCTCACATCTATATCCTCTGGTTTCTATCATATCTTTCAGATTATCGTCCGCAGTTATAAATGCAATTTCTTTTCCCTTTGAAGCAAGTGCGTCAGCGATCGAAAGGCACCTCATTACATGTCCGGTGCCCAACGTCTTATTTCCATCTGCCCTGAATATTATCATCATTTCTTCCTGACTTTTTCCAAAAAATCCGTTATCCTCATCTCATACGAGTCTATACATGCATTAATTAGTTTTGTGTCTTCCACAGAATGATATGAGCCTTTTCCTTGGGCAAGTTTCTTCATACCTGTCCAATTCTCGTAGTATAAAAAAGCCTCTTTAAATAGCTCGATTGCATTTTTATCAAGGTTATCATAGCTCGATGCAAGAGTATCTCCATCTCCTTCTGTCACCAACTTTTGCGCAATAATAAATCCTTTATCCAATCCCTCGTCTACATAATGAAGTGTAACTCCTCTAGGGGTACCCTCCACTAAACTCCAAAGATTTGGAGCCGCGCCACGATTATACGGGAGATACGAATTATGTATATTTACTACATTGTTTGACAATGCGTCAATTACTTCTTTTTTGATTATATATTTATAGGTATAGCTTACCGTCAGGTCAAATTCATTTTTTTTACACCAATTTACGTCAAGCCTGTCAGAAAATCTAACAATCGTATGTCCCAGTTCTTCTATATAATCAAATAAAGGTTCCGCACATGGATTATTATATAAACCTAAAATCTTCATCCTAAAAATTCCTCTGTAATAGGCTCGCCTCTCTTAATATCTCTGGGAGCGTTTTTTCCCAAAAGGCTATTAATATTCTTAGGCAGTATTCCATATCCAGGGCGAATAGCTTTGACATTTTCATGTGAAAACTTCTCACCTAATTTAATATCTTTTACCGCAAATAGACTTCTCCGGAATATAGTAGAATCTTTTTCTTTTGATGTAAGAGTATAGTCAGGACCTTTGGCAATCAGAACAGCATTGTTGACATCCTTTACCATCTGTTCAAATTCAACAAGTGTCATACTAAACTTACTATCTGCACTTTCTACTCCCTCCAACTTTACATGTTTTTCAACAACGCATGCGCCTAACGTGACTCCTACTACCGCTCCAAGACTGCCACAACTATGATCCGAAAGTCCAATTGGAAGATTGAACCTCTTTTGCATATCCGGAATATTTCCAAGATGCATATCTTCCCAATTAGCAGGATATTCACTACAGCATTTAAGCAAAACAATCTGATCGTTGCCAACCTTTTTGCATGTGTCTATAGCATCTTGTATTTCCTCCGGATTAGCCATACCCGTGGATATAATCATGGGTTTTTTCTTTGATGCAGCGTATTCAATAAGCTGAAGATCAACCAATTCAAAACTCGCTATTTTATATGCCTCCGCTCCCATATCTTCAAGAAAATCAACCGCAGCATTATCAAATGGAGTAGAAAGAAAATCTATCCCGCACTTTTCACACTCTTCTTTAATCCGTGGCTGCCAGTCATATGGTGTATATGCATTAGCATAAAGGTCATACAATTTATAGCCATCCCAAAGTCCGCCTTTTATTTTAAAGAACTCGTTATCACAATCAATTGTCAAACTATCAGGAGTATAGGTCTGAATTTTTAAACAATCAGCACCTGCATTTGCTGCTCCCCTAACCAATTCAAGCGCGTTGTCGATACTGCCACCGTGATTTGCACTCATTTCAGCAATGATATATGGTTTTCCGGAATTAATCTTTTCGAATAAATGAAACATTATATATCCCTTTTTAATAATTGATATTTTTGCTCAGCAAGAATCCAATCAGTTTCATTATCAATATCCTGAACCTCTGTTTCCGGAATGATAAACGGAACAGTGTTTTCCATTACAAGAGATCTCTGCTTTTTAAAAGAATCTGTCTTTAAAATGTAAAACTGGCCACAATCGTGATAAACAGGCTCAAGATCTTGACTTCGTTTTAAAGCATTCTCAGGATATTGATATACAATTCTGCCATCTCTACAAATAAAACCTCTTTGCGGAGGAAAGCTAAATTGAACTACGGGTACCAAAGAGTCTGATGCAGAATCAATATATTTTTTGTAAGCAGCGGAAAGTTTCTCGGCTGTAATAAACGGAGCTGTTGGGTAGATACAAACTATCGAATCAAAAATATATCCAAGCTTTTCATACTCATTCATTACCTCGTAAATAACATCCGCTGTAGTTGCAAAATCATTACTGGTAGCTTCGCTTCTAAGGAAAGGAACTTTTGCTCCGTACTTCCTTGCAATTTCCGCTATTTCTTCATCGTCTGTCGAAACCATAACTTCATCAAAAACACCTGACTTCAGCGCTGCTTCAATAGAATAAGCAATAATGGGCTTTCCCAAAAAATCCTTAATGTTCTTTCTTGGTATTCTTTTACTTCCGCCTCTGGCTGTAATAATTGCAATTGCGCTCATAATTCAACCTTCCTTAAAATTACAAAATCACATGGATTATTATATAACAAAAATCACGGATTTAATAGGAATCTGCAAAGAAATAAGATTATCTTAAGAGATAAAAGCAATAAAAAAACTCTTGAATAATCAAGAGTTTTCAAAATGCCCAGAGTCGGAATCGAACCAACGACATAAGGATTTTCAGTCCTCCGCTCTACCAACTGAGCTATCTGGGCGTATAAATTGAGAAATAAGAGAAGGACCAAAGTTTTTAAAGGCCGTGATTGCTTGCAATCAAAGGGCTTTATAAACTTATTGGCCAACGCTTATCGATTTATCGATAAGCGTTCATCGGACGGATCAAAAATCCGGACGATGGCCTCTATTTCGATTCAGAAGTAGCGGGGGCAGGATTTGAACCTACAACCTTCGGGTTATGAGCCCGACGAGCTACCGGGTTGCTCCACCCCGCGATAATAAAAAATCTTCTTTATAAAAAAGAAGAATGGGTGGTGGTGGATTCGAACCACCGAAGGCGTTGCCAGCAGATTTACAGTCTGTCCCCTTTGGCCACTCGGGAATCCGCCCATTATATGTCATAAGGGGTACCGCGAAGCGGGGGATTCCTTATGACCTGTTTTTTAAGTATTACCGGCAGAAAACCGGTAAAGCCGATGATCGGACTCGAACCGATAACCTGCTGATTACAAATCAGCTGCTCTGCCAATTGAGCCACATCGGCG
>ODAI012815041.1_pt1 | contig 20132 bp, 13 predicted proteins | sample 1539321 | NCBI WGS metagenome assembly ODAI01 (sample SAMN02144231, study PRJEB22623) | gut metagenome | biome: sheep rumen | host: Ovis aries | place: New Zealand
GACCTCAGGATCCTTGCAGGAAGCGATTTCCTGCCAGCCGGAGATCTTGATCCCTTTATCCATGGCAATCTGCGCTACACTTCCGAGGAAGTATTCGTGGAGGTCGCGCCCGTGCCAGGCTCCGCGCGGGACCTCGTCGCCGCCGATGTGGATGCAGGGCATCTCGACTCCAGCCTCTTCATATAAGGCGGATACACTGTCGAACAAATGTGAGATAAAGGTATAGACCGACTCGAGTTCCACGCTCATTACATTGTCGGTATAGCCCTGGGCCGTGTAGTACTTCGAATCGTCGGCAGGATCTTGCAAACGCATTGAGCTGTCGCCCGTACGGCGCTCGTAGGCCTGCATGGACTTGATGGCGGCGCGGCTGTGGCCGGGCGTGTCGAACTCGGGGATCACTCTCATGTGGTGATCGGCCGCATAGCGGAGAATCTCGATGAAATCGGCCTTCGAGTAGTAGCCGTTGGACAGAGCGGGAGCGGAAGGATCTGCGCATCCGTCGTACGAAGGCTGCAGATGCTTCGAAAAGTCGAGCGAGTGGAAAGCGCCGCAGGAAGTTAGCTCGGGGATGCCGTCGATCTCGAGCCGCCAGCCTTCATCGTCGGCAAGGTGGAGATGAAGCACGTTGAGTTTGTAGCGTGAGAGCACGTCGATGAGCCGCAGCACATTGTCCTTCGAGGTGAAATTGCGGGAAACATCGAGCATGAACCCGCGGTACTCGTAGTCCGGCCAGTCTTCGACTACCATAGGGGGGACAACACCGCCGTAGTTCTCACGGAGCTGGTTAAGCGTCAGTTCGGCATAGTAGCAGCCATCGGGATCGTCGGCCTCGACATTGACTCCGTCTTCGGAAACGGTGAGGCGGTACCAGCCGCGGACGTGGGCTGGAGCCTCAGAGCACTTCGGCACGGGGATGATCATCGATGCGCTCACATCTGGGGAAGCGGCGTGGGCGGCATTCCACTCGAACCATTTGTCGCCGTCGGGCTCCAGCGGCAGGAACTCGTACGAAACCTTCAGCGGCTTCTGGCCGCCCGGAGTCTGCAGTACGAAGCCTTCGGGAGCCCAGCTGTGGCGCTTCAGAGCGCCTGCGCGGTACCATACCCTGACCGTGTCACCGGAAACAGGCCCGTCTGAAACTATCCGGTGGAGGTTGGCCTGATACTCCTCGAGGCTTGCGTCCGACCCGTTGGTGGCCTTCACCCCTTGCGGGAACATGCTGAACCACACGGTCCATTCGGCGGGCATCCGGCCGATTATCTCGATACAATGCACGGCCTTGCCGTCTTCGCCAGGTGCGCCCTCGATCCAGCGGACCGACGGGGTGGGGGCCCATGCAACAAAACTGAAAACTACGAGACTAGCGAGCAGTCGTGTAAGACGGACCGAGTTCATTGAGGGAGGTATTTATTCGGGTGTTGTAAGTGTTCAGAGAATAGATGGCGCCGCTGGTTTCGTGAGCCAGGTAGAGGTCGTACTGGCCCTTCCCGCCTGAGCGGGTCGAGACAAGGAAAAGCCAACCGGCCGACACCGGGGCGGCATCGGAATAGTCCGCATCGGACCTGTTGAAGGCGAGTGAAACCGAAGCCCTGCCGTCGAACCATCCCTTGAAGAGCTGATCGGCGTGGTTGGATGCAGAGTAGTTCTGGGTATAGTAGAAGCTCGAACCGTCGATCGTGATGGGGTAGTATTCCACCGTGCCGGGTTTGTCGTAAAGCACTCGGGTGCTGCCTGTAAGGAGGTTGTAAAGTCCTATGTAGGATCCGCTGCCGGATCCGCCTCCGAACACGACGGACGATCCGTCGACGGTGTAGTAAGGCATACCGAAAGAATCGTCATCGCCTTTGGTGACCACCTTAAGGGCGTTTTCGGAGAGGTAATACTCACAGAGATGCTCGTTGCGTTTGAAGCATATTTTGCTGCCGTCGAATGAGAATTTGGGATCTTCGTCGCGGTAGCCGCCTTCCGGCGTGAGGTTGACCGGCTGAGCAGCAGAGCCGATTTCCCAGAGGAAGATATCCCATGAGCCGGTCTGCTGACCGATGCCCATGAAGGTTATCTTTTTGCCGTCGGGCGAGAAATGGCCGTTCATCGGGTGAGACACAACCGTCCATCCTTTGCTGATTTCGGTGAGCGATTCGTCGGCAAAGTCGTAGATGTACATCCTTGAGTCCATAGAGTCGTAGGATGTGTAGTTGTGGTATACCAGACGGCCTTTGAGGTTTGGTTTAGCAGTGTCTGAGGTGATGTCGTCGGCATTGTCGGAAGGTGTCGGTTCGGTCCGTCCTCCGTCGGCCGGCTGAGCGATGCTGACGGAATTGGGTGAATATGCAGGGCAGGAAAGATCCGAACCCGCCTCGAGAGGGTATTCTTCAGAGGTGAGGATATTGCCGATAAATGCCTGCCCGCCACGCTCGAAAACGATCCAATTGCCGAATGCCGGGTAAGGCGAGCGCCCGCCACTAAAAAAGACGGCGTTCCCCGACACCCAGATGCCGTCCGGGGCGGCATATACTACCCGGTCGCCGCAGTAAACCGGACATGACAGAAGACCGGACTCGCTGGTTACCAGGGTGGAAGAGCCGAGCGAGGCGATGTCCAGTTTGGTGATTTTGTTCCTGCTGCCGGAAGGAGAGATGAAAACGATACTCTTGGAGTCGGGGCTCAGAGCCGGCTCGGAGTTGGCCGGAGTCGAATCGAAGGTAAGAATATCTACGGCGCCGGTAGCGAGGTCCATCGTGGCTATCTGCCCTGCGCGGGAGAAGACGATCATGGTGCCGTCTGCGGAGAAGCGGGCATCCTTACAGTCTGCCGCAATGTCCGCAGTGAGGCACGAGGGGAGTTCTCCGGTCGAAAGGTCGTACAGGTAGATATTCCATACGCCGCTTTCGCGTGCGCTGAAGACGATGCTCCCGCCATCCGGAGAAAAAGCCGGATGGCAGGGATCGTCGAGTTTCCAGGTGGAGGTGAGGCACACGGCCTCACCTGCGCCCGATTTTGCGTATAGGTTTGGACGGCCGGATTCGGATACTGCCTGATATACTATGGTCGAAGCTGAGGTGTCAGGTCTGCCGGAGACAGGCTTCTTGCCATCTCCGCAACCGGTCACGGACAGCAGGACCGGTATTATGCAAAGCAGAATTCGTTTCATTGGTCCAAAGATACTTTTAATTAATCGATTTTGGTGATATCGATGCTCAGGCCCTCTGCGCCCGCCGTCATCACGAAACGGTAGTTGCCGGCTTCGAAGGGATTATCCTTCTCGTCGACTCCCTTGAGGTAGGTGCCGTCGATGTAGAATCTCGATGCTGCAGGACCTGTGAGAGCGACAGGAGCAACACCTTCCTGACCCCACCAGAGGTCGCTGTAGAACTCAATGAGAACTCTCCAGTTGTAATTGCTGGTGCTCATCGACATCGTTGCTTGATACTTGTTATCGCCAATCTTCGGCGCAACCGTGAACCACGGAGCGTTGCGGTTGTATGCTACGTCATCCCAGAGGTCGTCTTCGTAGTAGAAGGGAGCTGACCACCTGCCGCTTCCGAGCAGATAGATTGCATCGGGGAAGGCCTGGTTCTCGTTGGAAATCCATGTGTACTCATACTTGGGGAAGTACTGCACGAGGTAGGATCCGCTCACGCCCTGGAAGATGGCCTTGTCGCCATCGAAGCGGAAGAAGTCGCGGTTGAGCTGCTCCTTGGTGATGCCGGAGTATGCGACCTCCTGACCGTTAGTGAAGGTGATGGTGGCGAAATTGTAGGTCTCGCCCTTCTCGAGTTCAGTGCCTGCGATGACAACTCCAGAGCCGCCGGCATCGACCCAGTCGGTATGGCGGGTGAGGTTGATCTCGCCGCTTGCGTTGTCAAATACGATCGTGTAGTATCCGGGCTGGAATCCGGTGTCGCTTGTAAGGCCGGGCATGCCGTCCTTTGCTACGCTGAGTTTGACACCCTTGCTGAATCCGGTGATGGACTTGCCGCAGAATCCGCCTGCCTTGCTCCCGTCGACGAGGTTGGAGTAGACCTCAAACTCGAAGGTATTCCACTCGTGCTCGTTGCTGAGGTAGAGCGAGACCTGGTACTTCGAGCCTCCGACAGAAACCGCATAGCCCACGCGTGTGACGGGCTCGACCTCCCATCCGCCGGCCCCGTAGTCTGTGTGCCACTCGGTAGCCTCGGTGAAACCGTGTCCGACAACCCAGAGGCATTCAGGGGCCTCAGCGCCGTTCTTCACGATCCAGATGTAGTTGTACTTCGGAGAATAGTAGACGTCGTAGGTGCCGCTTTCGCGAAGGAAGGTGAACTTGTCGCCCTTCTTCTCGAAGAAGTCCCTGTTCCAGGCCGCCTCAAGATTCTCGATGCCGGTGATCGCAACCTCCTTGCCCTTTTCGAAGCTGACGGAAGCATAGAGCAGTCCTGAATCGGGGGTGAGCTTGGTGCCGCCGACGCTTACGTTGAGCTCTTCGCCGACAGCCTTGACTTCGAAGGTGACGACGTCGAAAGTGTACTGCTCAACGAGTACCGAAGGGTAAGATACGCTGATAGGTGCGGCGTCGGAGAAAGCGCAGACCTTGCCGAGGTTGTCGGTGCCGGAGGCGCCCCAGATGAAGTCTGCCGCAGACATGTCTTCAGCAGTGGCCACATTGAAGGAGACGATGTTTTCGTACTCGCCCTTGGGGGTCACGTAAAGGTTGGCGTTCTGGAGGTCGCGCGTCATTGCGACGGGCTCCTCTCCGATGAAAGCGTAGAGGGTCTCAGGAAGCTGCGGCCTGCTGAGGGTCAGCTTTTTGACCTGCTTGACGGACTTTCCGTCTACATTGATGGCTTCGAAAGAGACGATGAGTTCGGCGCCCTGGGTGATGCCCGCGGCAAACGGGATGTCGAGAGTCTCATCGACAACGGACTCCTTGCCTGCGGTGCGGATGGAGGCCGATGCAAGGACAGAGCCGTCGGCGAGCGCAGCGGACACCTCAAGGGTGGAGAGATTGACAGAACCGTCTTTGATGACGGCATGGAAAGACACCTGGCCGGGGACGGTCAAGGCCTCGGGGGTAAGAGTCAGTTCCTCGAGCTGAGGCCCGTCGATTGTCCCGTCGGAGGGTTTTTCATCGGGGGTGCAGCCGGCAGCCCAGATCATGGCTGCAGCGACGGCTGCGAAAGCAAACAAGCGTTTCATAAGAAAACTGTGTTATTAATAGGTTGTTAATATCCTTCGTTTTGAGTAAGTCTTTCGTTGATGTCGAGCTGCTCCTGCGGCACGGGAAGAAGCCTGCGCCATGAGGGTATCTCGCTGAATTTGAGATTGCCGTCCTTGTCGTGGAACTGTAGCATCACCTCCTCCATGCGGTCGTTGCGCAGGAGGTCGAACCAGCGGTGGCCTTCGAGGAAGAGTTCGAGCTGGCGCTCGTTTTCGACCGCGAGACGCGCTTTCTCGACCGGGAGGTCCTCCGGCAGAGCCGAAATGTGCGCCCTGCTGCGGATGCGGTTGACAAGCTTCATTGCCTCGTCCGGCCTACCCAGTTCGACGAGGGCTTCGGCCTTCAGCAGGATGATATCGGCAAGGCGCAGCAGGATGATATCGCTCTCCTTCTGGCGCACCTTGTAGGCGAGGGGATAGTTGCCGGCAGGGTAGTAGGTGTCGTAAGGTACCTTTGCCCAGTAGATGGAGGATGCGTAGCGGACGTCGTGCTCCTTGTCGAACTTGGCTACAAGATCGTGGGAAGGACAGCAATAGCGCCTCCAGCTCACCTCGACGCTTCCGCTCTTGTCGGTAAGAAGCACCCAGTAAGTCCAGTTGTGGCCTTCGGCCGCATCTGAGAAGTAGAGTTCGAAGATGCTCTCACTCGACATCTTGCCGGACACTGTCCACAGGTCGTCGAAATTGTCCACGAGGCTGTAACCTTCGCCCATCACGAGGTCGCAGTAATCGACGACCTTTGTGTAGTTGCGTTCGGCCTTGGGTCCCATGGTGGCATAGACCTTGGCAAGCAGGCCGTAGGCAGCGCCTTTAGTGGCCTGGAAAGCACCTTTCGATTTGCTCTGGAGGGCGGCTACCGTCGTCTCGTCGAGGTCGGACAGAATCTGGGCGTAGATGTCTTCCACGGAAGAACGCTCGGGATACATGACCGGGTACCATTTGTCGATATTGTCCGCCGTGATCGAGGGAATCAGCTCCAGAGAAAGAGGAGCGGCGCCCCAATAACGTACGATGTCGAAAAGGAGCCAGGCGCGCAGGAATTTCGCCTCGGCCGTGATCCTTGCGCGGTCTTCCGCGCTGATGGCATCTTCAGGCATGAGCCTTACGTTTTCGATGACGCTGGTGGCGGTGCCGAGTGCGCGGTAGTACTGCGCCCACAGCAGCGTAACCTCGCTGTTGACAGCAGTCACGGACATGTTCTCGAACTGCTCGTCGGAGATTCCGTCGCCGCCTATGTAGCAGTTGTCCGACATACATTCGCCGATATAGAAAAGAATCGACTCGTACATGTCGCACTTGAGCCAGGCGTAAGCGCCGTTGAGCTCAAGCTGCGCATCGTCAGCAGAACTGTAGGCGGAGACCAGTTCGCTCGTCTGGGTGGTCTCCCTTGTGATATCGGCCTGAGGTTTCTCATCGAGGAAGGCCTCGCAGCCGGCGGCGAGAGTTATCGCAAAAACAATGAAGTATAACTTTTTCATACCGCTAGAATTCTACGTTAACACCGAAAATGACAGTCTTGGACTGGGGATATGTGCCGTAGTCTACGCCGAGGGCAACAGAACTGGCCCCGTAGGCGTTGACTTCCGGATCGTACCCGGAGTACTTGGTGAGGGTGAGGAGGTTCTGCCCCGTCACGAACACCTTTGCGGAGCCCAGCCCGACCTTGGAGATAAGGGTGCGGGGCAGGGAATACGAGAGAGTAAGGCTCTTGAGCCTGAGGTAGCTTCCGTCCTCGACGAAGCGCGAGGAGTTGTGGATGTTCTCGACGTTGCCGGAGCGGGGGATATCAGTCTCCATTCCGGGGCGCAGCCAGCGGCGAAGCACGGCCGTAGACTGGTTGCGGAAGTCGAGCATGCCTTCGGTGTCGATACGCGAAGCGTTGAAGATCTGGTTGCCGTAGCTTCCCTGGAAGAATACCGACAGGGCGAGTCCCTTCCAGGAGAAGTCGTTGGTGAATCCGTAGGTGAATTTTGGCTGTGCGCAGCCTATCACCGTACGGTCTTCGGGGCCGATGATGCCGTTGCCCGAAACGTCTTCGTAGTCGATATCGCCGGTGTCCACGTTGACCCCGAGAGCCTTGTAACCATAGAATGAGCCCAGGGGCAGGCCTTCCTTGAGGATGATGGCGTTTTCGCTGGTGGCGTACATCCCGGCGTAGTAGTAGACCTTGTTGAGGCCTAGCTTGAGGAGCTTGTTTTTGTTGAAAGAGATATTGAAGTCGGTGCTCCACTTGAACTCTCCCACGAGGTTTTTGGTAGAGAGGGCGAACTCGACGCCTTTGTTTTCCATCTCACCGTCATTGCGGGTGATGCCTCCCGGAAGATTGACGTTGTCGGGAAGGGTTACCGTGAGAAGGAGGTCTTCGGTCTTCTTGTAGTAGGCATCGGCAGTGAGCATGACCCTGGCGCCCCAGAGCGAGACGTCGAGGCCGACATTGAGCTGCCTGGTCTTCTCCCAGGTGAGGTCGGGGTTGGCGGCTGAATTGGGGGCGATTGCTATGCCGGGGTAGGCGTTGTCTTCGGTCGGGGCTACCCTGCTGAAGCTCATCGATGCGAGGTAGGAGTAGTTGCCGATGCCGCCCTGGTTGCCGTTGAGGCCATAGCCGGCGCGGATCTTAAGGTCGTCGAAGGTGTCGCGCAGTTCCGACATGAACTCTTCGTTGGAGATGCGCCATGCTCCGGATACCGAAGGGAAGCATCCCCAGCGCTTGCCCGGGGCGAAACGCGACGAGCCGTCATAGCGGATATTGGCAGTAAGCAGGTAGCGGTCGTCGAAGTTGTAGTTTGCGCGTCCGAGGAAGGAGGCGAGAGCCCAGCCCGACGAACTTGACCAGGTGCCGTCTTCGTCGATCTGGTTGGCGACGGCTACGCTGTGGAGATCGGGGTACTGGAGCGGAAGGTCGTAGCCGGCGATGGCATTGCCGTTCCACTGGGCATGCTGGAGCGAGGCGCCTCCCATCAGCGAGAACGAATGCCTGCCGAGGGTGCGCTCGTAGGTGGCTATGTTTTCGAGCAGCCATTCGGAGTTTCGAGAGTCGGACTCCGAGACATAACCGTTGGTAGAGCGGCCGTCGGAGGTGGAGAGCGGGTCGAGGTAGTAGTCGCTGCGCGAATTGCTGAGGTCGGTCGAGTAGCTCACACGGTAGTTGAAACCCTCGAAGGGTTTGAGAACTAGCGAGAGCGAGCCCTGCAGACGGTCGGCCGAGCTGGTCATGTCGGCGGCGTTGGCGGCCATCGGGTTGAGGATGCGCGAACCGTAGGCATTCTCGTCGTAGGCGCCCGGAGTGTCAGGATCCCAGACCTGCATGAACGGGGGAGTGTTGATGGCGGAAAGGATGGATCCGGCGCGCATCGAACTGCGGCTTTCGTAGACGGTGCGGCCCTGGTTGTGGGCATAACCGAGGTCGAAGCTGGCAGAGAGCCAGCTGTAGAGGTCGCTGTCGATATTCGCCCTGAAATTAGTCCTCTTGAAATAGGCCTTGTTGACTATTCCCTTCTCGTCCTGGTGGCCGGCAGAGACGTGGTAGCGGAGCTTGTCGGTGCCGCTGGAGATGGAGAGCTGGTAGTTTTGGTTGACGCCGGTGCCGAAAAGCACGTCGGACCAGTCGGTGTAGCGTGTCTCTTCCGCCGGAATGTTAGGCACTGCGACGGTCTTGCTCTTGAGCTCGCTGATGAGGTCCTTGTACTGTTCGGTGTTGAGGGCTTCGATCTTGCGGCCGAGCCTGGAGATTCCGGCATAGGCGCTGAACTTGACTTCAGTCTTGCCGCCTTCGCCCCTCTTGGTCTGAATGAGTACCACTCCATTTGCGGCGCGGGCTCCATAGATGGCCGATGACGATGCGTCCTTGAGCACCTGGATGGACTGGATGTCGTCGGATGCGAGGTTGGAGATGTCGTCGGTAGGGATGCCGTCCACCACGTAGAGCGGCTCGTTGGAAGCCTGAACGGAGGTGGCGCCGCGCACGCGGATTGACAGCCCCGATCCGGGCATGCCGGAAGGCTGGACCACCTGTACGCCTGCGGCCTTTCCCTGAAGGATCGCGCCTGCGGAAGTGATGGGCCTTGTCTCCACGTCTTTGGTCGAGACTATGGTCACGGCGGTCGTGATGTCCTTGCGCTTGACAGTGCCGTAGCCGATTACTACCGATTCGTCGAGGACGTAGCGGTCAGGAATCAGCGAGACGGAAAGCGACTTTCGGGCACCGCACTCCACGACGGCGTCTTTGTAGCCGAACATCTTGATTGACAGGTGACTGCCGGCCGCGGCCTCGATTTCGAAGAGGCCGTCGGGGTCCGTCAGGACCGCCGTGCCGTTCTCTTCGACAATCACCGCCGCGCCGGGAAGCGCAGCGCCGTTCTCGTCGACCACCGTGCCCTTGTAGATTGAGGGCTTCTCCGAGGTGTCTTCCCTGCGGATTATGACGATTTGGTCGCCGCTGAGGCTGAAGTCCGCATCGATTTGAGAAAGGATGCTTCGCAGCGCCTCCTCCATGGGCATCTCTCCCGAAGGGATCGAGACGGTCCGTCCCACATTGACGACTCCCTCGTTGAAGGCCACGGTCAGGCCGCATTGAGCGCCTATCCGGTCGAGAGCCTGCCTTGCAGGCATCTGCCCGCCGGAGAGCCGCACCGTGCGGCCCTGTGCCAGGGCGAAACCGCCCGTAAGCATCAGTAGCAGCAGAAGTAGCAAAGATTTTTTCATATCAATAGATATAGATTGTTTCGTCGGTTATTTCGTATTTCATCCCGGGGATAAGCTCGGCTAGCAAGGTGAGGAATTCCCTTATCGGGCGCTCCGTCTCGCTGCGGGCTGTTATGCACACGGTCCTGAACTTCTCGGAATACGAGCAGCGCACTTCCACGCCGTAGGTCCGCTCGAGGAGCCGTATGATGTCGTCTATACCGGCACGCTCCAGGACGTATCCGCCTCTGTTCCAAGACATATAGTCGGAGGGATTGACGTTGCTGATGCCCACTGATCCTCCGCGGCTGATATCGGCCTTCTGGCCCGGGACCAGAGTTGTCTCCGTGCCTTGGTGACGGATACGCACCGAGCCTTCGGAGAGCACTACGGAGCCTTGCCCGAGCTCCGGCCATGCGCTGATGTCGAACACTGTCCCGAGGACCTCCACCTCAAAGCACGGAGTCCTCACGACGAAAGGATGGCGGGCGTCTTTTGCAACCTCGAAGATGGCTTCGCCCGAGAAGATGATGCTGCGGTTTCCGCAGCCGAACTTCTCCGGATAGACGACAGACGACCCGGCGCCGAGGCTGACAACTGTGCCGTCGGGCAGGGTGAGCTGTCGCTGCTGACCGTTGGGCACATAGCATTGGATGAGTTCGGGCCCTGTCGAAGGGCGGATTGTGATCACCCCGGCGGTAATCAGAACGGCAAGAGCGAGCAGGACCGGAGGGAGAATTCTTGCCCTGCGCCTGCGCTCTATGGTGGTGAGGACCTTGTCCAGCGACTCCTCGACGCTTACCGCGTCGGCCTCGGAGGACAGAGAGTCCCAATAATTTCTGAGATTTGACATTGTTCCGTGTTAGTGGTCTTACAACTATAAGACGACTCAAACGCGGAAAATACCCAAAGACCGGATCAAGAAAGTCTCTTGATTTCGGATTTTGCCAGATAGAGCTGGTTCTCGACTGTCTTTCGTGAGATCCCGAGGGCGTCGGCGATTTCGTCGCTGTCCATACCGTCGAATTTGCTCATTATGTAGATGTCGCGGCGTCGCTCCGGCATCGTGAGGATGAACTTCCTGACGGCTTCGAGTTCGGATCCGGCTTCGATCCTTTCGGAGATGTCGGCGGAGATCCGCGCCATGAGGGCTTCGTCGACTGACTCCATGGGGAGTTTCTTCCTGAGGAAGGCTTTCTTGAAATAGTCGAGGGCCGCGTTGCGCGAGACCACGAAGAGATAGCTGTCGAGCGAGACTAGGCCGTGAAGCCGGCGGCGCTTCTCCCAGATCTTGACGAAGACTTCCTGGGCGAGGTCTTGTGCGGCTGCCTCGTCCCTGACGAGCGAGCGTACGAACCTGAGGACCTTGCCGTAGTACTCGCGGAAGAGCACACAGTAGGCCTGACGGTCTCCCTTGGAGACTTTCTCTGCCAGAAGTTTGCTTTGCTCGGGACTCATGTCTATACAAATGTAAGGAAAAAAGTATTATCTTTGGAGAACTTAAAGTATAACCAATGACAATTCAATGAAAAAATTACTTCTTACAATTGCCGCCCTGCTCGCTGCAGGAGCAATGCTTTTCGCCGAAGAAGAAAAAGAGATGAAGACCGGTTGGTCCTTCGGCGTCCTTCCCACAGCGACTTATTCTGTCGATAACGGATTCCAGGCCGGAGCTTTCGGCGATGTTTATTACTACGGTGATGGCGGAACCTACCCGGATCCCCTCCACAAAATCAGCTGGGAGGGCTCATACTTCACCCACAGCCACCGTATGCGTCTCTATCTCGCCTACGACTCCAAGTACCTCATCCCCAATATGCGCGTGAATGCTTCCGTGACATATATGAATGACCCTCTCTACAGTCTTTGGGGCTTCAACGGTGCTGCCGCTACCCAGAACTATGATGTATGGGGCAACAGGGACATGACTACTCTTGCCGGCAACAATGTCAACTACTACGGCATGAGCCGCGACATGCTCCGCGTCCTTGCCAACTTCCAGGGCCGCATCACCGACAACCTCAACTGGGCTGCCGGCGTCAACTTCTGGAAGTGGAACCTCGGTGCCATGAAAGACAACGGTGTGACCGTTGACGGCAACAAGAAGTTCTACGACACCGATGCCACCCTCTACAACTTCCTCTCCACCGCAGGTGTCCTCACCGACGCAGAGAAGGACGGCGGCATCTCCGTCGAGCTCAATGCAGGACTTGTCTACGACACCCGCGACATGGAGGCAGCTCCTAACAAGGGAATCTGGGCTGAGGCCTACCTCAACGGAAACTTCGTCGGCACCCCTTACCTCAAGGCCTGCGCCTATTTCCGCCACTACATCAGCATCCCTATTCCCATCCCCGCAGGCAACCCCGTTTTTGCATACCGTCTGGCTTGGCAGCACACCATCGCAGGAGAGACTCCTCTCTTCATGGTTCAGAACAACCCTCTGCTCGTCCAGCGCAACATGATCTCCGAGGGCTTCGGTTCTTCCAACACCATCCGCGGTCTGCGTGAGAACAGGATTCTCGCCGAGGGTATGGCCTGGGCCAACACCGAACTCCGTATCAAACTCGTGAAGTTCACCCTTGCCAACCAGTATTTCTATGTAGCTGTGAATCCGTTCTTCGATGCAGGTATCATCACCAGGCCCTACAAGGCTGATGCCCTTGCCAAGATCGCTGACAGCGAAGGAAAGATCTACGATCCCGTATTCACCGCCCTTACCGGCACCACCGATCCTATTTACGATGCATCCAAGGTCAGCACTCTCGTCTACAGCGGCGGTGCAGGTCTGAAGATTGCGATGAACCAGAACTTCATCGTTTCCGCAGACTTCGCCAAGTGCTTCACTGAAGGCATGGACGCCGGCCTGTGGATCGGCATCGGTATCAACTACCAGTTCTAATACTCTTAAAATCAAAGGCCCGGCCATAGCTGGGCCTTTATTATCGGATATATATGCAGGATCTCAACAACATAGTCAGCCAGTTTGCCCTCGAAGGCAAAGTGACCGCAGTGCTGCCCCTTGGCAGCGGACTCATCAACGACACCTACAAGGTTCTCACCGAAGGCGATGCCCCCGACTATGTGCTTCAGCGTGTCAACAACGCTATCTTCCGCGATGTCGACCTGCTTCAGCATAACATCGAGGCTGTCACCCGCCATATCCGCGGCAAGCTTGCAGCTGCCGGCGAGCCTGACATAGACCGTAAGGTCCTGCGCTTTATCCCTCTGAAGGGCTCGCCCAAAACCTATTGGACTGACGGGCAGACCTATTGGAGGATATCGGTGTTCATCAAGGACTCATTTACCTACGACACCGTCAATCCCAAGTATTCTGCATTTGCCGGTGAGGCCTTCGGCAATTTCGAGGCCATGCTCGCCGACATACCCGATACCATCGGCGAGACCATCCCCGACTTCCACAACATGGAGCTGAGGCTCCGTCAGCTGGACGAAGCGGCAGAGGCAGACTGCGCCGGACGTCTCAAAGATGTCCGCGACATCCTCGCCGAGATGAACTCCATGCGCGAGGACATGTGTCTTGCGGAAAGACTCTTCCGTGAGGGGAAACTCCCCAAACGCATCTGCCACTGCGACACCAAGGTGAGCAACATGCTCTTCGATGCCGAAGGCCGTCCGCTCTGCGTGATCGATCTCGATACCACCATGCCCGGCTTCGTGTTCTCCGATTTCGGCGACTTCATGCGTACTGCCGGCAGCACCCTCCCCGAGGACGACCCCGCCTACGACAAGGTCGCGCTCAGGAAGGAGATCTTCGAGCCATTCGCCCGCGGTTACATCAGCGGCGCAACCTTCCTTACGCCCACCGAGAAGGACAACCTTCCCTACGGCGCGCTGCGCTTCTCGTACATGCAGGCGGTGCGTTTCTTTGCCGATTACCTCAATGGAGACACCTACTACAAGATCAAGTACCCCGAGCACAACCTCGTGCGTACCCGTAACCAGATGGCCCTCCTCCACAGTCAGCTCGACAACTTCGATTATATGAACAACTATATAGCTCAGTTATGAAAAAGACACTCACTCTGATTGCTGCGGCCATCATGCTCGCCGCCTGCAATCCCGCCCAGACCGTAATCAAGACCAAAGTCCCGCCGCGTCCGGCTGGCCAGCAGGATATGATTCAGTTCCGTGCCGAACCGATCGCCGACGTGGGCATCGGAGTAGTCGGTCTTGGCGACCGCGGATCAGGTGCCGTCTATCGTCTTCCGTTCGTGCCCGGCTGCCACGTAGCCGCTATCTGCGACGTAGTCCCCGAGCGCGCACAGCACATGCTTGACGAGCTTAAGGACCGCGGCCTTACCGCCAATGTCTATTCAGGCGCAGAAGACAGTTACAAGGCTCTTTGCGAGGATCCTTCCGTCGATCTTGTCTACATCTGCACAGACTGGGTTCACCACGTGCCGATTGCCCTCTATGCTATGGAGCATGGCAAGCACGTAGCGCTCGAAGTCCCTTCGGCAGAGACTCTCGAGGCCTGCTGGGATCTCGTCAATACCTCTGAGCGCACCCGCAAACACTGCGTCATTCTCGAGAACTGCTGCTACGATTTCTTCGAGCTCACCGCTCTCCAGATGGCCCGCGAGGGCATGTTCGGCGAAATTATCCATGCCGAGGGCGCATACCACCACAATCTCGATTACTACTGGCCCCGCTACTGGAACAACTGGAGGCTTGAATTCAACAGCAAGCACCGCGGCGACCTCTATCCGACCCACGGCTTCGGCCCTATCTGCCAGGCCCTCAATATCCACCGCGGCGACCGTCTCACTACGCTCGTAGCCATGGACACCGATCCCTTCAACGGCCCTAAGCACTACAAGGCCGTTACCGGCAAGGACTGCCCTGACTTCCAGGGAGGCGATGTCACCATGACCATGCTTCGCACCGCCAAGGGTAAGACCATCCTCGTTGAGCACGACGTGATGACCCCCCGCCCCTACGACCGCATGTATCAGCTCGTCGGCACCGACGGCTATGCCGGCAAATACCCCACCGAGCAGATCTGCCTGCGCTCTGAAGGCACCGGCCGCATCAGCTATGACGACCTCGGAGGCGAACTCGTGATCGAAGGCGAAGAGCTCGAAAAACTCATGGCCGAGCATCGCAGCCCGATCCTCACCCCCGAACTCGAGGCTCTTGCAAAGAAGGTAGGCGGCCACGGCGGCATGGACTTCATCATGGACTACCGTATGGTCTACTGCCTCAACCACGGCCTTCCGATGGATATGGATGTGTACGACCTCGCAGAGTGGTGCTGCGTCACCGAGCTGTCGCGTATCTCGCTCCAGAACGGCTCGCGTCCCGTAGAGGTGCCTGACTTCACCCGCGGCGCATGGGACCGCGTACAAGGCTTCGACTACGCGTTCGCCGAGTAGCAGCCCCGTCTATTTATTGATCATAACAACAGTGTACAGCCTAACATGATTCTGCAAATCCTTACCCTTCTCGGATCGGTAATGCTCTTCCTCTTCGGTCTGAGCCTCCTGTCGGGAGGTCTTCAGAAAGTGGCGGGAGACGGACTCCGGTCCTTCCTGGCATCGATCACATCCAATCCTGTCAAGCAGATACTTACAGGTGTCGGAGTTACAGCAGTGATTCAGAGTTCGACGGCAACTACCATCATGGTGGTGAGTTTCGTCAACGCCGGACTCCTTGCGCTCGGCCAAGCTATCGGCGTGATCATGGGTGCCAACATCGGCACCACGGTCACCTCCTGGATCATGGCCGTGTTCGGTTTCTCGTTCAACATGGCGGATTTCGCATTCCCGCTCATCCTGGTGGGATATATCCTCGCACAGAACAAGAAAAACCAGCGCACAAGGGACATAGGATCGATCATTATAGGCTTCGCCTTGTTCTTCATCGGTTTTGCAAACTTGAGGGCCACGGCGTCGGAACTCATCACCCCTGAAAGGCTCGGATTCCTCGTAACCTGGACCGAATGGGGCTTCGGCAGCATACTGATATTCCTGCTCATAAGCGTAATCCTTACTGTCTGCTTCCAGAGTTCCGCCGCCACGATGGCCATCATCATGATCCTGGTTACCACGGGAGTAATCCCGTTCCGGCTTGCGGCGGCGATGATTCTGGGCGAGAACATCGGAACCACCATCGCGGCCAACATTGCTGCATCCGCAGGAAACATCAACGCAAAGCGCACTGCTATCTCCCACACCATTTTCAACCTGTTCGGAGTGTTCTGGGTGCTGGCCATCTTCCCGTGGTTCCTCAAGGCGGTAGGCGGATTCGTCAGCCTTTTCGGCCTGCCTGACCCCAACACGGCGGATCTTACCGATGTGACCAATGCGGCAGCTATCCAGACTTCGCTTCTCTACAGCGTGTGTACGATGCACACCCTCTTCAATGTAACCAACGTGCTTATCCTCGTCTGGTTCATTCCTCTGATAGAGAGGCTCTGCTGCGCTATTTTCCCGTCCAAGGAAACCGGAGAGGAGATTTTCCACCTCAAGTACATCACAGCCGGTCCGCTCTCGACTGCCGAACTTTCGCTCGATGCCGCCAAACAGGAGATCATCCACTTCGCGGAGGTCTGCTACAGGGGCTTCGGCCACGTCCGTGAGGCCATCAACGAGAAGGACGAGTCCAAGATGGAAGCCAGGATGGCTAAGCTCGTCAAGTACGAAGAAATCACCGACAAACTCGAGTACGAGATTGCCGCCTTCCTTAACGAAATCACCTCGAGGGGTGAAATCTCGTCGGTCTCCGCTTCCCGGGTGAAGGCCATGTACAAGATGATAGGCGAGATGGAGTCGCTGGGCGACAGCGGCGAGGCGATCAGCCGCATACTCGGAAGGGCATGGGCCCACAAGGCCCCCTTCAATGAGGAGATGCTCAAGAACCTCAACCTCCTGATGGACAAGGTCGACGTCGCCTACGAGGCGATGATCGAGAACCTCAAGGTTCCGTATAGGCAGCTGACCGACATCTCCAACGCCTCCAATGCTGAGCATACCATCAATGTAACCCGCGACATGCTCCGCGAGGCCCAGCTCGTCACCCTTGAGCAGGACTCCGAGAACAACTACGTCAAGGGAGTCTACTACATGGACACTATCGCCGAACTCGAAAAGATGGGAGACTACATGATCAATGTCTCCGAAGCTATCGTAAAGGCGGAGAAGTAGTCTTTCAGCTCTCATAGATCTTCTCGTCGGTAAACGAGAAGAACAGATCGTCGCTCACTATCACATGGTCGAGCAGCCCCAGGCCGCATGCCTGAGCCGCGTCGAGCAGTTTTTCCGTCTGGTCGATGTCGCCCTTTGACGGTTCCGGCACGCCGGACGGATGGTTGTGGACGAGCACGATCGAACACGCCCCGTGCCGCAGCGCGAGGCCCACAATCGAGCGCGGGTCGATCAGCACCGCATCGGGGATCCCCGACCCCACCTTCTCCCGGCGCATCAGCCTTTGCCGCCGGTCGAGCAGCAGCACCCAGCATTCTTCGTGTTTCAGGCCTTTGAGGTAGGGAACCATCAGTTCGTAGATGTCGCGCGCGCCGATGACCGGGCGTGAGAGCGAGCCCGAGCGCTGGTCTGCGAATCGCCTGCCCAGCTCGAATGCCGCAAGGATGACGGCGGCCTTCGAACCCTTGATGCCGGGTACCCGGCAAAGGTCGGCGGCATCGAGCTTCGAGAGTGCTACCAGACTTCCTCCGGCCGAACGCAGCAGCGAGCGCGCCAAGTCCAGCACGTTGGTCGTGGATGTTCCGCTTCTGAGAATCACGGCGAGCAGTTCGCCGTCCGAAAGGGCCCCGGGGCCCGCTGAGAGAAGGCGCTCCCGCGGCCTTTCTCCCGAAGAGAGATCTTTGATTTTCATAGTTGTCTGTTTATGTGTTTACAAAGATAGGCTAATTTTGAAAAAATAAAACTATCTTTGCGGGGATGAGCTCATCGCAACCACACACTTGGCAGGACGCAGAAGCTTTAAAGACAGTCCTGAAAGACAAGGGCCTTAAGGCTACCCGTCAGAGGATAGCCGTTCACGAAGCGATGATGGAGCTCGGCCACGCCAGCGCCGACCAGGTCCGGGAGTTCATCTCCGTCAAGCAGTCCGCGAAAGTCACCACGGCATCGGTCTACAACATCCTCTCGCAGATGGCCCTTCTCGGGATCTATTCCCACCGCCTCAGCATAGGAGGCAAGATGTATTTCGATGTCAACCCCACCACCAAACTCCACCTCTACGACCCGGAGACCGGTTACTATGCCGACCTCGAAGACGAAGAGATAGTGGATATGGTGGAGACCCGGTTCAAGCGCCGCCGCTTCAAGGGTTACAAAGTCGACCGGATCGACATCCAGGTCGTGTGTCACCAGACTCAGCCAAAGAAAAAATAAATTATGGAAGTCATCAACATCGGAGAAAAAAGCTCTGTTCTCAACAGCTTCGTCGCACAGCTTCGCGACAAGAATCTTCAGAAAGACAGCCTCAGGTTCAGGACCAACCTTGAGAGGCTCGGACAGATTTTCGGTTACGAGATCAGTAAAACCCTCGCCTCGAAAGAGCGCGAAGTGGTGACCCCTCTGGGTATCGCCCATCTGAGCGTGCCCGACGAGCAGGTGGTTGTTGCAACCATCATGCGTGCGGGTCTGCCGCTCCACGAGGGTATCCTCAGCTGCTTCGATGCCGCCGAAAATGCCTTTGTCGCCGCTTACAGAAAGTACGACAGTGCCGGCAAGTTCCATATCCACACAGAGTATTGCACCTGCCCCGACCTCGTGGGCAAGACGGTCATCCTGGCGGACACCATGCTCGCCACCGGCTCGTCGATCGAGGTCGCCTATGAGGTTCTCCTCAAGGAAGGCGGCAAGTTCGCCAAGCTCCACCTCGTATGTCCGTTCGCCAGCGTCCAGGCAGTTGAGTACCTGGGCAAGAAGATGCCGGAGAACACTACCCTTTGGGTAGCCGCAATCGATCCGGAGCTCACAAGCCACTCCTACATCGTTCCCGGTCTGGGCGATGCAGGCGACCTCTGCTACGGTCCGAAGCTATAGTTCCTTGCGAAGCCGCGCCAGGGGGATTCCCAGCTGGTCGCGGTATTTGGCGATGGTCCTTCGGGCTACGTTGTAGCCCTTCTTTGCCAGTTCCTCCACAAGCTGCTCATCCGTGAGCGGCTTGTGTTTGTCTTCGGCGTCTACAATCTCCTGGAGCACCTTCTTGAGCTCGCGTGTGGAGACTTCCTCGCCGGATTTGTTGACAAGCCCTTCGGAGAAGAAGTATTTCAGGGGATAGACTCCGTAAGGGGTGTCGATGTACTTGCTGCCCACCACGCGCGAGATGGTAGAGATGTCGAAGCCTGTGATCTTGGCGATGTCCTCGAGGATCATGGGCCGCAGGTCGCGGTCATCTCCGCTTAAGAAGAAGTCGTGCTGGTAGTCAAGCAGGGCCTGCATGGTCTTCGAGAGGGTGTTGTAGCGTTGTTTGAGGGCCTCCACGAACCACTTGGCGCTGTCGAGTTTCTCCTTGACAAAAGCGGCGGCTTCCTTTTTCTCCCTGTCTGATCCGCCCTCTGCCTTTACCAGCATGTCCGCATATTTCTTGTTGACGCGGATTTCCGGGATGTTGAAGCGGGGCATGTCGAAGGTCACTCCGCCTTCGTCGTCGAGCTTGAGTACGAAGTCGGGGATGATCTGCTCGGCTACGTCGTTGTAGGAATCGTCAATCTGGCCGCCAGGGGAGGGGTTAAGGCGCGAGATGCGCTTCATTGCCGCCTTGAGCTCGTCTTCGCTGATGGAGAGCCTGGACAGTATCTTCTGGAAGTGCTTGCCCGTGAACTCGCTGAAACACTCTTCGAGGATGCGGCGGGCGTTGATGGTTTCGGGCGTCTGGGTCGCGCTGCGCAGCTGGATCAGCAGGCATTCGCGCAGGTCGCGCGCGCCCACTCCGGCGGGATCGAAGGTCTGGATGAGGGCAAGCATGCGCTCCACCTCCTCGCGGTCGCTTTCGATTCCGGCGCGGAATGCGAGGTCGTCGACGATCGATTCGAGGTCGCGCCTCAGGTAGCCGTCGTCGTCGAGAGATCCGATAAGGAACTGCGCTACCTCCTTCTCGTGCTGGGAGAGGTTGCGGAAGCCCAGCTGGTCGATCGTGGCCTCGCGGAAGCCGGTCTTGACCGAGAAGGTATTGTACTCCGGCCTGGGGTCTTTGCCCCAATTGTTGACCTTTGTCTTATAGTCGGGGATATAGTCGTCCTGGAGGGATTCAATCGA
>ODAI011712369.1_pt1 | contig 20128 bp, 12 predicted proteins | sample 1539321 | NCBI WGS metagenome assembly ODAI01 (sample SAMN02144231, study PRJEB22623) | gut metagenome | biome: sheep rumen | host: Ovis aries | place: New Zealand
GACATTATACTCAACGGCCAGACGGTTGATTTTTGCCGCCAGATGGTCCCCTTCATGCGGCACAATGAGGCAGCGCAAACTGTGCCTGCCCACATCGTTTTCAATGCCCGGACGGATCGTGGAACGAAGAAGGCTGAGACTGACCTCATCCCCCTCAAGGCCGACACCGTACTTGCCGCTGTTGATCACGGCCACGCCGCCGTCCGGTTCGCTGAGGTCGAACCACTTATGGTGGCAGACCTCATATCTGGCCTGCTCCCAGCTGGTATTTTTCGTCAGGCTGCGCCGGATATAGCCGGCACTGGTATCACACACGATTTCCCGCGTCAGCACATCCGGGCCAAAATTAACCTTGGCCAGACGGTGTTTCTCGTGCCAGTCGACCTGATGCTCCACCTCGATGACCCGGTCATCCGAGGCGAAGAAACGGATGATCATCTGCCAGGTACTCTTTTCCGTGGCCAGGTCCGCCGTCAGCTCCGCACACGCGGCATCCGCTTTTGTCAGCCGGAGGCCTTTTACCACGCGGACCGGCAGTTCGACGTCCTTATAGTTGGGCAGAATGTCCCAGGCATCATACATGCCCGGATGGTCCGCCCAGATATGCAGTTTGTTAAACCCGGCACCGGCCCGTACATATTCACGGCCGCTGGTGTCCTGAAGGCTTTCAAAGCTGCCGTCCTCAAACAGCGCCGCTTTCCATTTTCCGGTCTTTACCAGCACTTTTCCATTTTCTACCGGACAGACCTGAATCCAGTCAGCGTTTCCTGCTCCATCGCTTTTGGGAACATCCGCCGCCTCAAGGGCCGGAATCCGGAGCGCCCGGTACGTCCCGGTCACGCCGTCCCGCTCAAACGCGCCGCCGTCCATGGGGATGAACTGCACCAGCGTGCGGTCAAAGTTGAGGGAATTAAACAGCCGGTCCGGAACAACCGCCTCTGAAAGCAGGGCCCTCAGGCGCTTTTTTGCCTCCTCGTAATCCGCCATGGCGTCCTCATAGACCGGGCGGATGTGGGATCCGGGCAGAATGTCATGGAACTGATTGAGCAGCACCTTTTTATAAATCTCTGTCAGTTCCTCCCCCGGATACGCCTTACCTGATAAAGCTCTCAGTGCCAGCACCAGTTCGGCATTGCGCAGCATGAACTCCATCTGACGGTTCAGCTGCTTGAGATTGGACTTGGTGGTAAACGTGCCCCGGTGCATTTCCAGATACAGTTCCCCGTCCCACGTGGCCAGTTCCTGATTTCCGTCAAAATTCCTGTGCAGGAATTCGGATCCGCCGGTCAGTTCCACCTTCGGCATGGCGCTGACCCGCGGGAAACGCCGGGCCAGTTCCACCATTTCCTCCGTGGCGCCGGAACCGCCGTCCCCGTACCCGTACATCTGCAGCGTCTGTCCGCCTGTCTCCTTGTCCTGATAGGCCTCCCAGTTTTCCTGAACCTGACTGGGCATATTCCAGGTAATGAAATGGGTGGGCGGCACACAGGCATACACGGTTGTCCCGTCAATGCCCTTCCAGATGAAGTTGTTGTGCGGGAACCGGTTGGTGTCGTTCCAGGTGGACATCTTGTTGGAAACAAAATAGGAGACCCCGCATTTGCGCAGAATCTGCGGCAGAATCCAGCTGTTGCCAAAGACATCCGGCAGCCAGGCGTTGTCCACGGTTTTCCCAAAGGCACGGCGGAAAAAGTGCTGGCCGTACAGGAACTGCCGGATCAGGCTCTCCGCCGCCGGAATATTGCAGTCCGGCTCCACATACATGGCGCCCACCGGTTCAAACCGGCCCTCTGCCACCCGGGCGGAGAGCTCCTTAAAGAGTTCCGGATAGTACTTTTCCAGCGTCTCATAGGTATAGGCCTGGGTATGCGTATACCGGAATTCCGGATAGCGGTCCATGAGGCGAAGCTGAATCAGAATGGTCCGGGCATTTTTCTGTACCGCATGAATGCGCCGCCAGTAATAGGCAATGTCCAGATGGCTGTGGGCAACCAGTGCCACGTCGCCGGAGCCCTTGAAATCGGTATTCTGATAGATCTTCTCCTCCACATACCGGGCGGCCTCATCCACGCCTTCAAAGGTGTCAAAATCCACAAAATCCAGCGCCTTGCTGAGTTCCTTAAACAGGTACCGCCTCAGATCCTCATTGAAGTATTCGCTGTGGGCCATGTCCATGAACAGAATATAGTCATAGACCAGGGACTGGACATTGTCCCGCCGGGTGCACAGGAACGCGCCTTCAAAAATCTGCCGGCAGCCTCTGGTGCTCAGCGAGGCCGGATTCCGTTCATCATCCGGTTTGGAACGGTTATAGGCCTCAATTTCAATGGTCAGTTCAGGCCGGTCGATATAGGGGGTCAGCAGAATCGCATCCCGGTTCGGGTCAATGCCGCCCACCAGTTTTCCGTTGACGCGGACAATCATCTCCGCCGCCGTATGCAGGCGCAGATAGACCCTTTGCCCGGCAAAGCGCTCCGGAATGTTCGCCGTTCCGCGGATAAAGGCCGTGCCATCCGGGGTGAACATCATATCCCCGCGATTCAGCGGCCGTTCCTCCCCGTCCACAAATTCATAGGCATTTTCACTGATCTGATGCGCATCACGGACCCGCAGACCGGTGATTTCCTCCTCATCTGCCCAGATGCCCCGCTGAAGCCAGGTAAAACGCAGGTCCGTCCACTCTTCCGGGCGCATGGACCGGCGGACAACTTTTACATGAGCCATACTTCTCCTCCTGACTAATTATCCCAGAAAAAGGGCTTCTTTCGTACAGGAATGACCTGTACCTCCTGCCCCAGATCCGTCCGGATCTTCTCTTCGATCCATCTGCAGCACCTGTCCAGAATCAGGCACTTGGAGCACTCTCCTCTGAAAACCAGGGTCAGGCATTTTCCCTCAAGTGACTCAAATTCCACCCAGCCGCCGTCACCCCGGATACGCGGTGCCAGGGCAGTCTCAATGTAGGTCTTCAACTCAGCTGTCCTCCTCCACTGTTCAATGTCATTCTTTCGCCGGAGCAGTTTCACATGCACTCAAACCTGACAAAACTGCCGCTTCGCGGCAGGGCCAATTATCTTCTGCCTCAATGCTGGTCTTTCGCCGGAGCCGCTTCACATGCACTCGGATCTGACCAAGCTGCCGCTGCGCGGCAGAGCCATTCCTCCGTCTGCGATTTCATGACAGCACTCAGTTTAACATGGCTCTCCCTAAAAAACAATCACTTTTCACGTTGTCACGACAACTGACCTATGATATACTTTTCACATTCTGAAGATTGATACGGCCAGTTTTCATGTGCCGTTCCAATCGGCAAAAAACAATGATGATGCCCTGCTGCTCCTCCATGGCGGCAGGGCATTTCAAACAACCGGAGGAAACATCCCATGAAAAAGAAACTGATCATTTTTACCGATATCGGGGATACCATCATTGATGAGGGAACCGAGGTCCGGAATGCTGAGAGCGTCGTCACGCATGCGGACTGCATTCCGGGTGCCCGCAACACGATGCTCGCCCTGCACGACAGCGGATTCCCGATTGTCATGGTTGCCGACGGCCTGACCGCCTCTTTCCGGAACATGATGGAGGAGCATGGCCTCAGCCACATCTTTTCCGCCTGGATCATTTCCGAGGAAGTCGGTGAGGACAAGCCCTCGTCCCGGATGTTTGAATCCGCCATGCAGGCCCTGTCACTGACTGAGAAGGACAAACACCGCATCATCATGGTGGGCAACAATGTAAAGCGGGATATCCGGGGCGCCAGCCGCTTCGGCATCCGCTCCGTCCTCCTCGACTGGTCCAGCCGCCGCTCCTTTGAACCGGAATGTCCGGATGATGTCCCCACCTGGCGCATCCATACCCCGGAGGAACTGTTCCCGCTGGCTGAACTCATTGAATCGCAGCTGGAGGATGAGGATGACTGATTCTGAACTGGCACTTGCCTATGCCCCGATTCTTCACATGGACGCTGCCGAAACCATCTCCCTGCGGGCCGTCGGGTACACCATTTTCCGCACGGCTGCCCAAAGTGCCTCGTTTCCCAAACGCCGGATCGAGCCGGAACTAGGCGGGTTAGTCATTGAATATGCGTTCTACTTCGATTACGACGTGGAACACATGTACGATCTTGAGCATATCTGGGTCTTTCTCGGCCCGGACGGGGACCTTCGTGATGCGCAGGGCAGCTATCACGGGAAATATCTGAATCTGCTCCTTCCGGATTTTCCGGGCGCCCTTCTGCCAGAGAATGGCCATGTCCAGGCTTTCTGTCAGCCGGGCAAGCACGCGTTTCTGGCCTCCGGCGACATGACCCGGCTCTACCCGGGCTGGGACCGGTGCTGCACGCAGGCCGGCGGTCCGGTGCTCATCGGGAACCCTTTTGAGGCCGCCTGGTCCCCCAGCGGAAAAGACCTCTTTGTCCCCACGGACCGCGACAATCAAAACAGCATCCGCTGGCTTCGGGAACACCTTTCCTTTACCCCGTCTCTCCGTTTTCTCCGGCAGCCGCCCGTCCCGGCAGATCATTTTCTACCCTGGCCCGCGCTCTTTGAGAAAATTCCCGTCTGGATTGCCCGTGAATGTCAGCGTCTCAGCGAACTGTATGCAAAGGAGGAATAAATCATGGACTTTGATCCCATTCATTACGGTGCCAGAGCCGACGGCGTGAGCGATGATGCCGCTGCGATCCAGGCGGCCATCGACGCGGCACATCGGGCCGGCGGCGGCCGTGTCCTTCTGCATCCCGGCATTTACCGCAGTTCAAGTCTGACCCTCAAAAGCCATGTGGAACTGCATCTGGAAAACGGCAGCACCCTCCGGGCCATGGACCGGCTGGATGCCTATTTCCGGCCGGACCAGCCGAAAAGAGAGGGGAACGTTTCCTCTGTGGGCACCCCCGTCACCGGAAAACCCTCCTATGTTTTTTTATACGCCTTTGATGCCGAGTTCGCCTCGATCACGGGCCCCGGGACCATTGACGGGTGCGGCGATGCCTTTGTCCGCCGGGTTTCCCCCTATTACGTCACTGGTGACTTTTATCCGCGCCCCACACTGATCTACTTTGAAAACTGCCGTCACCTCACCTTCCGGGACTGCGTCCTCTGCAATGTCGCTTTCTGGACCCTCCACATCGGGGGCTGCAGGGATGTCCTGATCGATGCCATCCGCATTCTCAATCCCCTGGATGTGGCCAATTCCGACGGCATTGACGTCGATCACAGCCGCTGCGTCCGGATCCGGGACTGCCATGTGGAATGCGCGGATGACTGCATCTGCATGAAAAACACCCTGGGCAATCACGAGTATCCGCATACCAAAGACGTCATTGTCTCCGGCTGCACCCTGATTTCCACCAGTGCCGCCCTCAAGATCGGCACGGAGGGCGTGGATGACTTTGAGGATATCCAGTTCAGTGACTGCATCATCGATTCCAGCAACCGGGGACTCTCCATTCAGATCCGGGATGCCGGAAATGTGCGCAACGTATCCTTTACCAACATCACCATCCGGACACGCCGCTTCGCCGAGAACTGGTGGGGCTGCGCGGAGCCCATCGCCGTCACCGCCGTGGACCGGGACAAGGACACAAAGGGCGGCTCCATCCGGAACATCCGTTTCTTCAACATCGACTGTGAGGGGGAAAACGGTGCCGTCTTCTACGCCGTTCCCGGACGTCTTTCCGGCATCCGGATGGAACAGGTGCGCATCGCGCTGCGGCGGACCAGCAAATGGCCCATCCATCGCGTTGACCTGCGCCCTGGTGAGGGAATGGACATCCTTGAACATCCCACCGTTCCGCTGCTCACGCACGAAGCGGAGAACCTCACGCTCCGGGAGGTCACCCTCCTTGATTTTGACGGTCAGCCGGTTTCCCCGCAGGAGTTCTGATTCTCAGCTGATTCTCAGGCTGAATCAGCGAAACACTCCCTTGACTTTCCTTACCCGGTTCAGTAAAATCCTAATATAACTGTTATAAATTGTACGGTTTCCCGTCAGGCAGGGACCGCTCTCCGTCTGACCCGGATCCGCATCGGAAAGAGGTTTTTCCCATGGATCGTCTGACCCCCATGATCCGGGATCTGGACACGGAATGTACCCGGCTTCTCAGCCGGTTCAGTCCTGTTCTCGGCACACCGCTCCAGCCGGATTATACCATTGATACACGAACGGCCGGATTTATGGTTTCCCAGCTGATGATTGCCTATGTGCTTGATGAAAGCGAGCACTGTCATCAGCCGGAGGTTCTCTCCGTCATCCTCAGCATGCTTGACTATCTGCGCCGGAACCGGCGGGCAAGCGGCTGCTTTGATCTGATCACCTGTAATTTTGATACCGCTCCGGATACTGCCTTTACCCTCAATCAGCTGATGGACGCCTATGCCGTCCTCGACGGGCGCGAGGCGCCGGGCCTTGAGGAGATCCGCACAGGGCTCAGAGAACTGATTGAACGGGCCGGGGAGGGCATCGTTTCCGGCGGCTTCCATACCCCCAATCACCGGTGGGCCATCTCTGCCGCGCTCAAGGAAGCGGCCCGCATCTGCGGCCGTCCGGATTTTGACCGCTGCGCCGACCGTTACCTGGGTGAGGGACTGGACATCAACGAAGACGGCGAATTCGCCGAGCGGTCCGCCGGCACATACAACGTCGTCAATGATGAACAGATGATCCGTCTCTATCTCCTGACCCAGGACCCGCACTACCTTCGTGCCGCGCGGGCCAATCTCACCATGATGCTCCACTATTTCGAGCCGGACGGGTCCATCTTCACCCTCAATTCCACCCGGCAGGATTTCGGACACAAAATCTATCCCGCCGGATACTTTATTCTCTATCTTCTCACCGGTTATCTCTCAAAGGACCCGGACTTTGCCGCCTGGGCCAACCTGATGGCGCAGTACTGCGCATCGGCCCGCATCGTCCCCTATGGCCTGCCCTGGCTGCTCCGGTTTCCGGAACTGCAGCAGTACGCGCCGGCCATGCCGGACCTGCACGGGCTTGACCATTACAGCCGTCTTTATGCCGATTCCGGCATTGCCCGGTGGCGCCGCCGGGATCTGACCTGCACCGTTCTCACTGACCGGCCGGATTTCCTTCACATCATGCACAAAGGGATGGCGCTCACCCTGGCTATTTACAGCAACGTCTGCGAAAAGCGCAACTTCCGGGCCGGGCAGATTCGCATGACCGAAAAGGGCTGTCATCTCAGCTGCCGCATGGACAGCTGGTATTACCTGCCCTTTGACGGGAACGGCCCTGACACCAGGGACTGGTGGCAGATGGACAACGTCCATTCCCGCCAGCGCCAGATCCGGGACGCCCTTGTCACTGACATTGACATCGAGGTGGAAGAAGACGGCATCCTTCTGCACCTGCGCTGGTCCGGTCTCACCGGTGTTCCCATCCGCCTTGAATTCGGCTTCACCCCCGGACACGTCCGCGGCAGCCAGTTCCTGCTGGAGGGAGAGGCAGGAAAGACCCTGACACTGACCGGCGGCAGCCTTGAGGTCACGGATGACGCCTTTGGCCGCCTGACCCTGTCCCCCGCTTTCGGGGAACATAACCTGGCCAGCCGGATGGGCGGCGCCTATCCGGTCAGTCCGGACCGCTTTACGGTGCTGCTCAGTGCCTTCTCACCGGCAGAGAAGACCCTTCGTATCGGCACAGCTCCGCTTTTCCCGCCGACACTGCCCTGACACTGCCTTTCAGCGGCATGCCGCTCAAAATATAGAAAGAAGGAGTGATCATCCATGTCCTCAAAGCCCCTGCGGGAGATAACGCCCAAAAGAAAAGGGTGGTTAAGGCATTATCTTGCCGGCACCTGGCAGCTCTATGCCATGATGCTCATCCCGATCATCTATATCATCTGTTTCAAGTACAAGCCCATGCTCGGCATTGCCATGGCGTTCAAGAAATATACGCCATTCGGCGGGCGGTCCATGTGGGAAATGGACTGGGTCGGCTTTCAGTGGTTCCAGGAAGCGTTTAAGGACTCCCTGTTCTGGAAAGCCCTGGCCAACACCCTGATTCTCAATCTGGGCGACCTGCTTTTCGGCTTCCCGTTCCCCATTATCCTGGCCATTTTCCTCAATGAGCTGCGCTCCGACAAGATCCGCAAGGCCACGCAGCTATCCCTGTATCTCCCCAACTTCCTTTCCTGGGTTATCATCTCCGGAATCACCTCCCAGATCTTTGCCGCCAGCGGCCTGATGAACAACATCATCCTCTCTCTCGGCGGTCAGACGGTTCCGTTCCTTTCCAATACGATCTGGTGGCGGTTCGTCTACTGGATCATGGGCATCTGGCAGAGTGCCGGCTATTCCCTCATCATCTATCTGGCGGCACTCATGTCCAACGATCCCTCCCTCTCCGAGGCGGCCTATATCGACGGCGCCACCCGGATGCAGCGGATCTGGCACATTACGGTTCCCCAGATCATGCCCACCATTTCCACCCTGCTCATCATGCAGGTCGGCAAAGTGGTTTCCATTTCCTTTGACCGTCCGTTCATGATGCGCAACGCACTGGTCACCGATGTGGCCCAGGTCATCTCCACCTTCGTTTATGACAAGGGTCTTAAGGGCGGCCGTTTCGATTATGCCGCTGCCGTGGGCCTGTTCCAGTCCGCAGTAGGCATTATCCTCATTCTGATTGCCAATAAAGCCTCCAAGAAAATGGGACAGGAGGGCATTATCTGATGAGTATGACCAATATCGCCGGAAAAAGAAAGGACCATGGGACCGGTACCCAGCTGAACAATGCAGCTGAAAAGCGCTACCAGTTTTTCTGGGCCTTCTTCTTCATTCTGGTTTCCATTATTGCCATTATTCCCATTCTCCGCGTCATTTCCATTTCCTTTTCCTCAAAGGATGCCATCCTGAAAGGAGAGGTCTTTGTCTGGCCGGTGGGGTTCAACACCGACGCCTATGCCAAGGCCCTCAAAACCGGCAATTTTATCGGCACCATGATCTACTCGGTGGAACTCATGCTGGCCTCAGCGGCCATTAACATGTGCATGACCATCCTGATGGCGTTCCCGCTGGCCAGGCGCAATCTGAAGCTCGGCAGCGTGATCATGACCTTCTGCGTGCTGACCATGTACCTGAATCCCGGCACAATCCCCAACTTCCTGAACGTCCGTGACTTCGGTCTCATCAATACGGTCTGGGCACTCCTGATTCCCGGCGCCATGAGTGTTTACAACATGATCATCATGCGCACCGCTTTCCGGGCCATTGATGAGTCCCTGTATGAAGCGGCCCGGATTGAGGGATGTTCCGAGTTCCGGATCATGTGGCAGATCGCCGTCCCGCTGACGGTTCCCACCATTGCCACCCTGGCCCTGTTCTACGCGGTATCCCGCTGGAACGGCATTGAGGACCAGATCTACTACATCAACTCATCCAGCCTTTACACCGTACAGATGACGCTCAAGCAGATGATTGAATCCATCGCCATCTCCGCGGAGGAAGGGTCCACGACACAGATGACGCCTGAGAACGTAAAGGCAGCCAGCATTACCCTTTCCATGCTGCCCATGCTCATCGTCTATCCCTTTGTCCAGCGGTTCTTTACCCAGGGCGTCATGCTGGGTGCCGTCAAGGGCTGATTCCGCCTCGCTGTTTTACAGAGGCGGACCCATTAAAGGAATTACGCCTTCGGGCTGATTCAACTATACATAAGGAGGGTTTCATTGTATGAAGAAACTTCTTACCGTACTTCTGGCAGCAGTTCTGCTGACCGCGCTTGCCCTTTCTGCCATGGCAGAAACGACCATCAAGGTCATGGTCTGGGATCGTGGTGACGCACCGAAAGGCGGCACCATCGAGAACAACAAGATCACCGAATGGATCAATGAGCAGATCAAGCCCCTTGACATTCAGGTCGAGTTTGTTTCCACCCCGCGTTCCGGTTCAGATGACAAACTGGTCACCTGGATGGCCGGCGGCGCTGCCCCCGACATCATCTTCACCTACGGCCAGAGCACCTTCCTCAACTTTGCCACCCAGGGCGGTCTGGTTGACATGAGTGCTGCCATCGACGCCCTCGGTGAGGACAGCAACATCAAGAAGTATGTCGGCGATGTCATGAACATGGGCAACATCGACGGCGCACAGTACGCGCTCCTCTCCAAGCGCGGCGTTGCCAATCCGCGTCACACCGCCTATATCCGCAAGGACTGGCTGGATGAGCTGAATCTTGAGATGCCCACCAACAAGGACGAGCTGGTCAAGGTTCTCTACGCCTTTAAGGAAGCCCATCCCGACTGCATTCCGTGGGGCATGAGCGGCCGTACCGACACCGAGAAGGCCTACCTCAATTTTGTGGGTTCCTACGTTGATTTCGCTGATGCAAAAGATCAGTATCAGCACTCCGAGGGATACATTGCCCTGCACGACGGCGCGCTTGAGGGCATCCGTCTCCTCAACAAGCTCTACAACGACGGCATCATTATGCAGGACTTTGCCACCGATACCACCGAGGACCTCTACAAGGCCGCCGTTTCCTCCGGCAAAGTCGGCTTCCTCCTCGACGACAATACCCGTATTTTTGACTACATGGACGCCCTCAACTGCGAGAACGGCGTTCAGGTCCGCTCTACCTTTGTTCCGGTTTCCTGCTTCAACACCTCCAGCGGCGAGGTCCGCAACCCCTTTGAGTATGCCTACGGCATGTACATCATGGTTCCGTGGACCTCTGCTGACAAGGTCGAGGCCTGCGTCAAATATCTCAACTGGCTGGCTGATCCCACCGTTGCCGAGAACATCGCCTATACCCCCGAGCATACCGTTGACGAGAACGGCGTTCCGGTTCCCTTCACCGCTGATCAGCTGAGCGAGATGGGATACAAGGCCACGCTGGATGATGTGAACATCCTGAACAAGCACTTCAACTTCACCGAGACCCGTGAGGGCGCCATTGCCTCTTACATGGGCAGCAACGTGTTCGAGAAACCCGAATGGTTCGCCAACCTCTATGACACCATCCAGAAGGGCTTCTTCCGTTATCCCACCATGCCTATGGCACCGGAAGTTGAGTCCCAGAAGGGCGACATCGTGAAGGCTGACATGATCGCTTATGTCTATCGCCTCATTTCCTGCCCGACCGATCAGTTCGACTCCCTCGAGGCTGAACTGCACGCCAACCTGATCAACGCCGGCCTCAATGAAATCATCGAAGCCCGCGGCACCTACTATGATCAGGTGAACGCGAAGTAATCTCACCGCAGCATAAAAGGAGCGCCGTCCGGCGCTCCTTTTATCTGCTATCCGCGAACAGATCCTCTGCCGTAATCACAGATTGAATTTCACCGGAATACGCATTGCTCCCGACCCCATATGGCGTAATCAGTGTTGAATGAATCGCGTATTTCGTTCCGGTTTTTTTCTGAAAATCTGAAATCTTCCGTTTTTGAGCACGGTCAAATGCCGCATCCGCATAATAGTCTGACTCTGTATATTTCATCTCACAGAGGTTGATGATCTGATCTCTCCGGACGATGAGCAGGTCTATCTGAGATCCCTGAATGCCCTGGTCCGGATCCGGATTACATTTCCAGGCATTCACCTCTGTCAAAACACCTGAAATTCCCAGTGCCCGTTTGATCTGCGGAATATGTTCAAGACACACCCTCTCAAAAGCAACCCCGCTCCAGGCATGAATTTCAGGCGAGTTAAATTTTGATGACCAGTAGTTTTCAGCAAACGCTCTGCCCTGGATAAATTTAAAATAGAAAAGCGTGTAGTTGTCCAGAAGCTGATAAAGACAGTTTCTTTTCTGATAACCATAAGGAATGTATTTTCGAATGAAACCGGAGCTTTCCAGTTCTTCCAGTTTTTTTGAAAGATTCCCGGATACGGGTATCCCGGAACGTCTGCTGATTTCATCCCGCGTAATTCCCTGATTGACCTGACTGAGTGTTTCGATAATCTTCATATACTGTTCGGGACGGCTGAACAGCGCACTGTAAAGGTTCTGATATTCATTCTGCAGCACGGCACCCTCCCGGAAAAACAGCGCATCGATGTTCTGCGGAAGACTTTTTCCTTTTTCAAGAAGACTCCAGTAATAGGGAACACCTCCCAAAATCATATAACACTGCAGAATCTGATGCCGGTTTAGAATGATTTTCCTCGACTTCAGGTATTCCTCACATTCACCGAGTGTAAAAGGCTTCAGATGAATCTGTCCGGACAGTCGATTATGCAGTCCCCCCTTTGCATTGACAATCCGGTCAATCATCCAGTATGTTGCAGAAGCACAGATGATGAGTACCACATCTTTTTCCCTTCGGGCAGTCACCCAACCATTCCAGAAATGTTCCAGTGCCGGAATCAAATCACTTCCATTGGTATCCATCCATGAAAGTTCATCCAGAAAAATAACCTTCTTCTTCTCTTTGGAACGACAGATGACCTGTTTCAGCATCGAAAAGGCATCACTCCAGCTGCGCAGTTTTTCCTCCGGCCTGTAACCGGCTTCTGCCAGGGATATGGCAAATTGGTCCAGCTGTGCCTGTTTCCGATCACCGGATTTCAGTGTATTATTGCTCAGCCCTGTGTGCTGAAAGGTGAACTGATAATTGAAACTTTCACGAATCAGCATGGTTTTCCCAATTCTGCGTCTTCCAAATACAGCCACAAACTGCGATTCTTCTTCCTCCAGCAATGACCTGAGCTTTTTCAGTTCTTCTTTTCGGCCAATCATGTATTTTCCGTCCTTATCTGCAAAAATAAATGAGTTATGGAAAGTTTATCCAACGTGATTCTACAAAAAATCAGTTGTAAAATCAATACAAACTTTCCTTAACTCAATATTTTTCAGACTTATGGAAAAATGTTGGTTTTTTTCCACCTGACAAGCGATAAACGCCTTTTCAGGACTTCCTCTTCCAGCCAACGAACATAAGCATCGGCCAGGGCCGATGCTTTTCTCTGTTCCCGAATGCAGAACAGGCTGTTATTTGGCCGCTGCAGACGAGAAACTTTCCATAACTCAATTATTTTCCCACTTATGGACAAAATCTTCCGCCGAAACTGGCCGGTCCTGCCGGGGAAATGTGCTTTATGTCCGGGTAAAGATCAGCTCGAAATTCAGTTTCTCCCCCGGCCTCAGCAGATAACCAATCTCCAGCTGTCCATTTTCCGGATTGAGCCGGGCCGCCGGTGCAATCTGCGTTCCCTCTGCATCCGTCACCTTTGCCTTTATGGACAGTCCCGGAAAATTCCAGACCGATTCACTCACACCGTCGGCATCTGCCCCTTTCCTGTCCACCAGATAAACCAGTTCCACCGGGGCGGATGCCTCATTGCATACACGCATATGAGCACATCTGTCCGTCACCTTCCCGTCAAAAACGATGGTATGCATGTGACGGTATACGCCGTTCAGACAGCGCCGCTGCAGAGTCATGGTTCCCATTTCTCCGCCATCCGTCCAGAAAACCGTGAGGGGATGCAGCTGATAGCTGGTATTCCGGCTGCCGGCCATGGCACCGATCATCAGGTCCGGCGAAATCCAGGCCGTTGCCGTACAGACGGCATTTTTGCCCGGTTCTCCCCGTTCACTGAGTTCACGGAATTTCCGTTCAACGGACCGTACCGGCCCTGCTTCAAGCAGTCTCGGAATGACGCTTTCCGGGATATGCACCTCTCCCAGGACCATCAGCGGATTAATCACACTTTCGATGGAAAAGGGATGATAGGGAAACCGCTCCTCGCCCAGGCCCCAGTACAGAAGATCGTAAAAGCAGGTATGCACTTTCATATCCAGCTCATAACAGCGGGAATAGGGACCCGAAAAATTCCGCATGGCCGGATTATAAAAGTCGGCCATATCCTCCCAGATTCCCTCCTCGAGTCTCTCGCCGTACATCTGGATGCTTTCCATCTTCGAATATCTGATCCAGAATCCCAGTGTGGAGAGATCTACGCCGCAGTAGGTTGGCGAATTGAACTCTGCACAGGCATGGAATTCCGCATATTCATCATACAGGAGCCGTGCCTCATTAATGGCATACCATAGCCATAGTCCTTTTTTCAGTCTGTGATAAAACCACTCAAGAATGAAAATATACATAATCCGGACATTGGTATTCAGCGGAATCAGTCCTGCTTTTCGGCGTTCAAGAGCCCCCGTAACCAGCTTTTCCCCGCTTTTCTCCATTCGCCTGACCAAGTCTTTCGGCAGTTCCTTCTCAAAATGCTCCAGCATCATGGCAAACGTCATTCCGATGAATTCCCGGAGATTGGGTTCATAGGTGTCCCATTCCACCGGCACCACCTGACGCATCGCCGATTCCAGCTGATTCCGGAGTTCCTGCCGCTCCTGATCCGGCCGCCCTGCAAGACATTGTTCAAAGGAATCGCCAATCCGTTCCCATGTAATATCCGCACGATACCGTTCCTCCGGGGTTATTCCATGCCAGTCCGTTATTCCTGCGGGCGGAACAGGATCATCCGGATGACGGAACGCGCCATGCCAGATTTCCCCCGGCGCATCCAGCTGCAGGTCCAGCACGGTCGTGATCACCTTTTCTGCGATTTCTTTTGCATTCGCATCTCCCCGAATCATCACGCCCAGCGCATAATACATGGAATTGCGTACGCTGCGATAGGGTTTCCCCTCCAGTGTCTCCGTGACAAGTCCTGTTTCTTTATCATATCCCGCGGCCAGATGAGCAATGGCCTCATCCACCAGCACCCGGCCTTCCCGGGAAAGCTGTTTATAAACTGTTCCGGACATACTCCGCCTCCACGAATGAAACTCCCCGGCTTCTGCCGGTTTTGCTGATCACGGCAGCCTCATTCCTGCTGCCGGAAAAAACATTATAGGAAATAACGCCCGCGTGTCAAGGAAGTTTCGCGGGTTCAGTTCATTTCTTTCCGTTATCCCCGGCCTCAGTCTGTGTAAACCGGTAAACCGGGATGCCGGATATGTGCCCGGCAGGCTCCGCATGAAAACCCGGGGTATGTTCCGCAAACAGGGCCAGCGACGTTTCTCCGGAAACCGCATAATACCGATGAGGATCATTAAACAGCGCCCGGTAGGGATTGGACAGACCCAGATCACGCAGAAACTGCTGAAAATAGGACTGACCGTAGACCCAGTCCCCGGCCGGCAAATGCCTCATCAGCATTTCTCTCGTGGGCAGCTTTCCCTGTTTCATGAGCGGACGATTGAATCCCTGTCCCCAGTTGTCCCAGATGATGATCCCCTCCTCATCCGGGACACGGAGCGCGGAATCATCCGCACCCACCCGGGCATTCATGCCCATCTGGGGGCGATGAATGCCGGATTCTTTCAAGCCCAGCAGGCTGCTGCCAAAAAACATTGCCGCAAGCGCTCCAAGACAGACCAGAACCACGGTCCTTTTGTGTCCCCGGATCTTGTCCCGGATCGACAGACTTTCCCACAGCAGGGCAAAACTCTGTACCAGATAAACCGAATGAATCAGACGCATGGGCGCCCGGCCGATAATCAGATAAATGTAGATGATCAGCTGACCGCCCAGGACAATCAGCAGCGGCTGAATGCGGCGACATCCGTCCGCGGCCGCAAAAAGCGCCAGCGCCCCCAGCACAATTGCTGCCAGCCACACATAGTTGAGCACGCTTTCACCGACAAAATACCATCTGAGCACCCGGGCTGCCTCAAGGAATCCCTCCGGGGTCAGCGGATAATCCGTTTTGGGACTGACCTCAGCAATTGCCTGCAGTTTCTCTGCATTGATCACATCGGTATCCAGAAGCAGCCACTGATCCACCATCTCATACTCCGCATGCGTGATTCCCCGTTTCTCCGCCTCCTCTTTGACCTCAGGCCAGTCCTTGGCGCCATAATCCTGATACCGGATCCGGGGCCGGTCATAGGCAAGGGAGGACATCAGCGGCTCCCGGTGTTCCTGAAAAACCTGAACGGCCAAAAGCAGGAGAACCAGGGAAAGAGGAACCACTATACGCAGCCGGTTTTCGCGAATATTCCATCCCCTCCCACAGATCAATTCAAGACAGAGAAAGGGCAAAAACAGCAGAGATACCTGAAGCCGCCACAGAAAACCCGCTGCCAGAAACAGACAGCCGGGCACTGAAGGCTTTTTTCCCTGATCTGACAACAGAAGTGTCAGTCCGGTACCGGTAAAGAAAAGACACTGCACGCCGTAATTTCCGGAAAACAGGGAAATCCCTACCGAAAGAAACAGAAAAAAGCCCAGCAGCATGCACGAGAACAAAGGAATCCGGTTTTCCCTTCCCATTCGGTGCAAAAGCAGCGCAAAGGCCGCAGTGAGCAGCACTCTCCCCACCAGCGTAAACACGTCCGCTGTCGGAAAAATTCCCGCGAGAACCGACAACAGGCGGTTAAGCCAACCATGCGTGTACTGGCAGCCGTTATCCTTCCCGAAACATCCGTTTACCACCATTGCCACCGTATAGTTATCCACATCGTTATAAAGCGGCTGACTGAAAATGACCAGCACCAGCAGCCCCAGTGCTGCCGCTGCCGCAAAAACAGAACGGGCTGTTTTTGTCATGTTTGTTCCACCTCACTGTTTATACACAAAGCTTTTGGGCAATCCCGTCAATCGGTCCGTTCAGATCCGATCCGGCATCCTGTCCAAGTATATCACAGCCGGTGCATTGCCGGCCCGGTCAGCAAACAAAATCTTCATTTTTCGCCGCAGACAGGGACGTTTTCCTGTATAATGACCTCAGCAACTGAAAGAAAGCGAGGGATTCCATGCAATCTGATCCGAGCATGAATCAGACCATCCGAAAACTCGAACGACTCTGCGATGTCCTCTATGAACGGATGTTCCATCCGGTGGGCACCGCCCGTGTACTGGGCCTGTATGAAACCCGGACCCCTCTCCATTCCCCGCCGGATGAGACACTCTTTTCCGCCCCCGGCAGCCGCTGGGGCGGTGAGGGCGTTTACGGCTGGTTTCATCTCACCTACACCGTGCCGGATGAACTGGATGGACAGAGTCTCTACCTGATGCCGCAGATGCGCTACTATGAGGCAACGCTCTGGGTCAACGGACACATTCACTCCAATTATGCCGCCAAGTTTGTGGAAGCCTCTCACGGAAACCACTGGTGCAACCGCTTTACGGCAAAGTCTGCAAAAGGCGATACATATGATTTCATGCTGGAGTGCTATGCCTGGCATGATGTTCCCGGCAATCATCCCCTCAGTGAGGAACGGCTGCCGGACTATACCTGGGAAACCGGGAATGCCTCGGTCATGATCCGGGATGAGCAGTTTACGGATTTCCTGTTCGATCTGCGCACCCTTCTCTCCCTCCGCGCCGCGCTTCCGGAAACGGATTTCCGGCGTGCGGAGGTAGAAAATGCCCTGTACCATGCACACCTTGTTCTCTGTTATGATCCGGACAGCTGCGGCCTTCCGGCGTTCCGGGGCGGACTTGCCGCTGCTGCCCCGCTGCTGAAGGAACAGCTGGCCAAAAAGAACGGCAGCACCGCGCCGTTTATCGGGCTCATCGGGCACAGCCACATGGATACCGCCTGGCTCTGGCCCATGACGGAAACCGAGAAAAAGTGCGCCAGAACCTATGCAGGGGTTCTCAGCCTCATGGATCAGTATCCCGAATACCTGTTCATTCAGTCCTCTGCATTCCACAGCGACTGGATCCGCCGGCATTATCCCGAACTGTTTGAACGGATCCGTCAGCGTGTGGCGGAGAGCCGCTATGAACCCAACGGCGGCGTCTGGGTTGAATGCGACTGCAACCTGACCGGCGGCGAAACGCTCATCCGCCAGTTTCTCTGGGGACAGCGCTTTACCCGGAAATATTTCGGCTACACCTCTGACTGTTTCTGGCTGCCGGATACCTTCGGCTATTCCAGCGCCATTCCGCAGATTATGAAAGGCTGCGGCGTCCGCTATTTCCTGACCACCAAGATGTCATGGAATGACACCAACACCTTCCCCATGACCACCTTCCTCTGGCAGGGCATTGACGGAACCCGCGTTCTCACCCATCTTAACCGGACCCACCAGGGACCCAGCCCGGAAATGTTTGAAAAAGAGACCAGCGGCACGGAAGGCATCCGGGAAAAGCGGGTCTCCAGTCGGCGTCTGTTTTCCTTCGGCAAGGGGGACGGCGGCGGCGGACCGGAGTTTGAAATGCTGGAAATGGCCCGACGCCTTCCTGATCTGCAGGGTGTGGCCAGAAGCAGCTACACCACTGTTTCAAACTTCATGCACCAGCTGGAAGACGAAATGGAACGTCCCAGCGTCTGGGCGGATGAACTGTATCTGGAGCTCCACCGCGGCACGCTGACCAACCAGCATGAAATCAAGCACAACAACCGGTTCTGTGAAATCGCCCTTCATAACCTGGAACTGGCCATCGTCCTGCGGGCAGTTGCCGCCGGAACCAGGGCCGATATCGCCCCGGTTCAGCCCCTGATGAATCAGCTTCTGGTTCATCAGTTCCACGATCTTCTCCCCGGCACCTGTATCCACAGTGCCCACGAGGAAGCACGCGCCGCCGTTTCAGAGACGATTGCAAAGGCGGAAGCGCTGCTGAGGGAAACTCTCCGTGATCCCTCCGGACAGACGGTTCTTTTCAATCCCATTTCCTTTACCCGTTCGGATACGCTGCATGTAACGGGCAGCTGGCCCTTCGCAGCGGGCATCCGGCAGCCGTACACGGACCTTTGCGGAAACAGCTGCACCGCGGTGGCCGGCATCACCCTTCCCCCGCTTTCCTCCCTGACCAGCCCGGATGCTCCGTGCCCGCCTGATCGCGATCCGGAGTGTCCCTTTACCCTTGACGGGGATACGCTGACCACACCCTTTGCCCGCATTCATTTCACGCCCGCCGGCACCATTTCCTCCATGATTGATCTGCGGACCGGACGTGAGCTGGTCGGATCTCTGCCCTTTAACACCTTCCTGCTGGCCGAGGATCTCCCTGCCCAGTGGGATAACTGGGACATCGACGCCGACACGGAGGAAAAGTTCCGGCCTGCGGGCACCCTGCTTTCCCGGGAAGTGGTGTCCATGGGACCGGTGGAATGCCGCATCCGCTCCCTCTGGCAGCTGACCGAGCGCACCACCATCACCCAGGACATGGTTTTTGATGCCCGATCACCGCTCATTACCTTTGACACCTGCATGGACTGGCAGGACGATCATAAGTTCCTCAAGGCCGCCTTTGATACCACCCTCATTGCCGACGGTGTCCGCAATGAGATTCAGTTCGGCTCCCTGCGCCGGTCCAATCACCGTTCCACCACCTTTGAAAAGGCCCGCTTTGAGGTCTGCAATCACAAGTATTCCGACCTTTCCGAAAACAACTACGGCATTGCACTGCTCAATGACAGCAAATACGGCATTTCCGTCCTGGAGGGCAGCATGCATCTCAGCCTGCACAAGGGCGGATGTCGTCCTGACCGGGAAGGCGACAAAGGACGGCACTTCTGCCGCTATGCCATCTATCCCCATGTCGGCGGCTTTTCCACCGACACGGTCATCCGGCCGGCCTATGAATTCAATTACCCCGTCCTTCCGATTTCACAGTCCATGCCCGCCTCCCTTTGCCGGACAGAGGATGACAATGTAATCATTGAAACCGTCAAGCCCTGCGAGGACATCCAGAATGCCTATATTCTGCGCCTGTACGAAGCAGCCGGCGGCTACTGTCTTACCCGCCTAACCTTTTTCCACCCGGTTCTCTCTCTGCACGAGTGCAATATGCTGGAGGAGGAACTGGACAGCCTTGATCCGGAAAAGCCCCTTGCCTTTACCCCGTTCCGCATCCGGACCATCAAGGTCACCTATCCGCTTAAAGAGAGCTGAGCCGATCCTATTAGAAAAAGAAGCCCGAGGGCTTCTTTTTTTGCGTTGTCCGGTTTTAATGATCGGGAGCAGCTGAATTGGAGGCGGAATAGGGGAAGTGTTTTGGACAGAGTGCCGGGATATGAGGAGTTAAACGGGGAATAAAGAGCTGTTCAAGATATAACCTGATCGGGTTGGGTGAACACGCCGGGTCAGGAGTACCGGACCTGTCTGTCTTCTTTCTGTGCTCTTCATCTTTTCTCGCTGTCCGTTTTCTCTTCTGCTCCTTCCGTTTCCCTTCGCTCCTTATTGTTTTACAGCTTATATC
>ODAI010908679.1_pt1 | contig 20123 bp, 16 predicted proteins | sample 1539321 | NCBI WGS metagenome assembly ODAI01 (sample SAMN02144231, study PRJEB22623) | gut metagenome | biome: sheep rumen | host: Ovis aries | place: New Zealand
CGAGCTACTTTGATTCCATGGTCATCCGTACCTGTTGAAAAATGATCTTCAAACCCGTCCAACCGAATAAACCGAGCTAGAATATCAGCAGCCGTACTGGCATACGCATGACCGATATGTGGTTCTCCATTGATATAGTAAATCGGAGTTGTTACACAAAATTTCATTCTTACCTCCTAAACCAAAAAAGGACGATACCTTATTACCATATTCGCACCTAAAACAAAATGGATCATTTGCAAAATTCTTGAGGAAACGAGAAAACATCAGAATCAGAGTCAAACAGCGTAGAATCCTATGACATAGCTCATTTCTTATAATGAAATACATTTAATTACCCATCAGAAATGTTTACTATCTTCATTCAGTGCCGTATGGAGGCTTAGTTAAACCCATCGGAGATTTCGTGAATATCTCGCATCCATCTTTAGTCACCCCTATTGTATGCTCAAATTGGGCAGACAGAGAATGATCTGCTGTAATCGCCGTCCAACCATCTCCCAACAAACGTGTTTTATATCCTCCAACGTTAATCATCGGCTCAATTGTAAAAACATTCCCGACCTCCAAGACCAGTCCGGTATTCGGCTTCCCATAATGTAATACCATTGGTTCATCATGGAACACCCGACCTATCCCATGTCCACAATAATCTCGCACAACAGAAAATTTATTTTCTTCGGCATAAGACTGAATAATATGTCCAATATCACCTAATGTCACTCCAGGTTTTACGGCTTCTATTGCCATCATCATAGAATTATACGTAACATCTATTAATTCCCTCGCCTTTGCTGACGGTTTTCCAACGATATACATACGACTCGTATCTCCATACCAACCGTCGAGAATTACAGTAACATCTATGTTTAAAATATCCCCTCTAACCAACTTTCTAGATGAAGGAATCCCGTGACAGATTACATGATTTAGTGAAATACAAGTGGCTTTAGGATATCCATTGTACCCCAACGGAGCGGGAATTGCGTCATTCTGTAAAATTTCTTCATGACAAAGGCGATCCAGTTCAGCAGTCGTTACTCCAACCTGCACAAATGGGGTAATGTAATCTAAAATGTGAGCAGCAAGCTCCCCCGCCCTGCGAAGCCCTATAAAATTTTGCTTTGAATATTTTCGACAACTAGCCATTGTTTTCCTTTAAACTAATCTTTATTATCCATCTCACTCGCAATTTTTACCGCACCAAACCTCATATAACGCGCGCCCGTAAATACAGTCATAATAACCGCGATCCACAATAAAAATAATCCTAATTGCCGTATAGTCGGCGTCTCTGGAAACATAGCAGAAAATAACAAACAGGTTATCGAAAACATCTGCATTGCTGTTTTCCACTTCGCATAACGTGTAACCGGGACCCTGACCTTCATTTCCGCCATAAACTGTCTCAATCCTGAAACAATTATTTCTCTCGCTAAAATTATGGTGGCCGCAATCAAATGCACTCCACTTATGATTCCAACTCCAGAAAGCATAAGCAAAATCGTCGAAACCAACAGCTTATCCGCGACAGGATCTAAAAAACGACCAAAGGCTGAAACCTGTTTCCATTGTCGAGCAAGGTATCCATCAAAAAAATCAGTCACACAGGCTACAACAAACAAAACCGTCGCAATCAAATGTGAAAAAAAACCGTCTACATAAAAACTCGCAACAATAAACGGAATCGAAAATATTCTCGACAATGTCAGCAAATTTGGCAACATTTTAACACCCATCACTTACTATGATTGTATCATAGTCAGACATTAAACCTAAAATGAAAAATGTCTCCGTCAACAACCGTATAATCTTTTCCTTCTAAACGCATTTTTCCCGCTGCCTTTGCACCTTGTTCTCCATTACAGGATACGTAATCATTGTAACTGATGGTTTCAGCGCAAATAAAACCTTTTTCGAAATCGGAGTGAATCACGCCTGCTGCTGTTGGCGCCTTGGCTCCTCTGAAAGTCGTCCAAGCATGAGATTCCTGTGGCCCGACAGTAAAGAATGTCAACAATCCCAAAAGATCGTATCCTCCACGAATTACCCTAGCCAGTCCTGATTCAGAAAGTCCTAAAGACTCTATATACGCCTGTTTTTCATCAGCATCTTGAATCATTGCAATTTCAGACTCAATTGCCGCTGAGATCATGACAGTGGATGAATTACGTAGCTTTGCAAAATGCTCTACCTCTTTCGTATACCCATTGCCGGAAACTACATCACTCTCAGAAACATTGCACACATATAGGATCGGCTTACGAGTTATAAGCTGCATAGTGTTTGCAAAAACTGTTTCTTCTTCGGTTAATTCCAACTGGCTGAGCATTTTCCCCGATTCCAACCAATCAATAGATTTTTTCAGAAACTGCTTTTCAATTACCAAATCCGGATTATTTTTTCTTACTATTCCCTCTTCTTTTCGTTTTAGGCTTTCGAGATCCGCAAACATCAACTCTGTTTCAACAATCTCGATATCTCGAATAGGATCAACAGTACCATTAACATGAGTTATATCAGAACTATCAAAACATCGAACTATATGCAAAATAGCATCGGTACTCCTTATGTGCCCTAAGAATTGATTCCCCAAACCTTCTCCCTTGCTAGCTCCTTTCACCAGTCCGGCAATGTCTACTATTTCAATTTGAGTAGGTATAATTTTTTCACTATTTACCATTTCTGCTAACTTGTATAAGCGAGGATCAGGAACTCCAATACGTCCGACATTTGGCTCAATCGTACAAAAAGGATAATTCATTGCTTCCGCGGCGTTTGTTTGAGTTATCGCATTAAACAAAGTTGACTTCCCAACATTTGGAAGCCCGACAATTCCGCAATTAAATCCCATATCTATTTCCTTTAATTTACGATGCTGAATATAACTCATATTTGGTTGTGTGTCCAACCTTTGATGACCGTGGAATCCGAATATATAGCTGTTGAGAAACAATTTGAAAATATTGGTTACAACGTCACATCGCTTTTTTATTTAATTTTTATATATTTTTAACACATTTTATTGTATTTTTATTGCGGACAATAAGTAGGGATATCTATGGGACATTTTATACCAAATAACGAATCTTCGTTTAATAATTTTGATCTATTCCAATTTGCTGTTCTGAATCCTCAGATTGCTATACTTGCTTTTCTGAAAGTTGCGGAGCAAATGGCGAGTCAACCGAAAAAAATTGAATCTTCTCAACAAGATTTATTGGATAGACTGCTAGAATTACAAAAATCTTTCGTCAAAGAGATATGTTCCAAAGATAAGGACTGTATCGATCTAAAGTACAACGCTCAAGATAAAAAATTCGAAGACGATGCTTTTGAAAATAATCCAATGATGCTTTTTGCACGTAAATTCTATGATACGACATCTTCATGGATGATGGATACTCTTGACAGTTTCGAAAATATCGATCCAAAACTCATGCATAACGCAAGATTTTTCCTTAAGCAGTACATAGATATGATGTCACCTGATAACTTTCCGTTTTTAAACCCGAAAGTTTTGAAGGAAACTTTTAATACAGGGGGAGAAAACTTAAAAAAAGGTGTGGAAATGTTTTTGCAAGATTTGCAGAACGGAGCCATTACGACAAATGACAAATCCCCTTTTAATATAGGAGAAAACGTTGCCGCCACTCCCGGAAAAGTTATTTTTCAGAACGATATTATTGAACTAATTCAGTATTCCCCGACTACCAACAAAGTTTTCTCTGTTCCGATACTGTTTGTTCCGCCGTGGATTAACAAGTTCTATATATTGGATTTAACTGAAAAATTTTCTTTTGTGAAATGGTTGCTGGACAAAGGAGTTACCGTATTTATGATATCCTGGGTAAATCCAGATAAAAGATATAAAGACGTCACCTTTGCGGATTATGCATTTCGCGGAATATTGGACTCTTTAGATAAGATTTACGAAATTACAAAATCAAAGTCCGTTCACGCTATAGGATATTGTGTCGGAGGTACTTTAATTTCCAGTTTGATGGCTTATCTAGCTCATCCTCTTTGCAAAAGGAAACCAAAAGCAAACATTGCAACTGCAACTTTAATGACAACCTTGTTGGATTTCAAAAATGCCGGAGATATGGCTGTATTCATGAGCGGAAATTATCTGGAAGCGATCACTGCTCAAATGAAAGAAAAAGGAATTCTGGACGGCAGTATCATGTACAATACTTTCAGCGCTCTGAAAGCAAAAGATATGATTTGGCGCTACTTCATAAACAGCTATATGTTAGGAGAAAAACCGAAAGCTCATGAAATTCTATTCTGGAATTCTGATTCCACAAATCTGACAAAGGCTATGCAGACTTTCCTATCTCACGACTTATATAGGGATAATCTTTTGAAAACAGGAACCATAAAAATGTTCGGTGTTCCTATCGATTTGAGTTTAGTTAAAACGCCAATTTATATGATCTCAATGAAAAAAGATCACTTGGTTCCATGGAAAGCGGCTTTTGACGGAATGAAATTATTCAACAGCAATATACGATTTGTTGTTGGAGGATCAGGTCATGTCGCTGGAGTGATTAACCCTCCGGCAAGAAATAAATATTGTTACTGGATAAACGATAAGATCGTCGAAACAGCTCAGGAATGGATGGACACTGCTCGAGAAATTCAAGGATCTTGGTGGAATGATTGGTTTGAGTGGATACAGCCGACGTTGGGGCAAATGGTAATGCCACCGGCAATACGAGAATTTTTAAGGGATGCTCCTGGATTGTACGTGAAAAATATGGTTCCAGAAGTTTTGGAGATAAACTCTCAAGAAGATGTTTAGAAATAAAATTTAGAAGGTAATAGAAGAAACTAAAATTTCAAGCATTTTATGTTTAGGTTATGACATTTTTACATATCGGAGTGTTTTGCCCCTATAAATGCAGTGTAGGTTGCCTTGATTAATCCACAAATTTAAATAAATATATATTAATTTCTTGATTTTTTCTTTCAGTTATATACATAATGTTGTGTCGTTGTGTAAGAGAGTAAGTTCGATGAAAACTTGGACGAAGATCGATCTTTGCGGTGTAATATTCATTTTGTTCGGGACAATTTTTTTAATTTTTTCAGATTCTCATATTTTAACTATGTCTGCCCTGATGATTTCATCGGTAAGTCTGCTATATGGCTTATACGAAGCCAAATATGACTCAGCCAAATATCGAGATTTACTATGTCACTATCAAGCGATTTTGTCATCTAATTCCGACGGATGGATTGCTTGGAATAAAAATCATGAGTATATAAATTCATCTAAAAGATTTAAAGAATTTTTCGATTTTAAAGGAAGTTCATCAATATTTTTTCAGGACATAGTTTCACTCTTGAATACAAAAGACGCGGAAAACTTATCGATAGCGTTCAATAAATTGAAACAAAACGGTCAGTCTTTCGAGTTAAATATTACAACTTTAAACAAAAAAAACATAAAAGTTATCGGATCAAGAATGATCATCGGAGGATTGGAAACAATCATTCTTTGGTGCCAGAACATTACGGAAACTTTCAATATTGTGAGTAGCATTGAAAATGATTTGTTTTCCGCCCAAAAGCAAATCAATTCCTTGAAAGAAATGCTTGATGCGATTCCTGTTCAAGTCTGGAAGCGTAATGATAAGCTTGAAATAATATATTGTAATAAAGCCTATGCAAATTCTCTTAACGTAAGCCCCGAAAAAGTCTTGTTAAACAATATACCGTTAATTCCGGGATCCATATTTGGCCAAGGACATTCTTTGGCAGAAAATGTGAGAAAGAGCAAAAAATCTCAAAAAATTTCTCAATTTGCAGTTATAGATGGCGTCAGAAGAAAGCTTTCCATAAATGAATCTCCAGCTGCTGATGATGAATTCATAGGGTATGCCTTAGATATAACAGAAGAAGAACACCTCTCGTCAAGTATCGATAAAATAGTTACAGCAAATCATGAAGTTCTCGAAAATCTCTCTACTGCAATTGCTATTTTCGGAGAAGATACTAGGCTATCTTTCTTCAATAGCACCTATCAGAGGCTGATGAAACTGGAATCATCATGGCTACACTCAAAACCGACATACGGAGAAATTCTTGAAGAAAGACGAAACAATCGCCAAATTCCTGAGCATGCTGATTTCCAAGTATTTAAGAGAGAACAGTTAGCTTTGTTTACATCCATAACTTCTCCGATACAGGAATTATTGCATTTACCTAGCGGCAAAAGTTTACGTGTGGTGATTGCTCCATATCCATTAGGAGGATTGATATTTGTATATGAAGATGTTACCGACTCATTGATACTTCAAAGAAAAAACAATACATTGTTAGCCGTTCAAAAAGAAACATTAGATCACCTTTACGAAGGGATAATGGTCTACGGAAGCGATAATCGATTAAAAATCGTAAATCAATCATTTCTTAAAGTTTGGAATTTGACGAATGTATCTGTAGAAGAGTTAAAAGGTAGTCACTTGTCCGAAATGATGGACCGAATGAAATCAGAATTAGATTATGGCGATGATTGGGAATTATTTAGAGCAAATGCCATAAGTAACTTTACGGATAGAATTAATAAAACCGGGAAATTAACAAAAAAAGACAATTCTGTAATTTTATTTACTTATACTCCGTTACCTGATGGTGCTCACATGCACAGCTTTATGGATATTACAGATACTTACCTTGTTGAACAAGCCATCATGGAAAAAAATGAAATGTTAAAAACTTCTCAAACTTTAAGATTTGAGTTAATTTCAGGAATATCCATAGAATTGCGAGAACCTCTAAACTCTGTAATTGGATTCGCAGAATTACTGTTGAATCAATATTTTGGAAACCTTAATCAAAAGCAGATAGAGTATTGCAAATATATTCTCAGCTCATCAAATCAATTAAATGAATTGATAGGTAATCTTATGGATATGGTTTCAATAGATTTGGAAGAACAAAAGTTAAATATTTCCTCTTTCTCTCTAAAAGATACCTTAGAAGAAGTAGTGGAAAGCATATCCAAAAGAGCGCAAGAAAAAAATATAGACATAGTTAGAAATTATGACAATGACAATCTTGTCTACAAAGGAGATCGGATTAGAATTAAGCAGGCCATATTTAACGTACTAATCAATGCGATACAGTTCAGCTCTCTCAATGGAAAAGTTTCCCTGCGTCTGACAACCGATAATCAGCATGTAAAGATTATTATCACAGATAATGGAGAAAAATATAGAGATCCAAGCCCGAGTAGAAAAATTTTCCGAAGGTCAAATAGCAAATCGGTAAATTTCATAAATTCTGATTCAAACAATATTAGCATGCCGTTAGTCAGATCTCTTTTGGAAATGCAAGGTGGATCTCTACACATAGCATTCAATGATGTGGAAAGATGTACTAACGTTATTTGCTCTCTACCTTTGCATGGAGTATCTGAACAAGAAACTAGTCTCCAAGAACAACCTTCCGAAATCCTAGATAAAGTGGTAAACTCATAGCATGGATGGAAAGGATGATTTAATAAAATCTATAAACTGTGGACTGGAGTTCTCTTCTTGTGTCATAGTGGGAGCACTTATCGGAATTTTTATCGGTAAGAAGGTTGGTTGTCTGCCTTTGTTTTTGATCATATTTTTGGTGCTCGGCTGCATTGCGGGTGGTATCAACATGATGAGATATATAAAAAAGATCAAATAATCTGTCTCAAAAGGTATGTGTAGAGCTTTCAAAATATTTGGACACATTGGTGTGTTACTGCACCGCAAATTTTTGAATTTCTTGGCTAACGTACTGGGGAAATTTCATTCCAAGAAGATGTCCTGCTCCCATGGTATAAATTATTTGTACATTATCTAATTTTCTGAAATTATCTTCCACTATATTGAACGGAATTACCCAATCATCAAGGCTGGAAAGGACTAAATGCGGAATATTCGGCGAATTTATGCCGGAATATAGCAATTGCAAATCGCTCATAAGCAATTCCTGATTCAGTTGAGATGGAAGAGACATCATCGGTGCACCACACATCGCCATAAAATTGGACAAAGTAACTTTCGGAAAGTAGCTATAACTATTTTTCATAAAATCTAAATAGAATTTCCGAATACTACTTATTGGTTCAGAACTTCCGAGATACCGAGAAAATCCCTCTACCGATACAATTTTTTCAAAATTAAAAAAATCGTATTTTTGATTTAAATCGCAGAGCTTGTGATATCCTAGAGAATGCCCTACTCCAATTAACTTCTTTCCCTTAAAAATTTTTTTTAAATATTCTGCGTCGTAATCTTCGGGGTTATCAAAATAGTTCTCGGAGAGTAATACATACCCATAATTCGAAAAATACGGAAGCATTTCATCCCAATATTTATAATCTGATCCAAATCCGTTAAAAAAAACAAAAAGAAAATTATCTTGTGCATGTTCAGCCGATATTTTACAAAGCATCATATTCTCCGATTTACAAAAATAATATTATAATTTTGTAAAAATAGTGTTAATTCTTAAAAATCTTAGGACAAAGTTTTGAAATCTGACAATGTTCACAATTTGGTTTTCTCGCTTTACAAACATACCTACCGTGCAAAACCAAATAATTACTAATATTTTTTTTGTATTTTTCCGGAATAATTTTTTCTAGATCTTTTTCAACCTGCAGCGGATTACTACTTGTAGAAATTCCCATTATGTTGGTTAATCTCAACACATGAGTATCAACAGCAATCGTAGGATGACCAAATAATTCATTTAAAACAACGTTAGCACTCTTCCGACCAACTCCCGGTAAAGATTCAAGAGCTTCTCGAGAATCGGGGACTTGTCCGCCATACTTTTCTTTCAAAACTTTTAACAGACCGATTATATTTTTGGCTTTATTTCGGAAGAGCCCGATTGAAGAAATTTCCTTTGCAAGATTTTCCTCCCCTAAATTCAAAAAATCGTCAATGGTTTTGTATTTTTTAAATAGTTTATCGGTAACTTTATTAACCTGAACATCCGTGGTCTGAGCAGACATTACAACAGCCATGAGAAAAGAATAATCGGAAAAACTTTTCAACTCACTTTTGGGAAATGTAATAGTTTCCGAAAAAATTTTGCAAATTTCCTCTATATTATTTTTTATCATTTAAATAATCCTCTAAGGAATAAAATCCGTTTTTCTGTGATACCAGCCATCGCGCGCATTTTACCGCTCCTGAAGCAAAGACTCTTCGTGAAAATGATCGGTGAGATATTGTTATTTCCTCATTACTTCCGGTAAAACTGCAAATATGGTCTCCGGCTACTCCTCCTACCCTCAACGAAACTATCTGCGGCGTTTTCTTGAGCTGTGATGCTAAAAATAAAGCTGTTCCGGAAGGACTATCTTTTTTTTGACTGTGATGTCTATCAATAATTGAAACATCAAAATCATTTAAAATTTTTTCACTGATTTGAACTAACTTTGATAGAAGAAAAATTCCTATGCTAAAATTACTTGCATAAAGGATCGGAGTATTCGTTGCATATAACTTTAATTTTTCAAATTCTTCATCAGAAAATCCTGTTGTACCGCAAACCAAAGGCACTCTATATTTCGCACAACATTCAGCGACCTTTACTGAAACATCATGTTTTGAAAAATCTATAACAACCGAACTGCCCTTTATTATACGCTCGAACTCTTTATCATCCGTATCACTTGATATACCTCCAAGAAGTTCACTCGGCTTCAATAACTTTGAAACTTCCTGCCCCATCTTCCCGGTAATTCCAACAACTGCAATCTTCATCTTGCCCCCTTTTTTCAACATTACACATGCGACGAACACGATTCTAAATTGTTTTTTTAGATATGTCATGTAAAATTACGGCGTGGTCTGATGTTAGTAAATTGCCGTGATCTGAGGAATTAAACATGCAAGATAAAAATACCTATGGAAATAAAGAATTAATAAAGTTTACCCTCTCTTTAGTTCTTGCATCGTTGTCGGTAAATCTGATGTTTGTTACAGATAGAACAGTTTTAGGACTCTATTCTTTAGACTCTATGAACGCAGCCAGTCTTGGAGGAAATTTTGTTGCAACAATCAGCTTTATTTTTACTAGTATAGCTCAGATTGCAACTGTGTTCGTGGGACAATACAACGGAATACAAGAATATGATAAAACTGCAAGAGCGCCTTGGCAAATGATCTATCTCGGATTCATATCTTTCTTATTTTTTATTCCAATGGCCATGTTTTGTGATTGTTTCAACCTTTTTCCCAAATACTTAGAGAAAGAAGGTTTAGTTTATACAAAGATATTATTAGCATTTTCTGGCTTTCAGGTAGTCTCAATAGCCATAGCATCCTTTTTTATTGGAAGAAAACAGAGCTACATTGTGATTTTTACATTTTTAATAGGAAATATAGTAAATGTATTGCTTGATTACGCTTTTGTTTTCGGAATCAAAGGTATATTAGAGCCCATGGGAGCAAAAGGAGCCGCCATCGCCACGATAACTGTAGAATTTATATTCAACTTAATATTTGCGACAGTATTTTTCAGTAAAAACAACCGAACAAATTTTAAAACATTAGACTACAGATTTCGACCTGATTTATTCGTAGACTGCTTAAAAATCGGATTTCCGGTATCTTTAGGAAAATTTTTTAATTTATTGGGGTGGTTTTGCATCATGACTTGTTTCATTAATTCTTCCAAAGATATCGCAACTCTTGAATCTTTCATAATGGGAATTTGGATGGCTTTCATATTTTTTGCAGATGGAATGTCAAGAGCCTTATCAGCCCTGTCTGCAAACTTAATAGGAGAAAGAAAACTTGAAATTATACAAAACCTTTTGCAAAAATTCTTAACTGCGAACTATGTGCTGTGTGCGATTTATTCCATTCCGTTAATATTTTTTCCAGAAATAATGATTTACTTTCTTGATAAATCGGAAGGAGACATTGCCCATCTAATTCCAGACATACGCTTCGTTCTTGTAAGTTTATTTATAATTTTATTAACGGATGGAATTTTTTACCTTTATTGCGGAGTACTTACCTCCGGAGGAGATACAAAATTTCCAACTTATCTGGAAACAGCAACTTTGTGGGGACTAGTCGTAATTCCCGTGGCTATTATGTATGGAACCGATTCATTAACTTCGATACGCCCCGCTTATGTGTTGATACCATTTACAGGAATCATTAACTGCTACGTCATATATATAAGATACAAAAAGTTGCAATGGTATAAACAACTGGTTCATCCTCGAACTGAAACTCAACTAAACTAGAACTTTATTATTTATTTTGTTAGAATTTAGATGGTGAGTTTTTGCAGAGTATCTGTATGTTTGTGAGATTTCCGCAAACAACGTCTTAATAGTGATGTTGTGACGATGCTTTGCAAGTTGTAAAGAGAAAAAGGAGAAGATTATGAGTATATTTGAAAGTATTTTTGATTTTCTGGGGTTAACTTCATACGTAAATTTTTTTAACTCCTGTTCTACAATGGAACTACTAGGTTGGGGTACGGCGTGTATCTCTTTGACTGGAGCGTTTTTAAATGCAAGGCAGAAATGGTATAGCTTTCTCGTATGGATGGTAGCAAATACTTTTTGGATTGTCTACGATTTGTATAATGGGTGTTACGCGCAAGCCGCTTTGTTTATAGCGTATCTTTCTATGAATGTATATGGTCTTTATTGTTGGAAATTTAAGAGACCGATAAATGAAATAGGAGAAACAACCAAGAACAAATTGAATTCTTATACGGATGAATCTTTATCCTAAATATTTATTAATTTTGTTAATATTTTATTGATATTGATTCCTGTAATTATTTATAATCACAATGACTTGAGAGGGTTATTGTGATTTCTTTTTTATCGTTCAATAGTTTTATATTGCTTTTCGTCATCGTTGACTTTTGGATAGTATCAAAAAATCAATCTGCGAAAACTTATACACTGTTAACTATATTTTGGATAATCATGGGATTGTTATTTTCCATATATGTTTACTATTACAGCAAAAATCTAGAATTATTTTATGAATATTTAAGTGCATACTTTATTGAAAAATCGTTAAGTTTGGACAACATTTTTGTATTTTTACTCATCTTCTCAAAATTTAACGTAGATTCTAAATATCAACACAAGGTCCTGTTCTTGGGTATTTGGGGGGCTTTGTTTTTCAGGTATATAATGATCTTCGTTTTAGGCGAATTGATAGATAAATTCCATTTTTTAATACCGCTCTTCGGATTATTTCTTCTGTATACAGGAATTATGGCCTTAAAAAAGAAAAGTGATTCAACTGTTAACTTGGAATTTTTCGAAAGATTTTCTGATCATATGGAACTTAATCACAATGGGCAGTTTTTTGTAAAACAAAATAACGGATCTTGGAAAATGACTATCCTGGTGTTAGTCCTGATTTTCGTAGAAGTCAGCGATATAGTTTTTGCTTTTGATTCGATACCTGCCATTTTTTCTGTAACCTCACATAAAGACGTAATTTATACATCTAACGCTTTTGCAATAATCGGTCTACGTTCTCTTTATGGAATTTTTTCGGAAATTATTAATAGACTGTATTATTTAAAACATGCAGTTAGCCTAATACTGTGCGCAATTGGAATAAAAATGATTTTGGCTGATGTAATTCATATTGGATCACTGGAATCTTTAATATTTATTATGTTGGTATTGATTGGTTCATATATAGCGTCCATAAGCAAAAAAGAAAAAGGAAAAATATGAATTTTTTTGTAGATATAGAACAGTTTTTATCTAAAAAGCAACTAAGTTTTCATCAATTCGTGCTATTTGGGTTGTTTTCTTTCTTCTCCTTCTTCTCGATTATATTTTCGTTATATGAAGGAAATTATTTTTCCCTAATATCTTTGGTAGTTATTGGAATAATCTTTTTATCTTTTTTAAATGAAATGAAAAAAATGCAATCCAAAAACGGTTTAGTTTCATTCCAACGTGATATGATAGCGGGAGGATTTGACGCATCCTTTTTTGCTTTTTTTATTTTCTCTGAAAGCGGCAAGTGTTTATTCATTAATCGAGTTGCTCAAAACTTATTTCCCGGATTCAAAATCAGAAATATCGAAGACTTTGTTATATGTTTTAGCAAGTATCCTCAGGTCGTAGAAGCGATAAAAAGCCTGAAGCAAGCCGCTGTAAATGTAAAACAATCTCATATAGATGTCCCTATGGATTTAAAATCAGATAGTTTCGCTCTCTGGAGAATTTCGGTCTCCCCTATTCCTGATCATCCTGGATTTACCTCTTGGACTATTGTAGATCTGACCCCATCAACAAACAAAGTAGAATCATTAGAAACCAATGGTGTTTTCCTTTTGGATGTAATAAATCACTCCAATCAGGGATATATCTGTTTAAATGAAATAGATGAAATAGTCTTCTGCAATAAAACATTTTCTTATATTTTAGGAGAAAAAATTCAAAACATTATCAACAACTCGTTGACGAAATATGTGATAAGAGATAAGGGCACAATGGACGAGGCTCCGAAATTCTCCGATAATGTACCAATCAAAATAAAATTAAGGTCCTCGGTTAGTGACAACGTTGAAGTTTTGATCAAACAAATTCTCAAAAATAGACAAGGGCTAAGAATTTTTTCAATATCACGAGATGTTGAACAAAACGATGACTTAATCCAAGCTTTGGGAAAAACGAAACTATATTTCGAACATATTTTTGAGGATGCACCAGTTGGAATAGTTATCACCGATGGAGCTGAGATAATCAGTGAAACTAACAGAACTTTCCGGTCGCTTATTGAAAAGGAAGAAGTAAATAAAACATCTTTTCTGGATTATATTATCGATGAAAAAAAAGAAGCTATTCGAGAAAAACTTTATCAATTGGTTAATAACACTAACATTTCGATTTCTCCTTTTGAAATAAAATTCAAAAATCAAGAATCAAAAACTATTATGATTTACATTTCGAAATTGGATGAATCAAAAAGAAATAAAGACAACAATGGGCTCGTTCTTTATTTTGTTGATGTTACTAAACAAAAAGAGTTGCAATCTCAGTTTGTGCAATCCCAAAAAATGCAAGCTGTTGGTCAACTTGCCGGAGGAATCGCTCATGATTTCAATAACTTACTCACAGCCATGATTGGTTATTGCGACTTACTACTGGAAAAATATCTTCCATCAGATCAATCATTCAGCGATATCATACAAATAAAACAAAATGCTAATAGAGCATCAAATCTGGTACGACAGCTACTTGCATTTTCTCGTCAGCAAACTATGCAGCCAAAAATATTAAGCGTTACCGATATGCTTAGTGAATTATCTGCATTGCTGAAGCGATTGTTGGGGGCAAAAATTGATTTAAAGGTTGTCCACAGCCGCGAAGTTGGATATATAAAGGTTGATCAAATCCAATTCGAACAGGTAATTATCAATTTGGCTGTCAATGCAAGAGATGCAATGAAAGACGGTGGAACTTTATCGATAAAAAGTCAAGTATATATAACTCATGAAGCGAAACTCCTAAGAGGAAGCTCCATGCCAGCAGGAAAATACGTATTAATCGAAATCACCGATACGGGAACCGGCATTGAAGAAAAAATATTAAATAGAATTTTCGATCCATTTTTCTCCACAAAAGAAAAGGGACATGGAACCGGGCTCGGGTTATCTACCGTGTATGGAATCGTAAACCAGACAGGAGGATTTATTTCGGTCGAAAGTGAGATCGGAGTCGGTACAAAGTTTAGTTTATACTTCCCGATGATCTCCGCAGAAGATGTGTCGACTCAAACCGCTTCAGAAAATAATAATGAAAAGAAAAATACTGATCTTACCGGAACTGGGACTATTTTATTAGTTGAAGACGAAGATGCTGTTAGAATGTTTAGCTCCAGGGCATTAAGGGATAAAGGATATCGAATTATAGAAGCATCCAATGGAGAATCCGCTCTTGAATTCATTCAAAAAAATGCAACAACTATAGACTTGGTAATCACCGATGTGGTCATGCCCAAAATGGATGGTCCTACCCTTATGGAACACATAAAAGAACTAAATCCGAAAATGAAAATAATATTTATTTCAGGATATACAGAAGACAGCTTTAGAAATTCATTGGCAAATAATTCCCAGGTGCATTTTCTTTCAAAACCATTCAACCTGAAAGAGCTGGCCGGCAAGGTGAAAGAAGTAATGAGCAACTAACACCCAAAGTTATTTTTAACTCCTTATGTATTTATTCACAAATTTAATATATATTATATTTGTGCTTCTGCTTGGGGATACTGTCTCGGATACGGTGGGTATTCATCTCCGGATGGAGTCAGATCACACCTTTTTCCGCAAGCTGAAAGACAAAGTAATATGGATAAAATATGGATGTATCTCATGAATGTGTTCTCTAAACCTCTCTCGTATAAGTGTACCGGATTTTTGTTCAGTTTGGTAGCCTCTTTGTTATCTAATGAAGATTGCTTTGCCAAGAGTTACTCCCCAGATGAGTCTAAGTCTGAGATTAATACAAACACTGGGGGAGAAGATACAGGAATAAAGCAGGATATTGTTGCACAGAAGGAAGTTATATCTGAATTTCTCAAGAAAAAGTTTTCTAACAAGCCTTTTAGAAATCTCCCCGGTTATTGGGAACAAATAGGTAATTTTGATACGGAAATCGCAAACTTAGAAATTACAAATACGGAAGTAAACGATTCATTCCCTCATGATAAGTTTTCTCTAAAAAGTTTAAAAGGAAATGTTACAATTCTCTTTTTTACTACGACCTGGTGTCCGAATTGTATAAAAGTTTTTCAAGATTTGGACAACCTTTCTAGGGAATTAGTTAATAAGAATATTTTGAATGTCAAAATTGTTCCGTTGGTGTTAGGTACGGAAACCGATGATAACGTAAAAAAGTATTACACTAACAATGGAATTAAGTCATTGCAGAGATTTAAGCCATTGTCTCCTTTACTTTTTAACATGATAAGAGCCGTCCCAACCTGTTTTGTTTTTGATAAAAACTCTACTCTTATTTGGGGGTTCAGTGGTGCCGCCAACTATGGAGATTTTGAGTTTTTAAATTTTATCGAGGGTTTATCTAAAGCAGACTAACAGGGAAGATTAATAATGGTAGAGTGGAGAGGGACAACCATACTTTCAGTTCGAAAAGATAATCAGGTTGTAATTGCAGGTGACGGTCAAGTTACCATGGGAAATAGCGTAGTGAAAGCTAATGCGACAAAAGTAAGATTTCTGTCTACAGGAAATGTTCTGGTTGGATTCGCCGGGGCCACAGCAGATGCTTTTACCCTACGTGAGAGACTCGAAGAAAAGTTAGCTCAGTATCCAGGGCAACTATCCCGAGCTTGTGTTTCCCTTGCCAAAGATTGGCGAACAGATAAGTATCTCAGAAAGTTGGAAGCCATGATGGCAGTTGCAGACAAAGACCATTCGTTCATTTTAAGCGGAATGGGGGATGTATTGGAACCATCCGATGGAATTATAGGAATCGGATCTGGTGGCAACTATGCTCTTGCGGCAGCTCGCGCATTAATCGATATGCCTTTGACAGCGGAAGAAATTGCGAGAAGAGCAATGAAAATTGCAGGCGATCTCTGTATATATACAAATCATTCAGTAATTCTGGAAAAAATTGAAATAACAAAGGAATAAACATGACGTCATTAACACCTTCGCAAATTGTAACGGAATTGGATCGTTTTATTGTTGGACACAAAGAGGCAAAAAAAGCCGTGGCAATTGCTCTTAGGAACCGTTGGAGAAGACAACAGGTACCAAGTCCTCTAAAAGAAGAGATTTTGCCGAAGAATATTCTTATGATGGGACCTACTGGTGTTGGAAAGACTGAAATTGCAAGAAGATTAGCTCGTCTTGCTGATGCCCCGTTCATAAAAGTGGAGGCAACAAAATTCACAGAAGTCGGATATGTGGGACGGGATGTTGAGCAGATTATCCGAGATTTAGTTGAGATTGCGATTTTTCATACCAAGGAAAAAAATAAAAATCTGATAGAAGAGAAAGCAAGAATTCAAACAGAGGAACGTATCCTGGATGCGTTGGTTGGGGAGAAGTCTACTCCAGAAACCCGGGAGAAGTTTAAACATTTGCTTCAGTCTAATCAGTTGGAAGATAGAGAAATTGAGATTAATGTTATTGATAACGTTTCAATTGGAAACTCGTTTGAAATTCCCGGAATGCCGGGCACTCACGTCGGAATGATGAATCTATCTGAAATGATGAATAATGCCTTGGGAATTAACAAGACAAAACTAAGAAAAATGTCTGTAAAAGAAGCCCGCAAACTATTGAATGCGGAAGAAAGCGATAAACTAATTGATAAGGAAAGAATAATTAAAGAAGCTATTTTTGCTGTTGAGCAAAATGGAATAGTTTTCATTGATGAAATCGATAAGATTTGCGCAAAAAATTATAATGGAGCAGACGTAAGCAGAGAGGGTGTGCAAAGAGATCTTCTTCCGCTAATTGAGGGATGTTCAGTGACGACAAAGTATGGAACTGTAAAAACTGATTACATTTTGTTTATTGCGTCGGGAGCTTTTCATGTATCCAAGCCGTCAGATCTTCTGCCGGAGCTACAAGGACGTCTCCCTATCCGCGTTGAACTAAGAAATTTGACTGAAGAGGATTTTGTAAGAATCTTAAAAGAGACTGACAGCAGTCTTATCAGGCAATACCACGCACTTTTAGAAGTCGAAGGCGTACAGATAAACTTTGCGGAATCCGGTCTCAAAAAAATCGCGGAATTATCTGCTGTTGTTAATAAAAATATAGAAGATATTGGAGCTCGTCGTCTACACACCATCATAGAAAAATTGTTAGAAGACATTAGTTTTGAGGCTGATAAAATGAAGGACCAGCGCATTACCATTGATGACTCTTATGTCGAAGAGAAAGTCGGACACCTAGCAAAGCATCAGGATTTATCGCAGTTTATTCTGTAATCCTTTAAGAAATTTTATCTTGTGTTAACGGCCTTTATGATTAGAGATGAAGTTTAGAGTCGAGAAGTATTGATTGTAGGTTATGTCCTTGGCGGAATGTTTTGGTTATTGGGGTTGCAAATAAAAATGAAAAAAGTTTGTCTGGAATAAGTTCCTGTTGACGAATGAAGAGGTTACGATGCTGAAGGTTGATGATAATGGAGAAATTGCAAGTGAGATAGTGGATCGTTTTTCCAACATCAATTATCACGATGAGCCTCTTGGTTCTCGGTCTGTAGACCAAAATTTACCTCAAAAATTGAAGGTTGCTCGCGCTTTTGCAGAGTCGTACACAGGGAGACGTCTATCTCGTGAGCAATTATTTTTTAAACAAGCGCAGATGTTGGCAAATTATGAAGATGAATTTGATTACTCAAAAGACATCACTCGATATTATCCTACTTATCAATCTCTCAGTAACAAAGAGTTGAGAGCTTATTTTTCGTGGCGGACTAAATGGCGGAAAGGTCATAAACGAAAGACGAGTTTGAGCTTCGCTTTTATCTATGTATATGAATTATTACATCTGGTTGGATGTGCTGATACCGGAAATGCTTACTTAAAACTTACTGAATTTAATCGAGATTACAGTTATTTTGATCCGTATATAAAAACTTATCTAAAAGATTGGATAAGGGATTTTGTTATATATTATGGATTGGATCCATCTTTACTTGCCGATACTGAAGATATTCGCTGGGATAATGCTGTTTCGGTTCTGTTAAAAATACATAATGAAAGCGATGAGAATGTCTTTCAGGCAGCAGCAGAGCTTTCTGGTTCGCTGTTGAAAGGTTCTCTTCTGTTAAAAAAACACCCTGACATAATGAAGTTTGTTGTCGTCGGAACATTGCGCCAAGTGGCTTCTCATTATGCAACAAAATGTCGAAATACCTGGATAGAACATTACTTTGGATATCCATGGAAAAGAAGAATCTGGTTTTTTGAGAAAGCAATATTTAGTAATCATAAATCCCATGGAGACTGTGAAATAGAAATATCTCCAATACGACGATGCTACTGCGTTGAAGGACAGTGGTTCTCACAGGAATTCCGCTATGTTCCTGAATATCGCAAGAGATTTTTAAATCTCCTGAAAACGATAGATTCTTTAACACGTGATGCAATACGCTTTCCTCATCCGATTCAGCAAAAATTAACAACGAAATGGATTATATGTGCTATAAAAGAAGAAATACGAAGATGGGAAACGATAAAAAAATCAAAAAAAGAAGAGAAAAAGGAAGAAATTCATATAGATTTATCAAAACTTGGTGAAATTCGTTCTGATTCTGCGGTGACTCGAGAAAAATTATTAACAGAAGACGAAATCGAGGGTAATTCCATTGTTCAAGCTAAAATGGAATCCGATAGCATTGTTTTAAATTCAAATAGTTCTGAACCTGATCCGAGTAATGATAACCTTGGATTTAATTTATTGTCACCTCAAGAAAAGAGATATTTGCGATGTCTTCTCGATGGGGAATCCGTAAGTTGGGTCAGTAGCGAAGGACTTCTGCCTTCTTTGCTTTGCGACAGTATTAATGATAAACTGTATTGTCTTTTCGAAGATACTGTACTTGAAGACGGCTTACTCATCGAAGACTATACCGAAGAGCTGAAAAAAGGACTTTGTTCATGAAAATACCAAAAAGAATTGCTCAAACTTTAATGAATTCTCTAAAAGGCGGAGTTGTTCCTCGCGTCGGACTGCCTTACATCACGGTCGGACGAAAAGCTGAGATCGAGGCATTACTTCATGATGTAGAGATGATTCAGGAAGGAGGAGCGTCGTTCCGGTTCATTGTTGGACGCTACGGTAGCGGAAAAAGTTTTCTTCTGCAAACGATTCGCAACTACGTAATGTCTAAGGATTTCGTAGTCGTAGATGCGGACCTATCTCCGGAACGCAGACTTCAGGGAACCAAAGGTCAGGGACTTGCTACTTATAGAGAATTAGTTCGGAATATGTCCACGAAAACAAAACCCGAAGGTGGTGCGCTAACTCTGATTTTAGATCGATGGATCAGCGGTGTGCAGCAGCAAGTCATGGAAGAATACAATTTGCCGTTGGGAGACCCGAACTTAATAGCTGTTATTGATCGA
>ODAI010652003.1_pt1 | contig 20115 bp, 18 predicted proteins | sample 1539321 | NCBI WGS metagenome assembly ODAI01 (sample SAMN02144231, study PRJEB22623) | gut metagenome | biome: sheep rumen | host: Ovis aries | place: New Zealand
AATAAACTCAAAAATCTGCACTTCGGAGGGAAAATTGAGGGAAAAAGCGATAATTCGGAGATTTTCAGGCAAAAACAAAAACAGCCTAAACCCACTGTTTAAGCTGTATGAACGTCACGGAATATACGGCATTTCGACGCGAGAGCCCACTATTTAAGCCAAAAAAGAACCTCGAAACGCGACTTGCGTCTCGAGGCACTCGAGTGGTTGCGGGAGAAGGATTTGAACCAACGACCTTCGGGTTATTAGCCCGACGAGCTACCGAACTGCTCTATCCCGCTATATTTAGTTGCGCTGCTTGATACAGCTTTTATATATTATCACACTTTCGGCTTATTGTCAAGGGTAATTTTTAAAAATATACGCGGCGCCGAGTTAAATTATGCCTTTGATATTGCATTTTTACGGATAAATTGATATACTATACTTTAAGGCTCATTTGCTAAACTAAGGAGGAATTACTCATGTGTAAAAAGGACAAGTTTTACATTACCACAGCCATTGCCTACACGTCGCGCAAGCCGCACATCGGCAACAGCTATGAAATTGTTTTGACCGACGCCATTGCGCGCTACAAGCGCATGCAGGGCTACGACGTTTTTTTCCAGACAGGTACGGACGAGCACGGTCAAAAGATAGAGATGTACGCCAACGCCGAGGGCTGCACGCCCAAGGAGTATGTTGACAAGGTTGCCGGCGAAATCCGCGCAATTTGCGACGTACTGAACACATCATACGATTACTTTATCCGCACCACCGACAAAAAACACGAAAAGGCGGTACAGAAGATTTTTAAGAAGCTTTACGAGCAGGGCGATATTTACAAGGGCAGCTACGAGGGACTTTATTGTACGCCGTGCGAGAGCTTTTGGACGGAATCGCAGCTGGTTGACGGCAAATGCCCCGACTGCGGACGCGAGGTTAAGCCCGCTAAGGAAGAAGCGTATTTTTTACGTCTGTCAAAATATCAGAAGCAGCTTGAGGAATACATTGAAAGCCATCCCGACTTTATTTATCCCGAAAGCCGCAAAAAGGAAATGCTTAACAACTTCATCAAGCCGGGACTTCAGGATCTTTGTGTTTCGCGCACAAGCTTCAAATGGGGAATTCCTGTTGATTTTGACCCCGACCATGTTGTATACGTTTGGATTGACGCGCTGTCAAACTACATCACTTCGCTTGATTACGACCCCGACGGAAGCGGCGAAATGTATAAAAAATACTGGCCTGCCGACGTGCATATCATCGGCAAGGACATTGTGCGGTTCCACACCATTTACTGGCCTATTATGCTGATGGCGCTCGGAGAGCCGCTGCCTAAGCAGGTTTACGGACACCCGTGGCTGCTGTTCGGCGAGGACAAGATGAGCAAAAGCCGCGGCAACGTTATTTACGCAGACGAACTTTGCAAGCTTATCGGCGTTGACGCTGTGCGTTATTACCTGTTAAGCGAAATGCCGTTCGCGAACGACGGTTCAATTACTTACGACACAATCATTGAACGTTTTAACTCTGACCTCGCAAACACGCTGGGCAACCTTGTTAACCGCACAATCGCCATGAACAACAAATACTTCGGCGGAATTGTGCAGGAGCCTTCGGCAAAGGACGAGCTTGACGAGGAGCTTATTTCATTCTGCTTCGAAACGGTTAAAAAGGTAGACGACAATATCAACATTTTCCATATCAGCGACGCTTTGGAGGCTGTTATCAACCTCGCTAAGCGCTGCAACAAATACATTGACGAAACCGCTCCGTGGGCGCTTGCCAAGGACGAAGCAAACAAGGCGCGCTTGGGTACGGTTCTTTACAATTTGCTTGAAAGCATACGCTATATCGCGGTGTTGATCCAGCCGTTTATGCCCGACACAAACAAGGCGATTTTAAGCCAGCTTAGCTGCGAGTGCGCCGATTACGGCAGCCTTGAGAGCTTCGGCGCGACAAAAGCAGGCACGAAGCTTGGCAAGGCGACGCCGCTGTTTGTAAGAATTGACCCCGAAAAGTTCTACGGGGAAGTTGAGGCAATGCAGAAAGCTAACGCCGAAAGCGAAAAGTCAATTGAAGAAATTGAGGAGGAAGAAACACCTCAGATTTCCATTGACGATTTCGCGAAATGCGACATCCGCGTGGGTGAGGTCAGGGCGTGCGAAAAGGTTAAAAAGAGCAAAAAGCTGCTTAAATTCAATATTTTTGACGGAAAATCCGAACGCACCATCGTAAGCGGAATAGCGCAATATTATCAGCCGGAGGAGCTTGTCGGAAAGAAAATTCTTTTTGTGGCAAATTTAAAGCCCGTAAAGCTGTGCGGCGTTGAAAGCTGCGGCATGATTCTTTCCGCGTGCGAGGGCGACAGCCTTAAGCTTGTGACCGTTGACGAAAGCATGCCGGCGGGCTGGAAAATTTCATGAGTACCCTAAACAACATTTTCGACGCTCACGCGCACTACGACGACTCATGGTTTGACAACGACCGCGACGAGCTTTTGGCTCAGCTTCCTTCAAAGGGAGTTTGCGGAGTTGTATGCAACGCGGTTGATCTTAAAACGGCAAAAAGCGTTATTGAGCTTGCCGAAAAATACGACTACATATACGCCGCGGTTGGTTTTCACCCCGAAAATCTGGACGACGTTCCGGACGACTATCTTGAACAGCTTGAAAAGCTTACAAGGCACGAAAAGGTTGCGGCAATAGGCGAAACCGGACTTGACTACCATTGGGACACCCCGAAGCCGCTTCAAAAGCGGATTTTTGAGGAGCAAATCAAGCTGTCGCTTGAGCTTGACATGCCGCTTGTGGTTCATGACCGCGAAGCTCACGGCGATACCTTTGACCTGCTGCGCAAGTACAGGCCGAAGGCGCTTGTGCATTGTTTTTCCGGCAGCGTTGAACTTATGCGCGAGGCAGTCAGGCTTGGCTGCTATATAAGCCTGGGTGGAGTTGTGACCTTTAAAAACGCGCGTCACAGCATTGACGTGGCAAGGGAAATCCCGATTGACCGGCTGCTGCTTGAAACCGACGCGCCGTACATGGCGCCCGTGCCGTTCAGAGGAAAAAGGAACGACAGCTCGATGATAATTTACGCCGCGGAAAAGATTGCCGCTTTACGTAAAATTTCATCAATCCAAAACCTGCTGGATATTACCGCGGATAATTGCCGTGAATTTTACGGGTTAAATAAACTCTGAATAACGCACTATTTTTTGACTGAAATATTTTGTATTTTAGCATAATATATATAAAAATTCAGATAATTAATATATTTAATTGAAAAACCGAAAATTTTAGTGTATAATGAGTTTAATAATGCGTTTTCAGCGCAAAAATTATCATTTGGGAGTGAACCATTCACATGGAATTTTCCTTTAAGGATATGCTGGGTATTATAAAGAAAAATATCATTCTTGTGCTTGTTGTAGCTATTATAGCGGGCGCGGGAGCGTATTTGGCAACGAGTTTGCTTATTGAGCCCACATACAATTCTACGGTTAAGCTGTATGTAAACACGCAAAACAACGCAAAGACCAGCTATGATGAGCTGAATTCACATAACTACGCGCAAAAAATGGTTGCGACCTACATTGAAGTTTTAAACTCCAACCATTTTTACTCAAAGGTCGCCAAGGAGCTTCCCGACAAGTACAGCGCTTCGTATTTGAAAAAGAACGTAACCTTCTCCGAGGTTGACGACACCGAGGTTTTCACGGCCACGGTTACCTGCAACGACCCCATTGACGCTAAAACAATTGCCGACGCGGTTGCCAAGGTTGCTCCGCAAACAATTAAGGAGCAGTTTGAAAACAACGCAAGCCTTAAGATAGTTGACGAAGCTCAGCTTCCGAAGGCTCCTACATCGCCAAACCCGATGCGCAACGCTATTATCGCTTTTGTCGCCGGCATACTGATAACTCTGATAATTGTATTTGCCAAGGATTATTTTGACGTTAAGATTAAGTATGACTCGGAAATGACCGTGCTATGCGGCTTGCCCGTGCTTGCGGCAATTCCGGAGTTTGCAAACAACCAAAAATCCGAAGCGGACAAAGCGCAAAATAATGAAAAGGGGGTCAGGTAAGCCATGTTTGGTAAAAGCAAAAAGAAAAACCAGTCAATTAACAATGAAGCTCTTAACTTTTTAATAAGAGAATCCTACAAGACCGCCCGTACAAATATTGACTATTCAATCATTAAGAAGGGCTGTAAAAAAGTAGTGTTCACCAGCTCCTCAAAAGGCGAAGGAAAAACGCTTTCGTCTGTAAACATCGCCTCGGCGCTGGCTCAGCAGGTTGACACAAAGGTTATACTTGTTGAAACCGACCTTCGCCGTCCGCACGTTCACCTTGCGCTGGGACTTACGCCCTCGCCGGGACTTACAAACTGCCTTAACAGCGAATGCGCGCTTGACGACATCATCAAGTCCACTCATATTGATAATCTTTCCGCCATTTGCTACGGCGCAATTCCTCCCAACCCTTCCGAGCTTTTGTCCAGCGATTCCATGACCGATATCATAAAAAGGCTTGAAAAGGAATATGACTACATTATTTTTGACGCGCCGCCTGTTGCGGTTGTTATTGACGCCGTGCCGATTATCAAGCAAAGCGACGGCGTCGTGCTGGTTGTGCGCAACAACACCACAACCTATCCCCAGCTTAACAAAACAGTTGAAATTGTTAAGCGTTCCGGCGGAAAACCGCTCGGCGTAATTGTAAACCGCGTCAAGAGCGAAGATTCACGTTCGGGCAAGAAGGGTTACGGTTACGGCTACGGCTACGGCTACGGCTATTAACGCAGGATTTAAGGAGATTATTAACTGCGGTTCGCCGCATTATTACAGGAGATTTAAATGAGTGTGGTTGGAGAGAAATCAATAAACAAACGGTATCCCAAAAAGCGCCTTTATAGTTTTATTAAACGCATTTTCGACTTAATTTGCTCATGTATTGCTCTAATCCTGCTTTCGCCGTTCTTCATTGCAATTTCAATCAGCATTAAGATAAACGACAACGGTCCGGTTTTTTTCGGACATAAACGCATAGGAAAAAACGGCAAAGAATTTAAGCTTTATAAATTCCGCAGCATGGTTACAAACGCGGAGGAGCTGATTGATACCTTTACGCCGGAGCAGCTTGAAGAGTTCAAGCAGAACTTCAAGCTTGAGAATGACCCGAGAATTACGCCGATAGGCAAGTTTCTGAGAAAAACAAGCCTTGACGAAATTCCCCAGCTTATAAACATTATTAAGGGCGAAATGTCAATTGTAGGCCCGCGTCCGGTAACCGAGGAGGAAACCATGATTTTCGGTTCGTACCGCGACCTGATGCTCAGCGTCCCTCCCGGACTTACCGGGTACTGGGCAGCCTACGGCAGAGGCGACACCACCGGCTACCGCCGCAGGCGCGCTATGGAGGTATACTACGTTATGCACCGCTCTGTTTGGCTTGACATAAAAATAATTTTCAAAACCTTTGTCACGGTTTTTACAGGCAAAGGTTCAATTTAACATAAAGGATGGTTGAACTATGAAGGCTGTTATTCTTGCAGGTGGCTTCGGAACAAGAATTTCCGAGGAGTCACAGTTTAAGCCCAAGCCGATGATTGAAATCGGCGGCATGCCCATTCTTTGGCATATCATGAAGCTTTACTCAAGCTACGGAATAAATGACTTTATTATATGCGCCGGATACAAACAGCACACAATTAAGGAATGGTTTGCGGATTATTTCCTGCACACCTCAGACATAACCTTTGACTTTACCCGTGATGACAAAATCATAGTTCACAACAAGCGCGCCGAACAGTGGCGCGTGACCGTAATTGACACGGGACTGAAAACCATGACCGGCGGCAGGATTAAGCGCATAGGCGAATATCTTGACGATGATACGTTTTGCATGACCTACGGCGACGGCGTTTCCGACATCAACATAAACGATTTGATTATGTTCCACAAATGTCACGGCAGGCTTGCCACGATGTCCGCAGTTAAACCGAAAAGCCGTTTCGGTACAATTGATTTTGAAGCAAACGGAAAGGTAAACGCGTTCCGCGAAAAGAGCGAAGCGGACGCGGGTTACATCAACGCCGGATTTATGGTGCTTGACAAAAAGGTGCTTGACTATATTGAAGGCGACAAAATTATGTTTGAGCGCGAGCCGATGGAGCGGCTTGCCGCTGACGGCGAGCTTATGTGCTACCGTCACAACGGATTTTGGCATTGCATGGACACCCTGCGCGACAAACAAAAGCTTGAACAAATGTGGGAAAAAGGCACGGCGCCGTGGAAGGTATGGGTAGATTAATGCAGAATTTCTATAAGGGCAAAAGAGTATTTATTACCGGTCACACAGGCTTCAAGGGAAGCTGGCTGTGCAAAATTTTGACAGGCATGGGCGCTGAGGTTACAGGCTACGCGCTTGAACCGCCCACAAAGCCGAACCTCTTTGAGATTGCGAACATTGCCGACGACATAACCTCGGTACACGGCGACGTGCGCGATTTTGATTCGCTTAAAAAAGCGTTTGACAAGGCTCAGCCCGAAATTGTATTTCACCTTGCGGCTCAGCCGATTGTACGCGAAAGCTACAAAAGCCCTGCCTATACTTACGAAACAAACGTTATGGGCACGGTAAACATTCTTGAATGTGTGCGCCAAAGCAGCTGCGTCAAGTCGGTTGTGAACGTAACCACGGACAAGGTTTACGAAAACAGGGAATGGGCGTGGGGCTACCGCGAAAACGAGCCGCTTGACGGCTTTGACCCGTATTCAAACTCAAAGAGCTGCAGTGAGCTTGTTACCGCAACCTACAAGCGTTCGTTCTTCGGCGACGGAAAGGTAGCGATTTCCACCGCAAGGGCAGGCAACGTAATAGGCGGAGGCGATTTTGCCTCAAACCGCATTATTCCCGACTGCGTAAAGGCGTTGCAGTTAGGTAAAAACATCATCGTGCGCAACCCGTATTCAACCAGACCGTACCAGCATGTAATTGAGCCGCTGTACGCGTATATGCTTATTGCGATGGAGCAGTACAAAAACCCAAAGCTCGCGGACAGCTACAACGTAGGCCCCGATGAGGTTGACTGCGTAACCACCGGCAAGCTTGTTGACCTGTTTGTACACCTGACGGGCAACAAAATTAAGCGTATTGACAAAAGCGAGGAAAACGCCGTTCACGAGGCTAATTTCCTTAAGCTTGACTGTTCAAAGCTTAAGACGGCGCTTGACTGGAAACCGCGTTGGCACGTTACCGACGCGGTGGCAAAAACCGTGCTTTGGACTCTTGTTTGGCTTGACGGAGGAAACACGGGAAGGGCTATGGAACGCCAGATTAAGGAATTTTTTGAGGGATAAGCTATGAAAAAAGCTATTGTAACGGGAGCAAACGGCTTTGTAGGCTCGCACCTGTGCGCGGAGCTGTGCAAAAACGACGTTGAGGTTATTGCCGTAATTAAGGACGAAAACGAAAATATCGACAATATCAGGGACTTAAACGGTTTAAGCGTGGTTTACTGCGGGCTTGACAGCATTGAAAGCCTTAAAGATAAAATAAGCGAAGGGGATTTTGACGTTTTCTACCACTTTGCGTGGGTAGGCTCGGCAGGACCCTTGCGCTGTGACGAGGAAATTCAGCTTAAAAACGCGCTGTGGACAGCAAAGGCGCTGCGCGTTGCCGACAGCCTGGGCTGCAAAAGGTTTGTGAACGCGGGCTCAATCATGGAAAAAGAAACCTATACCGCCGTTTACGCGCAGGACAGCGCTCCGGGACTTCCGTACATTTACGGAGCCGGAAAGCTTGCGGCAAGGGCAATTTGCAAGCCGATTGCAAACTCGCTTAACATTGACCTTTGCTGGGCGGTTATTACCAACGCTTACGGCGCCGGTGAGTTTTCGCCGCGCTTTGTTAACTCAACAATCAGAAAAATCATCGCAAACGAGCCGCTGCAGTTTACCGCCGCGACTCAGAACTACGATTTTATTTATATTGACGATGTGGCAAGGGCGTTTTTTGCCATAGGCGAACACGGCAAGCCGAACCGCGAATACACAATAGGAAGCGGAAACGCGCGTCCTCTTAAGGAGTTTATCCTTGAAATGCAGCGTGAGCTGGCTCCGGATTTGACGCCTGTTTTCGGCGACATCCCCTTTACCGGAGTAAACATGCCGCTTGAAGCCTTTGACACATCCGCAATTGAAAATGACTGCGGATTTAAACCCGCAATAAGCTTTGCGCAGGGCGCAAGACTTACAATGGACTGGATTAAATCCGTAGACTGATACATTTTTGGAGGGAGAATTATGGTGTCACCTTTTGAATTTTGCGGCACTGACTTTGACGGGGCTTACCTCATTAAGCCTTTCTGCGCCACGGACATACGCGGCGCGTTTATTAAGGACTATTCCAAAGAGATATTTGAAGCACAGGGCATAAAGCACGACCTTGCGGAGGTATTTTACACCGTTTCACACAAGGGAGTAATTCGTGCCCTGCATTTTCAGCGCGTTCACGAGCAGGCAAAGCTTGTGCGCTGTGTAAAGGGCAAGGTTTTTGACGTTATTGTTGACCTTCGCCCGAACTCCCCTACCTTTAAGCATTGGCAGGGTTTTTATTTAAGCGATGAAAACCGCTGCGAGCTGCTTGTTCCCGAGCATTTCGCTCACGGATATCTGGTGCTTGAGGACAGCATTGTGAGCTACAAATGCGCGGAAAAATTTTACGGCGAATTTGACGACGGTATCATGTACAACGACCCCGACCTTGCTGTTGAATGGCCTATGAACGAAATCGGCGGCGAGGAAAACCTCATCATTGCAGACAAGGACAAAAACCTGCAAAGCTTCAAAGAATATAAAGAAAGATATTTGGATATATGAATATAGTATACTCCAGCTCCGACAGCTACGCCCCGATTGCGGGCGTTTCGATTATGTCGCTGCTTAAAAATAACACAGACGCCGAAAGCATTACAATTTATATGATTGACAACCGTATTTCCTACACCAACAAGGAGCGTTTTGAAAGCGTTGTAAAGCAATTCGGCAGAGAAATAATTTTTATTCCGCAGCCCGATTTGGAAAAGGAAACAGGCGTTACCATTGAAACAGGCAGATGGAACATAAGCACGTTTTTCCGCCTGTTTTTATGCACGATTCTTCCCGATTCCGTCGACCGCTGCATATACCTTGACTGCGACACCATTGTCCGCCATTCGCTTTCCGAGCTGTGGCAGCTTGATATGGGAAAATGTATTGTTGCCGCTGTTGACGACTGCCGTTCGGATCGCTACAAAACCGAGCTTGGCCTTTCACCCGACAGCACATACACGAACAACGGCGTTTTGCTGATTGACCTAAAGGGCTGGCGCGAGCACAATGTCGAAAAGGATTTCCTTGACTTTATCGTTGCCCGCAACGGCGACATCACTTATGTTGATCAGGGCGTGTTAAACGGCGTTTTGGCAAAACAAAACCTTGTTATGCCGATTCACACAAAGTACGACGCCATGACAATTTTTTTTGATTTTAATTATGACGAACTGCTTAAGGTTCGCCGTCCGGAGCACCATTTAAGCGAACAGGAGTACAACGAAGCGGTAAGCGACCCGTATATAATTCACTTTACATCCTGCTTTTATTCGGGAAACCGTCCGTGGAACAAAGGCAACCGTCACCCGTTTGTCGGCGATTATCTTATGTACAAGGAAATGTCTCCCTGGAAAAACGTTCCGCAGTACCCCGACGACCGCAAAGCAGCCAAAAAGCTGATGACCAAGGCGTGCAACATTATGCCCAAGGGCTTGATGATTGCTTCGATTTCCGTTGTTCATTCAAAGTTCTACCCGATGGTCAGGGCGTTGAAAAGCAAAAGCAAGGGCGCGTAATTTATGAAGATTTTACTTGTAAACAAATACCACTATGTCAAGGGCGGAAGCGAAACCTACCACTTCGGTCTTGCAAAGCTGCTTGAAAGCCACGGTCACAAGGTAATTTACTTCGCGATGGCTGACGAGCGGAATATGCCGTGCGAGCAAAGCGGATATTTTTCCGAAAACGTTGATTTCAACGCAAGCTTAGGCGCGGCAGGCAAGCTCAAGGCAGGGCTTCACGCGCTGTATTCCACAGACGCCAAGAAAAAAATCGCAAGGCTGATTGAGGACGAAAAGCCCGATTTGGTACACATTAACCTGGTGCACCGCCACCTTACGCTTTCAATTCTTGACGCCGTAAAAAAATATAACCTTCCGGTTGTGCACACTGTTCATGACGCGAACAGCATTTGCCTGAACCACGCAATGATGGTTGACGGCGAAATTTGCGACCGCTGCGTCAGGGAGCACAGCTACGACTACGCCCTGAAGCACAACTGCGTGAAAGGCTCAAAGCTTCAAACCTACCTTGCGCTTTTTGAAGCCAAAAACTACGCGCGGATGAAGTCTTACGATAAGATCGACTGCTACATCTGCCCGTCAAAATTTTATAAGGACGAGCTTGAGCTGTCGGGCATCACACACAGTCCCGTTATTCACCTTACTAATTTTCTGCCCGAGGACACGCGGTACGCTGCGGCAAGCGACGTGCGGGATTACTTTTTGTACTTCGGCAGACTTTCGTTTGAAAAAGGCGTAATGACGCTTGTAAAAGCATATGAAGCCGGCGGCTTTGAAAATCCGCTTTACCTTGTGGGCACAGGTCCGCTTGAGAATGAGCTGAAGGAATATGTAAGCTCGCGTAACCTGGACGGCAGGGTGAAGTTTAAAGGCTTTCAAAGCGGCGACGCGCTTAAAAAATATATCTCGCAGGCAAAATGCGTTATTTTGCCCAGCGAATGGCATGAAAACTGCCCCTACTCCATCATGGAGGCTCAGGCTGTCGGCAAACCTGTTATTGTAAGCAGGATAGGCGGCTTGCCCGAGCTTGTTAAGGACGGCGAAAGCGGATTTTTCTGCGAGCCGTTTAACGCGAACAGCCTTTGCGAAAGCATGAGAAGGCTTAATACGCTGGACGGCGGAGAATACCGTAAAATGTCGCAATGCGCCGTTGAAAACGCAAAGGCAATGTACGACAGCGAAGAATATTACAAGAAGCTGACAACGCTTTACAACAAGCTTATCGGCAAGAGGTAAGTATGGAAAACCAAAAAACCGTCGCGTTTATTACGCGTCACATAGTCGCGAATTACGGTTCGGTGCTGCAGGCTTACGCCACGCAGGAGGCAATTAAAAAGCTTGGCTGCAAAAGCGTGTGCATTGACTATTTCCGCACCGACGAGCTGCCGCGTAACTTGGTTGCGACGCGGCTTTCAACCTCAAAATGGAATAAAAATCCGCTTACCAGGGCGGTGTTTATGCTTACGCAAAAGCCTGTTTATTCGCTCGCGGACAAGCGTTTTGAGCAGTACCGCAAAATTGTTGACGTAACCGAAACGCAGTACAACAGCCTTTCGGAGCTCGAAAACAATCTGCCGCCGGCTGACGTGTACATGACAGGCAGCGACCAGGTTTGGAACACGGTCGTATGCGGCGACCTTGACCCCGCGTACTTTTTATCATTTGTTCCCGGCGAAAAACGCAAGGTTGCATACGCCGCGAGCTTTGGCGGAAAGCTTGACGAAAAACAGCTTGACGAAATTAAGCCTATGCTTAAGGAGTACAACGCGATTTCAGTGCGCGAGGACAGCGGCGTTAAGCTGCTTGAACAGATGAATATTAACGCCGAGCAAGTGCTTGACCCAACCTTTTTGCTTGACAGAACAGAGTGGGAAAAGCTTATTCCGGACAAAAAAACAGATGAAAAATACGCGCTTGTTTACCAGCTTCACCCCAACAGGGAATTTGACAAATACGCCAAGGCGTACGCCAAAAAGCACGGCTTAAAGCTTTACAGAATAAGCCATTGCTTCCACCACGCGGTCAGAAGCGGTAAATTTGTGCTTTGTCCTCCGCTCGGAGAATTTTTGAGTTACATCAAAAACGCTCAGGTTCTGCTTACAGACTCCTTCCACGGAACCGCGTTCGCAATCGGTCTGAATACGCCGTTTTTGGACATACTTCCGTCCAGCTACAGCGAACGGATTTCAAGCATACTGTCGCTTATCGGTTATGAAAACCGCATATTGAAGAATTATAATGATTTTGAAACCGCCGCAGAGCCCATTGATTTTGACCGCGTTAACGAAATTATTGCGGCTCAGCGGATAAAATCCTACGGTATACTGAAAAAAATGATTGGTGATTAATTTGAAAAATATAATGCTGACCGGCAAAAGCTGCTGCGGCTGCCGCGGCTGCGAACAGGCATGTCCGCAAAAATGCGTCACCTTTTTTACGGATAAAGAAGGCTTTTTGTACCCGGAGGTTGACGAAACGCGCTGTACTGAGTGCGGAGTCTGCCTGAAAAAATGCCCGGTTTACACAAAACCGGAGTGCGGTAAAAGCCCAAAAGTTTTTGCCGCCAAAATCAAGGATAAACAGACCGCGTTCGGCAGCACCTCCGGCGGAGTTTTTTCCGCTGTCGCGGAGCACATTCTTGACAACGGCGGCGTTGTTTACGGCTGCGCCTTTGACGAAAGCTTAACGGCAAGGCACATTGCGGTCGAAAGCAAAGCCGAGCTGCAAAGGCTGCGAAGCTCAAAATATGTTCAAAGCGATTTAAGCGGTGTTTTTTCAGCGCTTAAAAAAGAGCTGAAAAACGGCAGACAAGTGCTGTTCAGCGGCACGGGATGTCAATGCGCCGGCCTGAAAAATTTTTTGGGCAGGGATTACGACAATTTAATTTTGACCGACATTGTTTGCCACGGGGTTCCGAGCCCGCTTCTTTTTGAAAAATACCTTGAATACAAGGGCAGTAAAATGGGCGGAAAAATTACCGCGTACAACTTCCGCAGCAAGGAAAAACGCGGCTGGGATTTATACTACAAGGCGGAAACAGCAGGGACAAGCAAGTCGGATTACGGCTTTTTTGACCCGTACTACAACGCTTTTTTAAACTGCAAAACCTACCGTGAAAGCTGTTACGTATGCAAGTACGCAAACAGCAGCCGCACAGGCGACATAACCCTGGCGGATTACTGGGGAATTGAGAAATTTCATCCTTCGTTTTACGACAGCAACGGCGTTTCGCTTGTTTTAGTCAATACCGACAAGGGTGAAAGGCTGTGGCAGGAGCTTGCGCCTGTGCTTGAAAGTATGCCCTCAGAGCTTGAAAAGGCTGTTGTGATGAACAAAAACCTCAAGGAGCCGTCAAGCCGCCCCGAATGCCGCGACGGTATTTACGACGGAATTGACGGAGATATAAACCGGTATTTCGAAACCAAGCTGGCGTTTAAAATAAACCCCAAGACAAAGCTGAAAAAGGCGATACCCCTTGGGATTAAAAACGCCGTAAAAAAGATAAAGAGTTGAGCATATGAAAAAATTGGGAATCTGCGTTTGTTATCAGCACCGCAACTACGGAAGCCAGCTTCAAAGCTTTGCTACCACGGTCGAGCTTGAAAAACGCGGAATTGACTACGAAATTATACGCTACAAAAAGAAGCTTACCCCGTCGCTGGCGGCAAAAATGCTTCCGAAGCTTTTTAACCCCGTGTTTATAAGCGACAGAGTTAAAATCCGATACAAAAAGAACCTGATGATGAAAACACATCCTCAGCTTGGCAGAGACAATGCCGTAAGAAACGAATGTCTCGCCAAATTTTCAAGGGAGCATTTTACAAAGCTGTCGCCTGTTTACGAGGGCTATAGCGCGCTTAAAAGCGGCGCGGAAAAATACAGCGCCGTTATGGTCGGCAGCGACCAGCTTTGGGCGCCGGGCGGAATTACCTCGGACTTTTACAACCTTATGTTCGCGCCGGAGGGCGTTGAAAGGCTTTCATACGCGGCAAGCTTCGGCGTTTCAAAAATCGAGCCCAAGCTTCACGCGAAATACCGCGAATTTCTTTCACGGATGGATTACATCAGCGTAAGGGAAAACGCGGGCAAAAAGCTTGTTGAGGAACTGAGCGGCAAATCCGCCGAGGTTGTTGTTGACCCGGTAATGCTGCTGACGGCTGAGGAATGGCTTGAACAAATACCTGATGAAAACCGTTTTAATGAGCCGTATATATTTGCGTATCTTTTAGGCGATTCGGAGGAATACCGCCGCCAAATTACGGAATTCGCAAAGAAAAAAGGACTTAAAATTATTACCTCACATCACATGGACACCTACAACAAGGCAGACGAAGGCTTCGGCGACGAAGCGCCGTTTGACGTCGGTCCCGCGGAATTTGTAAACTTTATCCGCAACGCGGAATATGTTTTTACCGATTCGTTCCACGGTTCGGTTTTTTCAATGCTTTACAAAAAGCAGTTTTTGATTTTTGACAGGTACAAGGCAGACACGCTGACCTCAAAGAATTCAAGAATAGAAAGCTTCTGTGAAAATTACGGACTTTCAGACCGCCGCTTCAACGGAGATATTTACGCGGCGGACAACGCGATAGATTTTGACGCCGTTTACAAAAAAACGGACGCTCATATTAAAAAATCCAAGGCGTTTCTTGACAAAGCCTTGGCTGACTTGGAGTGATTATTTGACGCCGCTTGTTTCTGTTATTGTTCCCGCGTACAATGCCGCGGCATATATTGAAAAAACAGTGGAAAACCTGAGCAGGCAAACCTGCAGCGAAATTGAAATAATACTGGTTGATGACGGCTCAACCGACGGCACGGCGGAAATTTGCGACCGCCTTTCAGAGCTTTACGACCGCGTGAAGGTTATTCATCAGGAAAACAAGGGAGTTTCCGCCGCGAGAAACGCCGGCATGAGGGCGGCTTCGGGCAGTTACATCGGTTTTTGTGACAGCGACGACGTTCCGGATTCAGATTTGTACGAAACTCTGCTGAATTTGGCTGTTGAAAACAACGCCGAGCTTTCTATGGTTGACGTCAGAATTCAAAACATAGACGGCTCAATAAAGCATACAAGCACACAAATTTCCCACTGCTTTAACTCGCCCGACGAATTTGCCGAGGCGTTCTTTACCGAGTACCTTAACGTCGGCGTATATACCAAGCTTTTCAGCCGCGAGCTGGCTGCGCGGCTTGAATTTCCCGAGGGCATACGGATTAACGAGGACATGTACTTCTTCTTCTGCGCGGGTATAAGCTCAAAAAAGACAGTGCATAAAAACGTTGAAAAATACACCTACGCGCTCAATTCCGAATCCGCTACGATGAAAGGCTTTTCCGAAAGCTATTTTGATAAAATTTTCATTGCGGACGAATTTGTACGGCTGACAAAAGAGAAGTTTCCTAAGCTTTTAAACTACGCCGAAAGCAAAAAGGTTTCCATGCTTTTGCGACTTATAAACCGGATGCTGGTTCTCGGCGGCGACAAACAATTCCCCGACAGATATAAAGAGATTTGTAAAACCGTAACCTCGTATAAAACCGGCTTTTGCAAGCGCTATTTAAACAAAAAAGATTTTGCGCGTTTTATGCTGCTTAAAGCCAACCGACCGATGTTTGAGGCGGCAAGCAAAAGGCTTGATAAGTAACAAAGAGGAGCACATTTCCGTATGAAAAACGAAAAAAAATTTACTATTGCCGATTTATGGTATACTTTTTTGGCGTTGGCGCTTCCGGTGATTTGTGTTTCGGGAGCTTCGCCCATACCGTTTGCCCTTCGTCCGTATTTGATTTACGCAACAGGCATTGGCTTTGTGCTGGCCTTTATTTTCTCCGGCATTAAAATACGGCTGAATTCCGTGACTGTATTGGGATTTTTATTGGTATCGTACATGTCAATTTCTCTGTTTTATTCATATGACGCGGCGGCAACCAAAAGCCTGATGTTCATATACATTTGCAGCTTTACCCTGCTGTTTACGGACATGCCCACGGATAAATTTGAGCTTGTGCTTAAAATATGCTATGTATTCTGTATTGTAATGGCGTTTTCAATTATAATAAGCGTGTTTATCAATAACTGCATGCTGCGGTTTTTCAGCTTTATTGTAAATCCGCTTCATTCACCTTCGATAACGGCGGCCATTCAGCGTGAGTTAAGCGAAGGCACATATTCGGGCTTTGTACGCGAACGTACCGACGCCGCGTTTGTTATGAACGTAGGAATAGCGATTTCATATTCAAAGTTCTTTTCGCAGGGTAAGCTTAAAAAGCTTGACGTATTCTTTTTGGCGATATTTATTATAGCCATGATATTTACCGGCAAAAGAATGTTGTTCGTTGTAAGCGTTATCTGCTTTGCGATATTCATGCTGATTTCAAACATTAAAAACAGATTTTTCAAAACAAGCGTCATTGTTTTGCTTGCGGTCAGCCTTGTGTTCATGGCATCAATGTTTGTTCCGCAGGTATCGTCCTTTTTGTCGCGTTTCCTTGACAGCGAAAACCTAAGCACCATCGGACAGCGCGATATGTTGTGGAATTCCATGATTTCCATGTTCAAAAGCAACCCTGTTTTCGGCGCGGGCTTAAACTCCTTCAACAGCTACGCGTATAACCACGGTCTTCTGGTAGGCAACCGCGAATGGACATACAACGGTCACAACTCATATTTGCAGTTTCTTGCCGAACTCGGAGTTGTAGGCTTTGCGATACTTGTCATGTTTATAGCGGTGGCGTTCTACACTTCCATAAAGCTTTTGAAGGCAGTTCGGGATAACCGCTTATACTCAAAGATTGTGTATTTTTCCGTATACATTCAGGTGCTTATTGCGGTGTACGCGCTTACGGGAAATCCGCTTTATTCACGTCAGATGGTGGTAATGTGGTTTTTGTCAATCGGCATGGTTAACTCAATTTATTATAAACTCAACCCCGTAACCGAAAAAAGAATGTTCGGAAGAAAGGAAAGGCTATATGGCATCGAATAAGGTCGGAATACTGACTTTTCATCAGGCGTTGAGCTACGGAGCAAAGCTTCAGGCTTACGCGCTTCAGCAGTTTTTAACCGAAAACGGCATAGAAAACGACATCATTGATTACACCTGCAAATACATGTATAATACCCAAATCCGTCCGATAAGATTTTGGTATAAAAAGAAACTCAGCGTAACAATTAAGGATATTCTGCGCTCGTTTATCACGATGCGGCAGGTTGGCATTGAAAGGGACAAAACCATTGCCTTCCGTCAAAAGCATTTAAACCTGAGCCGTCCGTTTGATGAGTCGAATATTTCAGAGGCGGCAGGTGAATACAGGGCGTTTATCACCGGCAGCGACCAGGTTTGGAGCCCGACCGTTGTGGGCTTTGACAAGGTGTACTTTTTAAATTTTGCCAAGCCAAAGCAAAAGTATTCTTACGCCGCAAGCGTAGGCGGTTCAAAGGTTGAGGGAAAAACCAAGGATGAATACCGCAGTTTGCTGTCGGATTTTCAAAAAATTTCCGTGCGCGAGCCTTCCGCCGCTCAGCTTGTTAATGAGCTTACCGGCAAGGAAGCGGTTGTAAGCCCGGACCCGACGCTTTTGTTTACAAGCGAAAAATGGGACGGCTTTGCGCAGCGTCCCGAGGGCTTCGGCGAAGAAGAAAAGTATATTTTCCTTTTCAACGTTAATATTCCCAAAAGACTGTTTAATTTCGCGCAGGAGCTCGGAAAACGAACAGGCTTGAAAATTTATTCCATTCAAAAAAACAAACGCCATCATGTTGACGGCGTTACATATATTGACCCTGTTTCCGCAAACGAGTTTGTATGGCTGATTAAAAACGCGGAATATGTGGTTACAAATTCTTTCCACGCCACGGCGTTTTCGTTGATTTATCACAAGAACTTTTTTATTGAGTTTGACACGCAGGGCACAAGAAACGTGCGTTCCGAACAGCTGCTTCAAAGGCTTCGGGTGACCGGCAGAGAAATTACCGCGGCGTCATACCCCGAAACCGATGTAAAAACCGACTGGGATTACGCGGAAAGTAAGCTGGACGAGCTCAGACAAGCCGCAAAAACATATATTGCGGAGGTTAAGCAGGATATTTACGGATGATAATTTGCCTGACCGCCGAAAACTGCAAAGGATGATATAATGTCCGAAAAACCAAAATCCACCCAAAAACAGATGTCTGTTAACATTATATCAAGTATAATCGCCTTTGGCGTTACTATTGGTATAAACTTTTTTCTGACTCCGCATCTGGTTTCTTCGCTCGGTACCGAAGCTTACGGCTTTATCGGCCTTGCGAACAACTTTGTCCAATACGCAACCATCATCACCGCCGCGCTTAACTCAATGGCAGGCAGATTTATTTCCGTTGAATACCACCGCGGAAATTTAAAAAAGGCGACTACAATTTTTAACTCGGTGCTGATTGCCGATTTGTTCCTTGCCGCCGTTATGCTTGTGGCTTCGGGATTTTTGACGGCGTATATCGACGTTATCCTAAACGTTCCGCCGCACCTTGTTACAAACGTAAAAATCACGTTTGCTCTGACGTTTTTAACCTATGTTGTCAGCGTTGTAACGGCAATTTTTACAACCGCGCCTTTTGTAAAGAACCGTCTGGAAATCAACTACATCCGCAATATCATATCCAACCTTATCAAGGTTGCCATGATTGTCGGGCTGTTTACGCTGTTTTCCCCCCAGCTGTATTTTATTGCGCTGGCGTCCCTTGGAAGCGGACTGTTTTTGCTGCTTGCAAACATAACCGTTAAAAGAAGGCTGCTGCCGGAAATTAAGACCAATTTCCGCGACTTTAAGCTTTCAATGGTAAAAATGATTATCGCTTCGGGAATGTGGATGTCGCTGGCTCAGCTGAGCAACATTCTGCTTTCCGGCCTGGATTTGCTGATTTGCAATGTCACCCTCGGCGCTACGCTGATGGGACTTATGTCAATCGCAAAAACAGTACCTCAAAGTATCGCGATTTTAATCAATCAGCTTTCAAGCGTATTTGCACCGCATTACACTATACTGTACGCAAAGAACGACATGAAGGGGCTTGTTGAGGAGGTAAACTTTACCTCAAAAATACAGAGCTTTATAATGACGGTTCCGCTTGCGGGCTTTATAGTTTTCGGCCATGAGTTTTATACACTGTGGCAGCCGTCCAAAACCCCCGATGAAATTAACACGATACAGATTATTTCGGTTTTGACCGTAATAATGTACCTTTTTACCGCGCACACACAGGCGCTCACCATGCTCAACTCCGTATTTAACAAGCTTAAGGTTCCGGTATTGGTGGCGTTGGGAGTAGGTATAGTCAGTACGCTTTCGGTAATACTGATTGTGAACTTCACGGACTTTTCGCCCACATACAAGGCGTTTTTCATTGCGGGAATCAGCTCTTTGCTGATGAGTCTGCGTTCGCTGATTTTTGTGCCGATTTATTCGGCTTATCTGCTTAAACAGAAAAAGACCGTATTTTACCCTGCTATTATAAGAAGCTGGATTTGCTTCGTCGTTATAGCCGCGGTATTCTTTGTAATAAAAAGCTTTTTCCCCATGAATACATGGATAAAGCTTATAATCGGCTGTCTTGCGTCGGGCGTGTTGGGATACGCGCTGAGCATATTCCTGATGTTCAGCCGCAAGGAGCTTAAGAACCTTAAGGGTAAGGTTTTGAAAAAAATAAAAAAGAAATAACTTGACGTAAATTAAAAAGGTTGGTTCATTTTTGAGCCAACCTTTTTTATAAAATTATTTATACATTATCCTTGCGGAAACGAAGCCGATCCTGTATCTTTCACCCATGAACAGGGCGCGAAGCTGGAAAACTCCGGCAATTCTGGCGTTATCATCCGCTCCGCCGTAGCAAAGGTTGTACTGCGTGTTCTTTGCGCCGGTATATTGCCAAAAGTCGCCGTAACCGCTGAGCGAGGACGCGCCGCCGCCAACCGCGGAAGGAAGCATTGCGGACGGATAGCTGCTGTCAAAAGTCATTTTCCGTACGCACTCATTAGTGTTTACGTCTGTGTAGTCGGACAAGTCTTTATCCTGAACAACAATGTCATCGTTGACGGAAATTGTATCGTCCCCTGTTTCTATATACAGGCGTTTGTCCTTAACATAAGCGTCGTTGTCAAGCATAACAAGAGCGCTTCCGTAAAGGTTTTCGATATTTCTGTACTTGAACGAAACCTTGCCGGTTTCACCATTCAAGGTTCCCGTGCAATAA
>ODAI013498958.1_pt1 | contig 20114 bp, 11 predicted proteins | sample 1539321 | NCBI WGS metagenome assembly ODAI01 (sample SAMN02144231, study PRJEB22623) | gut metagenome | biome: sheep rumen | host: Ovis aries | place: New Zealand
ACACCTCGAGGATGGCCCAGTCCAGGTCGCCGTAGAAGCCGTAGCGCAGTTCCTGTGCCATGTGACTCAGGTGCAGGTCGTTGTAGGGGATCTCGCCCGCATTCACATGCTTGCGGAAGTCGGGGTTCGTCGTATAGGGGGCACGGTACTTGATAGCCTGCGCGTTTGCCAGGTCACCATCGGTGCTCTGTCCAGTGGAAGCTCCCGTAAAGATAGCCACCTTGAACTCACGGCCTGCCTCATGCTCAGCCACGGCAAGCTTCGCCAGTTCCTTCGTTGTTGCCTTGGCCACACCTGCGGGTGTGAAACCACTCATGGCGATCTGGTCGCCGTTCTTAATCAGTGCCGCAGCCTCCGCGGCAGTCAGTCGTGTATAAGCCATATTATTGACGATTTACAATATATTTATTAAATTTGCGTGCAAAATTAATGTTTTTCGACGGGATAACAAAACAATTTGCAAAAAAAAACGTATCTTTGCGCCCAACAAGCAGAAAGTGATAAATATTAAGCAATATCCAATAGCAACAACAATTATAGCATGCCCTTGAGACGTACGTTCCTGCTGACGGCAGCACTCGCCGCATGGATCATCCTTGCCGATGCACAGACCAAGCGCTACGACACGGACTTCACCGTGTCGCATAGTGATTTCCTTATCACCGTGCCCCTCGACGTGGAGCGCGGACAGCTATATATCACCCTCGACTTCAACGGTCGTCTCCTTCGCTTTAAGCTCGACACCGGTGCCAGTCAGGGCATCCTTTACGACGATGTGCAGCTGCCAGGCGTCAGGGTCTTGGGTAACATCGAGTCGGAGGACGCCACGGGTTATAGGCGGCTGATGCAGACCGTCCAACTGCCACCCTTCCGGCTCGGCCATCTAACGGTCAGCGGCTACAAGGTACAGCGCCTGCGTCGTAGCATCGTGCGACAGGGAGAGGACGGCATCATCGGCTTTGCGCTGTTCAACAAAGGCATCGCTGCCCGTATCGACACCCGCGAGCAGCAGCTCACGCTCACCGACCGCCGCGACCACTATGCCCACACACCAGGCGAGGTCCTAAAGTACCGATTGCAGAAACACGTGCCTTACATTAAGATCAGTCCCTTCGCCAAGGTCACCGACGAGGTGCTCTTCGACACCGGCAGTCGTCTGCCCTACGCCGTCAACACCCGGAAGTTCGCCGAGATGCGCAGCCGTCATCCAGAAGTGGCCGACCAGATCGAAGGCAGCACCTACGGCAGTCAGGCCATGGGACACTTCGGCTCCGAGCGTTCCGGACAGATCACACTGTTGGGACTTCAATGCCTGAAATGGGGCGACTTCGCCTTCCACGACATCCACTGCACCACCGTCAATGGCGGTTCCCACATAGGAGCCCCGTTACTCAACTACGGTGCCGTGGTCATCAACCCCTTCCGTCGCCAGCTCGTATTCCAGCCTTACGACGGCGTGTCGTCCGTCACCGTAGCCAACCGCCTTCACGATCTTGTCATCGTCGAGCATCGGGGCCAGGCGATGATCGGCATGGTGCTCCAGGGCAGCAAGGCATGGGAAGCAGGTTTCCGTCCCAACACCATCATCGAGGCCGTCAACGGCCAGCCACTCACCTTCCAGCAGTTCCTGCGCTACCGTTGGGTGCGCAATCTGGAATACCAGTTCACGCTCCTCAAGCCCAATGGCCAGCGCACCACCCTCCGCGCCTTCTGGCCGTTACAGTACAATCAGGATTTATAGCTGTTCCATTATCTATTTCGTACCTTTTTCTGAAAACATAAATAAAGTTTTCGGGCTTTTTCTTGTTTGTTTCAGAAAGTATTCTTATTTTTGCACTCACTAAGGCTAAAACAGTAAATATTAAGCAATATGAAAGAAAGAATGCTATCATTACTACTATTGATTTTCTGCCTTACCATTACGGCAGAAGCACAAGACAATACGACATTTCCCACCCTAGGGGATGTAAATGGTGACGGAACAACAGATGTTGCTGATATCGTGGAAATCATTAATTTCTCCATGGGTAAGGCATCACCCTCATTCAATTGGGACAGAGCCGATGTCAATCATGACGGCATCGTCAATATGGACGATGTAGAAGAGATTTCTAAGCAAATCATCTTGCTTCAAAAGGAATCGAAACATAGTCTTCAAATCCATTTTACAAACGGTACGACAGAGACAATCATGCTCAACACCTTTCCTCATGTCAGTATGACGTCTGATGTCATGACAATAAGGACAAATGAAGGGGAAAAGAAGTATTCCAGGGCAGATGTATTAGAGTTCACCTATCAATAATTTAATAAGAGTTTGCTATGAGATATTTAAATGGTGAAGCGTTGAAACGATGGCTTGTATTATTGATTCTTAGTCTTTTGGTACAGAACGTTAGTGCTGAAGACAATGATAATGGTGGTGCCATACTCGTTTACTATGGTGAGAATTCTATTGACTGCTATAACGCAGAAGAAGTAGAGGATATCAGTCATATTGCCTCCAGCAACATATTGTCTGAGCCAGACATCCTGAGAATAGTCGCAAACGGTGAACAACACGACTATTTGCTGAGCGACGTTAATAAAGTCGAATTTGCACCACCCTCCGAATTCTTCACTATCCAGACTCGGACGGTGACCACGAGATCATACCTCACAGCCACCTTGCGCTCAACATTAGGAGGCAAGTGGAAGAAATGGGACGATTTGGAACTGGGGTTCATCATCAGCTCTAAACTTTACCCATCAAAAGACGAACAGCCAATAGAAATCAACTGCGGTAAATCAACAGGACCAGGGACTAAAGAAATAGTGGTTTCTTACCTGACGGAAGGTTTAATCGGCAATCACACCTATTATTATAAAGCCTATGCCAAATACGGCAAACTGACCATCTATGGTAATAGTGTGCCTTTCCATCTTGAACCCGTGACTATATGGACTTCCACAATTCCCCTTGTTAAGGAAGATGAAGAAAATCAGGGGCGTTACAACGTAAAGGTAGAAGCAGACATTTTTGGAGACACAGATGAGATCTTCTTAGATCCGAATGGCAAGATAGGCTTCTTTTATGGCACAGAGAAAGACCTTGACCGTGAATCCAAGACAGCCATACGTATAGAGGGATCTCTTAACGAGGTAAAGGATATGGAGGCTGTGCTGAAAAAGCTTGAGCCTGGCAAAAAGTATTATTACCGCCCATTTGTAGAAGTTGCCGGCACAATCTACTATGGCATAACTTCTTCGTTCTTCACAGGACCTTCGGTAGAGGTACATACATCTGAGGCAGAGGAAGTGGGAGCAGCTTCTGCCACAGTTTACTACGATCTTGATGTTCAGATGTATGAAGGCCAGCTCAAAGGGGGTAATGTCGGAATACAGTTCGCACTGACTCCTGATCTGGACCAAGCAGGCGAAGACACCTATCATTCCCTTGATAATTGGACTCCCAGTTCTAATGGTCACTACTCAGGGAAATTCACAAAGCTCATTCCGAATACGACCTATTATTATCGGGCTTATGCGGTAATAGACGGCAAGCGCTATTATGGGAATATTATGTCATTTACCACTAACGACATAACCGTTATCACATACGATGCCATAAATATCACGAGTACGACAGCTCATGTAGACGGAAAGTTAAAGGACACTGATGCTATCAATGAGGGCGACCAGTTCGGTTTCTATCTGAACGACACAGGCAATCCTGGCCCAGATAACAGCGTCAGCGTCAGCGGAACATTTTTAAGCAATAGCACTGGTAATTTCTGGTGGGACATCTCAGGGCTGAAACCTTCTACTACCTACTATTATCGTGCTTATATTACATACAAGGGGAAGAAGTATTATGGCGAAGAAAAGTCTTTCACAACAGGGAAAGCAGAAGGAATCTTCGGTGAACTGGGACTATTTGAATTGAGAGGTCCTGTCAAATCATGCAAGTGGACTAATATTAATGGAACAAATACCAAAACATTCAACGAAAGTGGCATGTGGATGACTGAAGATGGAAGAACTATCAGTAGTGCATTTTACTACGGGATAACACGTGATAATCTGGGACGCATCGTCAGTGGACAATATGATGAAGGCGGCGAGCAATCCTGGGTATACGACAGTCAAGGCCGCAGGACAGAATTTACCGACATCTTCTGGGATGGTGGAGAGACCCACACTTATACCTATGACGATAACGACTTGGTATTAGTGGAATATGTCGAGATGATTGGAATGGATGTGGAATGGAACGAGAACTATACCCTGACGTATTCCAACTATGTTCTTGACGATCATGACAACCGGATCAGTCGCACAAGACGCGTTTCCAATGATGGATCTACTTCAACTGAAACACGCGTCATAACATATTATGAATAAATCTATCACAATAGCCAAGAAGCAATAACAAATAATTATGAAACAATCTAAATTCACATTTATCGCCATCATGCTCATGAGTATGATTGGAGGAAGTGCTTTTGCACACGACATTGAAGTAACCAATGATGGCAAAACCATCTATTACACTTGGATCAATAACAAAACAGAGCTAGCCGTTAGTTATGCTGGCAAATTTACTTGGTCTTATGAAAATGAGTATTCCGGCAATATAGTTATTCCAGAATCAGTAAAATACGATGGAAAAGTTTATTGTGTTACATCTATCGGCCAGAATGCTTTCTATGAATGTAGCGATCTTATTTCAATAACCATCCCCAACAGCATAACCACAATCGACCAATATGCATTCTGGAATTGTAGCGGTCTTATCTCAATAACCATCCCCAACAGCATAACCACAATCGGCCAATGTGCATTCTCTGGATGTAGCGGTCTAACCTCAGTGACATTTCCTCAAAGTGTAACAAACATAGAAGACAGGGCTTTCGAAAACTGTAGTGGTTTGAATTCAGTAACAGTAAAGTGTAGTCCTGCAAATTCTCGCGTTTTCGATTATGGTTGCACGAATCTCAAGGAAGTTACTTTTGATTGTGAAACTGTAACATCATTATTCGAGTCCATTTCTTCTTTAGAAAAAGTAAATCTGTCAGAAAAAGTAACCACAATCAACAATTACGCTTTCTATAAATGTAGCGGTCTGACCTCAGTGACTATCCCTAAAAACGTAATAAGCATAGGTGACGATGCTTTCAAGAACTGTAGTAGTTTGAAATCCGTATATGTAAGGTGTACACCTACAACTATCAGTTATTATGGTACTTTCGAAGGTTGTACGAATCTCAAAGAAGTAACCTTTGATTGTGAAACTGTCACACCATTATTCAAGAACAATTCTTCTTTGGAAAAAGTAAATCTGTCAGAAAAAGTAACCGCAATCGGCAATAATGCATTCTCTGGATGTAATGGCGTGGTATCCATTAACATCCCAAGTGGCGTAACTTCCATTGGCGAGAATGCTTTTAATAATTGCAGCGGTCTGACTTCTGTCACTATTCCCAGCAACATGACCTCAATTGGCAACTCTGCCTTCGAAGGCTGTAGCAGCATGATCTCAGTAAGCATCCCCAATAGTGTGAAATCTATAGGCAATTCTGCGTTTGCAGGGTGTAGTAGTCTGATCTTTGTGTTAATTCCCAACAGCGTAACTTCCATCGGAAATTCTGCATTCAGTAAATGCAGTAGTCTGGCCTCCGTCATTATCGGCAGTGGCGTAATAACGATTGGCAGTTCTGCATTCTATAGAACCAACTTAAAAAAAGTCATCTGGCTGACCAATACGCCTCCTTCTGGATACGGTGATATTTCTTCTGCGGTACACTACGTTTCTAACGACCAGTTCTCATTCTATAATCAAGTCCAGTATAAATATCAGTTCCTGAGTTCCTATTTCGACGTTGACGGTGTCAGGTATGTTCCCGTCAGTCCTTCTGAGAGGACTTGCGATGCCATCGACTGTGTGTATGATGAAAGTGCCACCAATACTAAGATAGCCTCTACGGTAGCATACAAGGGCGTCACGATGAATGTAAAAAACATCATGCCTTATCTGGCCTATAATAATAAGTTTATTAAGACGCTGTCTTTGGATCATGACGGCGATATAGCCGATTATACATTCACAGACTGTTCCAATATGGAAACTGTCACTCACGGTGATAAGATTCACAGGATAGGCAAAGGAGCGTTCAGTGGTTGTTCTTCACTTACCTCCTTAACAACGACAGAGAAGGTATCATTATCTCATGTGTTATGCATTTCAAAGTATGTGAATACTGTCGACGATTATGCATTTAAAGGATGTACTGCTATCCAAAACCTCATTTTTCAGGACAGTGAAGAAGAACTGAAATTAGGAACTAACTATTATAATAGTAGTGGTACAGGGACCCCGCTGTTCTCAGATTGTCCCCTCGACTCTGTTTATATCGGAAGAAACATCGACTACAATACCAGCAAGAGTTACGGCTATTCTCCATTCTATCGCAATCTGTCCCTTCGAGCCGTAAAGATTACAGATCGGGAAACGGAGATCTCAGAAAATGAATTCTACGGCTGCACCAACCTGCAAAGGGTGGTGATTGGCGACGGCGTGACCACGATAGAGAACTGGGCTTTCTCAGGTTGCTCGAGTTTGAAGTTCTTCGCCTTTGGCACTCAGGTGGCAACCATCGGCCAGGAGGCCTTCTCTGACTGTACGGCTGTTATCGAGATCAGTAGCAAGGCTCAGGCTGCTCCTGTGTGTGGTACACAGGCCTTGGATGACATTAACAAATGGGAGTGTAAACTTTATGTACCTGACGGCTGCATGGCTTTATATCAGGCTGCAGATCAATGGAAGGAATTCTTTTTCACAGAAGAAGGTCAGGGCTCGGCCAGTCAAGGCGGAAGTGGCGGGATCACGGTGAAGAAGTGCGAGACACCCACCATCGCCATCAATGGCGACAAGTTGAACTTCTCCTGCAAGACGGAAGGTGTCGTGTACCATTACACAATCACACACTCCGACGTTCGCAATGGTGTCTCTGATAAGGATGTGAATCTGACAAGCACCTATAACATTACAGTCTTTGCAAGCAAGGAAGGCTATAATGACTCAGAAGTCGCTACTACAACCATTAAGGCTTCTGGTTCAAGTGGTGTCTTCGGAGATCTCACTGGCGATGGCAAGGTGAATGCCGCAGATCACGTGAAGCTTTCGCAAATCATCATGGGGACTTCACCAAAATAGAATTAACACAAAAAGTTACATAAGTTACATTTTTACAACTAACTGTCTGTAACACAATTGCTTATAATTAGTGTAACTTCATTGAAAAGTTACACTAATTTAGTATATTTTGAAAGATTTTCTGCAAAAAGCTTGCATTTTTGCCAAAAATGTTGTACCTTTGCATGCCAAAGCACGCGATACTGCTCACGCTCGGCAATTCAAACAAGTTTGATTGCTCTCGCTTAATCGCAGCATTGCAATTGAAAAACAAACCATAAAAAAAAATGAAAATAACCATTATCAACAACGAGAGAAATGAAAAGAGGTACACACGCGAAGAACTCGACGACTTTGTTGCACAACTGAAAGACGGCACCTTCCGCCAGCAGTATGCCTGCGACTACATGAAGGACGTCTGTTTCGCGGCGGAATGGCAAAAGCAGAACGGCGAACTGGTTGCCAAGAGCACCAACGCCCTCGTGCTGTTGTCCTTGGAGAACCTGCGCGACCTGGTGACCGTTGAGGAATACAAGCGCCTCGCCACACAGGTGCCATACACCCTGCTCTGCTTCATCGGACACGACGGACACTCGCTCCACATCGTCAGTCCCTACACCGTCGCACCCTCCGCCTCCGAAGGTAATCATAATGCTCAAAACTTCATGCTCAATGCTCAAAGCTTAAAGCTTAATGCTCAAAGCTTCATGCTCAATGCCCAAAGCCTCACCAACGCTTTCCGCAAGCTGCACTACATCTATTCGTCACAGTTAGGTACGCCGCTCGCAGACCACGAGCCCGCCTTCGAAAGCTGTTGCCGAGTGAGTTACGACCCCAAGCCCTTCTACAATCCCTCGGCGCTCCTCATCTCCGTCTCTTCCGAGCCTGAGGACTCGCCAGAGTTCAAGAGTCAGCAGGAGGATATCAGCGACTACAACTACCCCGAGGAGATACCAGGCCTCAGCCTCCGCGACAGTCGTATGCGACGTTTCCACGACTGCCTCGACGCTGCCATCATCGCCCACCTCGATATGAAGGACGATGAGCTCTACGGCACAGCCGTCCTCGAACAGCTGGCTAACGGCTGCCGTCAGATGGGACTGCCTCAGGCATGGTGCGCCCGCGTCGCCTCGTTCATCCCCATGCTGGGCGGCGAGGAGCATCGCGAGTCCGTAGAGGCCGCCTTCCGCACGGCCTACCTCAAGGAGACGCTCAAGACCGTCCCACTGAAATACACGCGTCCTTCTGCCCTGCTCGCCTACAAGACCGAGGCCTATATGAAGGAGAACTACACCCTGCGTCTGAACGTGATGACAGGCACCCCCGAATACCGCATCAACGCCGTAGGTTACGGCTTCCACCCGTTGGACCAGGCCGCCCGTAACACAATGGCTATCAAGGCGTTGAAGGCCGGCGTCGACTCGTGGGACAAGGATCTCAGCCGCTATATCGACTCGAATCTCATCCCCCGTTACTATCCGATGGACGACTACCTCTCGCACCTCCCCAAGTGGAATGGCAGGCGCGACTACGTAGGAGAACTCGCCCATCGCGTAAAAACGGACGACCCCCATTGGGAAAACGACTTCCACACGTGGATGCTCTCGATGGTGGCACAGTGGATGGGTAAGAACCGTCACTACGGCAACGCCATCGTGCCCCTGCTCATCGGCCCGCAGGGCTCCGGCAAGACCAGCTTCTGCAGCCGTCTGCTGCCAGGCTGGCTCCAGACCTACTACAACGACCGCATCTCGATGAAGAACGACAACGACATCTTCATCGCCATGTCTTCCTACGCCCTCATCAACATCGACGAGTTCGATGCGATGTCGAAATCGCAGCAGCCGCTGCTGAAGTACCTCATCTCGAAACATGATGTGAAATTCCGTCCGCCCTACGGCAAGACGATGGAGGAGCGCCAGCGCTTTGCCTCGTTCATCGCCACCACCAACAACCGCCGTCCGCTGGTGGATCCCACAGGCTCGCGCCGCTTCGTCTGCGTCTATGCCGACGAGATCGACAACACGGGCACCATCCCCCACGACCAGCTCTACGCCCAGCTCTATGCCGAGTTGCAGCAAGGTCGCCGCTACTGGTTCGACGACGAGGAGAATGCCCGTATCATCGAGCAGAACCAGCAGTTCCAGCAGGTGTGCAACTATGAGAAGATGATTGAGCTCACCTACCTGCCGCCAGAGGAGACGCCCTTGGACGCCAAGCCCATATTCCTGCAGGACATCATGCACAGACTCGCCAACGACTTCCCCGCCTTCGTCATCACAAAGAATGCCGATATGGAACTGGGACGGAGGCTTGTCAAGATGGGTTACGATAACAGACGACAGAGTAAGGGCTCGGCCTTCAGAATGGTGGAAAGGCCTGATTAAGGAACAAAACAAATTGTTTTGTACCGTAAAGAATGCCTTCTAACAGTCATGGAGACTATCAGAACAAGAACAAAACAAATTGTTTTGTACCAGTGTAACTTAGTGTAACTTTCAAAGGAAGGTACACTGCATGTAAACAACTGATATTAAGTAGATTATAACAAATAGTGTAACTTTATAGAAAATTATGGCAATTCATTTCAAGCTTGTCAGGAGCAACGTCAAGAGAAACAATTCATGTGGGAAATATTTTGCAAAGGCCGTGAGTCAGGGGGAGGTTACTCTGAACGAACTGGCTGAGGAGGCTGCCGCCAACAGCGGCATCACGAAGGCCGCATTCAAGCGTGCCCTGACAGAACTTCAGGACCTGATGAAGGAAAGACTCGGCGAGGGCCAGACCGTCATCCTACCAGGCATCGGCCGTTTCAGCCTCCGTATAGAAAGTATCGGTGTGGACGATCCGAAGGAGTTCAACATCGGCCGTCACATCTCCCGTATCGTCTGCGGCTTCCTGCCTGCCAGCCATCGTGTCAACACTGGCAGCGGCACCAAGAACGGCCATATCGTCTACGACCTCTGCGACGGTGTGAAGGCCGTCTGGCACAAGGGCTTCAAGCCGTAAATGAACAGGTACATACAGTCTTACGGTTTGATTAACAAGGCGTGTCAAAGCCACCCTCCGCACCTTCTGGTCGTTACCGTATCATCAGGATTATTGATGGGGAACTCTGTCAACTTTCTCCAGATGGAATCCTGTACCCTGATTTGAACGAGGTGCTTCTTCTCTCACTTTATTGTTGTTAACTTTCTCCAAATGGAATCCTGTACCCTTATTCGGAGAGGCAACTTCGTTTGAAACACGCTCTTTTTTTGTTACACCCTTTTGAGGATTCTGAGGTGTCGGAGGAGCCTCTACTGCCTTTTTAGCTTCTGGAGCTTGGCCAGGATGGAGTTTTATAGGCAGTTGCTTGCCATTACAACTCGCTGTCCCAGTAATATTGTCAAAATCACCACTTAAGTTGAATACCCAGTCGGTATTCCCGTCTTTTCCAAAGAATGATATATTTCCTCCGTCTGCAGGCAGAGACTCCCCCTTCAGGTTCATGACAGTACCGTATTTTACATTTCTATAAATAGCAGTGATATTTCCCATGTCTGCGCTCTTAGTAATACTGAACGCTATAGGGAATCCTGCCATTTCGCCTGCGAATTCCGTGACCCCTTCTGGCAAACATCCGTATAGTCCTTCCTCACCAACACCTGCAAACTGGTCATCTTCTTCCTCTCCTTCTGCAACAGTCTCAACATCTCCTTCTGCAACATTTTCAACATCAGACTCTACTAAATTGGCATCATCTTCTTCTGCCTCTACATTATCCACAGTTGTCGATGCGGTACTGCTCGTAAGCATCTGGATGGTGCTACCTGGTTCACTCTTTCCTATAGCATAGCCGCCCCAAGCGAAGGCTACTGTGAAAAGGACGCCTGCGAACACTAATACAGCAGAGTGATAGCGGAATTGGAAGGTGCGGGTGAACATCCAAGAACCAACAATAATGCCAAGTACAATAAGTGAAAGAATATACGGGAAGATTGCGCCGACCACAGCAATAATGCATTGAATGGGGTAGTATATCATGGCACCATAAGCAATTGGCTCTAAAATAAAGTGACCTATAAAAGGAAACATTATTGTCCAAAATATTGTTTCGATAAAGTCATAGTGCCGCTCAACCTTTTCCACATTTCCAAACTCATCTTTTGTCACCAAATAAGGAATCCGTGTCCAATGTCCAAACTTGCCCCAGAAAGCGATAGCACATATAAGTCCTATTCCATGGCATAAGTTACCAAGAGGAGATTTGAACATATTCCAATTTGCCTTGAATGTCAAGGCATCAGTAGTTAACACCTCATATATAAAATAGAAACCAGCTATAGTTATAAGCGCGGCAAAGAAATAACCAACAAGATTGTAATTATGCTCAGAAAACTCTGGGAGGTTTTTTACTTGGTTTTTGAAGTCGTTTATCTTTCCCATAATTTGAAAATTTAGTCTGTCTTGCGCCTCCCTACAAAACGAATAGATAAATGTTTTAGATTTGACATATAAACAGAAAGAAGCGTGGGAGTCAATGCTTGGGACATGCAAACGCTTTTCCACAAATATGTGTCACCCCTCAACAGAGTCTGGAGATGACGATGTTAGGTTTTGACGGTACAAAGATAAATATAAATCTCAAAACCACAAAACTTTTCTTCTTTTTTATGCCGTCACCTTACTATTCGATACCATTTGATCTCGTCACCTGTCGATATTGCGACCTTTTCCATCATCATTATAAATCTATCAGGAAGCAATGGAAGCAAATCTGCCTGGAAGCCGTCATACTTCTACCCAAGGTCTGCCTCGACTATCCCCGATGGCCGTCTGGCACAAGGGCTTCAAGCCATAAGTGTAAAGTCTACAATCAACAGATTTTAACAGACGTACCGGAAATTATTCCCGAAATGCTTGCTCGTTTCGGGAATTTTAATTATCTTTGCACCATCGCTTTAGCCCGCAAGTGGTCTCAGCATAGCTGGGCCAGTGGGCAACGGGCGGTCTATATTATGTGTTGGTTGGTATTGTAAAGGTATATAGTCCCAGTATGGACAAAGAACAGACACCTACGACTTTAATATTATAAACAAATAAACAATTATTAAACAAAAAAGTATGAAAAAGATTCTATTAACATTGGCTTGTGTGTTCGGAATGAGCACAGTGGCCTCGGCTTTAACATCAAGTGCAGTGCTGTTGCAGCACAATGGTAACATCACAACTTATGCAGCAGAGGACATCGCAAAGGCGATGGCAGCTGCCGCTGACGGTGATGAGGTATTCCTGAATGAGGGAATATATCCCGGGTTCACAATTTCGAGTGCCATCAAAATCAAGGGAATGGGAGAGATGACAATCATAGATGGGGATATTGTTATTCAGAATACAAACGAATCGAAAATTGGCAGTATTTATATTGGATATGTAGATGTAAAAGGAAATCTTAAAGGACTATCAGAAATAGGTAAGCTTATACTCTCACAATGCAAAATGTATGAATATAAACAAGATGGCGCAATAGTTGATGATGTATATATCGATAGATGTAATATGAAGATATTATTGTCCAATAACTATGGTAATAATATAAATAAATTGTTGGTAAAGAATAGTATTATAGGGAGTACAGGCTATTATGATACTTCGTATACAACATATCCTTCATTTACTTTTGTTAATTGCGATTTATCTGTAGAGATGGCAAGAGGCTTTGCTGTTATTAATTCTATATTACGTGTGCAATACTGGATAAAAGATTCTGAATTTATTAATACTGCAACAAAATATATATCCTCTGAAAACAAGTATACAGGATGCTATGATGAATTATTAGATTATAGCAAGATGACTCAGGATGATATCATTGCAAACGGACATGTCGGCAATGACGGAACAGCAATAGGTCCGTTAGGTGGCACAACACCGTTCACCCTCGTTCCAACCGTTCCCCGTGTGACGGAGAGCAGCCTGAAGGTTGACCCGCAGAAGAAGGAACTGAACGTAACCGTGACCGTCACACCAAAATGATCTCTGCTATGCGACCAAGAATCTTATCAATGAGCTGCCTCTTGATGGCTGCCACGTTGATGATGGCGCAGGATATCAAGCGGCACGAGTATTGGATCGACAGCGACTACGGTTCCGCACAATCGGTGGTGACGGGCGACGAATCCGTCTCCGTAACGATACCGATCACCGGACTGAGTTCAGGCATCCATTTCCTGAACTACCGCGTCCTCAACACCGACGACGAGTGGGGTACGCTCAGCCGTACGCTGTTCTATGTCCCAGAGGAAGCGGTGGGCGACGCAACCGTCAAGAGCTGTGAATACTGGTTAGACAGCGACCATGCCAACCGCAAGAAGGGCGGCAGCGGCACAAGCCTCACGGCCGCCATCGACGTGAGCAAGCTATCATCGGGCATCCATTTCTTCAACTATCTCGCCGTAAACAACTACGACGAGAAGGGTACGCTGAGCCGTACGCTCTTCTATGTGCCGGAGCCATCGGTGGGCGACGCCACCGTCATCAGCAGCGAGTACTGGATTGACAGCGACTATGCCAACCACGTAGCAGGCGGGGGCAATGCAAGCCTCACCGCCACCATCGACGTGAGCAAGTTGTCGTCGGGCATCCACTTCTTCAACTACAAAGCCGTGAACAGCTTCGGCGACAAAGGAACACTCTGCCGCACGCTGTTCTATATCCCCGAGACAGAGGTGGGCGATGCCACCGTCAGCCATTACGAATACTGGATTGACAACGACTATGCCAACAAGAAAGGTGGAGACGGCGCTACGGAGACTGTTGCCACCATCGACATCAGCAAACTGTCGTCGGGCATTCATTTCTTCAACTACCGCGCCGTGAACAGCTTCGGCGAGGCAGGTACACTGAGCCGCACGCTGTTCTATATCCCCGAGCAGAGGGAGGAGGATCCCGTCATCACAGCCTACGAGTATTGGATTGACGAAGATATGACTACCAAGGTCTCGGGTAAGGAGGCCAAGGATGTGTATGAGCTGGCGATGGACATCTCCGAGATGAAGGACGGCGACCACACGTTCACCTTCCGCGCCCAAAACTCAAACGGCGACTGGAGCATGGTCCATACCGAGACGTTCGTGATAGACGGTAATGCCTTCATCAAGGAAGACGGTGTGACATACGTTGCACCTGACAATAGCGAACAAACACTCGCCGCCAGAGAGGCTGAGCAAGAAAAGACAGAGGTGGAGATTCCCATAACCATCAAAGTGGGCGAGACGGAATACACCGTGACGGTGATTGCTGAGGAAGCCTTTGAGGCCCATACTGCTTTGCTCAAGATCACCATCCCCGAGACGGTCATCTCCATCGGCGCCAGTGCCTTTGCCGGCTGTACAAGTCTGAAGGACATCTTCTGCTACGCCAAGGATCCGATAGCCCTCGGTGCCAAGTCGAAGGTTGCCACAAGGGCTGGCGGTGACGAGGTGGATATCTCGTCAGTATTCGACAAAGTGAACAAGAGCAGCTGCACCCTCCACGTGCCTTTCGGCAGTAAGGTGAAGTATCAGAATGCCGAAGGCTGGAAAGACTTCAAGAACATCGTGGAAATCATATCCGACATCCCCGGCGATGCCAACAGCGACTGGGAGGTCAACGCAGCAGATATCGATGTCATTGTCGAATACATTATGAAGGGCAAGACTGAAGGCTTTGTCTTTGAGAATGCCAACGTGAATGGTGACAACAAGGTGGATGCTGCCGACATCGTGATAATAATAAATATGGTGAACTCTATAGTGAACACTTCAGAATAAGCGGAATATTATCGTAATACAGAATAGCTATGATAAAAAAGTTTCAATTACTATTTTCATTCACATTTGCCTGTCTGGCTGCTTATGCAGCCAACGGCGATGTGTTTAAAGCGAATTCTCCCGAAGGCGTAGAAATTACCTTCAAGGTGATTAGTGAAGCCGACAAGACCTGCCAGATGGGAGACGGTGAGGACTGCGCTTTTGCCACCTCATACAGCGGGACTCTGACCATTCCGGCAGAAGCAAATGGCTATAGTGTGACAACAATAGCCCCATTTGCATGTAAGTTCAGTAATATTACTGCTGCTGTTGTCTCGCAAGGCATTGAGATCATCGAAGACAATGCTTTTCACGACAGCAATCTAGAGTCCATATCTCTGCCAGAAGGTCTGACAACGATAGGTGGCAACAGTGTTTGGTCATGCACTAAGCTTAAGTCCTTCCATGTGCCAAGCACCGTTACATCATTTGAAGGTTCGTTTGGCTGGTGTGATGCACTGGAAGAGATTACTGTTGAGGCAGGAAATACCGTCTTTGACTCCCGTGACAACTGTAATGCCATTATAAGAACGGAAACCAATGAGTTGGTGGCAGGCTGTAAGGCGACAATCATTCCGAATACGGTGGAGACTATAGGGGGCAATTCGTTTATATATCTGTCGACCCTCACCGACATTGTGATTCCAGAAGGCGTGAGGAGAGTGGAAAATGCTTTTTATGGTTCTTCATTAAGTGCGATTTCATTTCCTTCAACAGTTGAATATATTGGCAATTGGGTGTTCTCGAACTGCAGCAATCTTGTAAAGGTTAGGATTAACTGTACGACTCCTATTGAAATATATGACGATACGTTTACGGGCAGTGGCGCGTATACCGGTACCCTCTATGTCCCTTACGAAACTAAGTCGCTCTATGAGCAAACAGACGGTTGGAATAAATTCGAAAACATTCAAGAGTTTAATGTTGCTGGAAGTTCGTCGCTGGCTATAGAAGACTTCAAAATGGTGCCAGGTAAGACTAAGGCTTTTTTGATAGATGTCATCAACCCTTCTCAGGCGATAACATCGGTGGAGTTTGACATGACCCTTCCCGAAGGTCTTATGGTTGCCACAAAGGACGGTAAACCTGATATGGAGTTTGCTGGACGAACAACGACAGAAAACCATTCCATAGAAGCAACAGACAATGGGGGCATAGTCCATGTCAAAGTCCTGTCTGCCAGTAATGCGACAATCAGTGGTAAGGATGGCGCTTTGTTAAGAATCGGTCTGACTGCTGACAAATCCTTCGCAGGAGGTGACATCAAATGTAGTCATCAGATCCTGACATCTCCTGATGAGACGAAAAGTGAGCCAGAGGATCTTAAATATGCCGTTATTGCGAAAGAAGAATTCATCATTAGCTTTGCCGATGAGAATGTAAAGGCTATCTGCGTGGCGAACTGGGACACGGATGGTGACGGCGAACTATCAGACGAAGAGGCCGCTGCCGTGACTTCACTAGGCGGTGTGTTCGAATTCAAATCAATTTCTACATTTGACGAACTGAAATTCTTCACCGGCCTGACAGAGATAGGCTTCAATGATTTCCATTACTCCGACCTGACATCTGTAACTCTTCCGTCGACGATTACAGCAATTGGCATGTGTGCTTTCAGCAAGTCCAAATTGGAATCCATCGAAATTCCTGAAAGTGTCACATCAATAGGTTATGAGGCCTTTACAGGGACTCCGCTTAAAACAATTGTAATTCCTGCAAATGTGGCTTCAATCAACAGTCGGGCATTCAAAAGCTGCTATAAGTTGGAGAATGTGACTTCCCTGATTTTGAATCCAGAGAAAACAACAATATCAGATGACGCATTTGAATGTTATACGACAGCTATCTTGAATGTACCGGAAGGAACAAGAAATGCATATCGGAATGCAGACGGCTGGAAAGAATTCATGTATACAGCTGAACCAGAGGAGGAGTTGTTCTTTGAGGTGGATGGCATCACCTATGGCATAATCTATGATGAATACGGAAACGCTTCTGTTTGCCTGAAAGACGGAAAGAGTGCATCGGGTGACTATAGGGTTCCCCGCTCTGTGCAGTGTGATAAAGACGGAAAGAGTTATAGCGTAACGGTTATAGGCGATAATGCGTTCGCAGGTTCTAATATAACCTCGTTGTGCCTATACGTTGACGATGGCAAGGATTTCTATTACAATTACGAAGTGAAAACCTTTGGAAATGGCGTTTTCAGCAATTGTACCTCCCTGAAAAAGGTAACCTTTAGTCGCTGGGTCACAAGTATCGGATATAACCTGTTTGAGGGTTGTAATGCTTTGGAATGGATTATATCAATGATCAAAGAGCCCCCTACAGTAAAATGGGATTATCCCGCATTATATGGTTGGCCTGAATACACCCTTTATGTCCCCTTCGGCACGACAGCACTCTATGAAGAGGCAGGATGGGCACCAAAGGATAATAATATCATTGTTGAGGGACATGACAATGAGAACTTCACAGCAGCGAATGCGGAGGGCGTGGAGATGACATTCCAGATCATCAGTGCAGCCGAAAAGACTTGTAAAGTGGTAAAGAAATTTGTTGACGATGACACTTTTGTGTCTGCAGCACCTGAAAGTGTTACTCTCCCTACTGAGGTCAAAGGATTCAAAGTGATAGCTATCGATGGTGAAGCTTTCCAGTATAGCCATGTGAAGAATGTCATCATCCCAGAAGGAGTGACACGCATTGGTTCTTTTGCATTCGAGGAAAGCCACCTGACCTCTATCACCATCCCTAAGAGTATGGCAGAAATCAATAGTGCCTTCAAGGGTTGCGAAAAGCTCACAACGGTCAACATCTCAGACCTCGCAGCCTGGTGTAATATCAAGTTTACGGGGACGGGGAGCAATGGACTCGGTCACTTATACCTGAATGGCGAGGAAGTCAAGGACATTGTCATTCCTGAAGGTGTGACAAGCTTAGGAGAGAATATGGCATTGAGTTCTCCTTTTGTCGGTTGCACCAGCCTGACGTCCGTAATCATCCCTGCCAGCGTGACGAAGATGTATCAGCCTTTCTCGGGATGCTCAAACCTGAAGTCTATTGTAGTTGATGAGGGTAATACCGTCTATGATTCCCGCAACAACTGCAATGCCATCATCGAGACCGAGACAGGCAAACTTATTGCTGGATGCAATAACACCATTATTCCTGAGGGCACAACGTATATCGCAGATCAGGTCTTCTCTGGCTGCACAGGTCTGTCCTCCACAGTAATCCCAGAAGGAGTAACATCTATTGGCTTGGGTGCTTTCCTTGGGTGCAGCAATATGACTTCCCTTGTCATCCCAAGCAGCGTAACCTACATAGGCATTTTGACTTTTGATGGTTGTACCAGTCTGACCTCTGTAACAGCCTTTGCAGAAGAGCCATTGACTATCTATTCTGGATTCCCGAACGCTGCCAATGCCACGCTTTATGTGCCCAAAGGCAGCAAGGCGGCATACGAGGCTGCAAACTACTGGAAGGAATTCAAGGAGATCGCCGAGATTGAGGACGAGAATCCTGACCTGAAGGACGGCGACACCTTTACGGCATTGACCCCAGAGGGTGTGGAGATGACATTCAAGGTCATCAGTGCATACGGAAAGACCTGTCAGGTAGGTACCGGAAGTATTGAAGGTCCACGGGCGATTGACAAGACATACAAAGGCCCCATTACCATCCCGGCAACAGCTAATGGATTTAAGGTCACAGGTATCGGGAATTTTGCATTCTATGATACACAGATAACTTCTGCCACCATATCCGAAGGTGTGGAGAACATAGGAAGAGGGGCTTTCCGATGCTATTTTTACCTCAAGACCCTGGAACTTCCTTCTACGATAAAGAGTATTGGCGAACAGATTATTGCCTATTATTTAGATATAGATATGGGTGAAGTCTATCACAACAATGTGGTGTCAATAGTCAGTCATGCGACTGAGCCCATTAACATTCCTGATAATGCATTCGGTTTTGACACCAAATACTCAGACGAAGAGGGATATGCATATGATTTTTGTAGAGCTGCAACCAGAGGGATGGAGGAAGATGATTATGATTATTATGTCAGTGGATTGAATAAAATCAGGGCAACGCTCTATGTCCCTGCTGGTACATTGTCGAAATACAAGACCATTAAGGGCTGGACCATGTTCAAAGAGATAAAGGAATCCCTGCAAGGCGATGCTAACACCGACGGAAAGGTCGGGGAAGAGGATGTCAAGCTCGTCGAGGAGTACATCATGACGGGAAAGGCCGAGGGCCTCATCTTCACAAATGCTGACACGAATGGCAATAGACAACTGAATGCTGCCGACATCGTGAAGATGATCAACATCATCAAGAGCAAGGATTCAACGGGCGGTATGGGAGATATAGATCCGGAAGCAGCGCCTCAAGTAGAAACTGATGTAGAAACTGATGATGCTGATGACATATAAGCACATATAAGTATGCCTTCTGCTAAAGATGCGAATAATTCCCTAAATGTTTGCACGATTCGGGAATTATTCGTATCTTTGCACATTATTTATAATATAAACATCTACAACTAAAGCAATAGAGGTTATATGAAGAAGTTACTATTTACCTTTTTGGCAGTCATGGTGAGCGTCACCATGAACGCAGAAAAAGTGTCGAGACAGAAAGCCTTGCAGAAGGCACAGCAGTTTATGCCGGGCAAGCAGTTCACAGCAGCCCGTAGTCGCAGCCTGGCAAGGGGTGACGATTCGCAGACTGAGGAAGAGAGTCTCTATATCCTGAATGCCGTCAACGGCGGTTTCGTGATTGTCTCCGGCGATGACCGCACAGCACCCATCCTCGGCTATTCGGACAAGGGTGAATTCCGAACGGACAACATGCCAGAGAACGTGCGCTATTGGCTGGAAAGCTATGTGGAACAGATCAAGGCTCTCGACAATGGTGCTACGCCTGTGGTCAGGGCCCGCACCCGTTCTGCCCAGCCTGCCATCGAGCCATTGATCAAAACTCATTGGAATCAATTTGAGCCATATAACCTCAGATGTCCGGAAGGCTATCCCACGGGGTGTGTGGCCACAGCCCTTGCTCAAGTTTTGTATTATTATAAATGGCCTACCACCAGT
>ODAI013905682.1_pt1 | contig 20111 bp, 15 predicted proteins | sample 1539321 | NCBI WGS metagenome assembly ODAI01 (sample SAMN02144231, study PRJEB22623) | gut metagenome | biome: sheep rumen | host: Ovis aries | place: New Zealand
AGTCTGAATTCGTTCCTTGTGTCCGGCTATATGCTCTGTATTCTGCTCTCTGGACTCTGAACTATGCATCCTGCGCGAATACATCGAAAAAACAGTTTCCCGGTTGACAGAGGAGGGGGATGGGCATATAATACTATCAACCTATTTGAAAGGTAGGTAATTTGGATGGACAGGCAGCCAGAGATTTCCCCGTTTTCTCCCCTGCGTCCCGGCCATTGCTGGCGCTGTCTGCGCGGCAGTTGAAAAGCCCGGGAAAAAAGGATATAATAACGAAAAAGCAAACGCAAGGAGGACAGAAATATGAGCCGTATTTATACTTCCGCTGACCAGCTGATCGGGGGCACCCCGCTGCTGGAACTGACCCATATTGAAGAAAAAGAGCAATTGAAGGCCAAGGTGCTGGTGAAGCTGGAATACCTGAATCCCGCCGGATCGGTGAAGGACCGCATCGGCAAAGCCATGATCGACGACGCGGAAAAGAAGGGCCTGCTTCAGCCCGGCGCCGTGATCATCGAGCCCACCTCCGGCAACACCGGCATCGGTCTGGCCGCCGTGGCTGCCGCCCGGGGCTACCGCATCATTCTGACCATGCCGGAGACCATGAGCGTGGAGCGCCGCCAGCTGCTCAAGGCCTACGGCGCGGAAATCGTGCTCACCGAAGGGGCCAAGGGCATGAAGGGAGCCATTGAAAAGGCCAACGAACTAGCCAAGGAAATTCCCAACGCCTTCATTCCCGGCCAGTTTGACAATCCCGCCAATCCCGCCGCTCATTACGCCTCCACCGGTCCGGAAATCTGGCAGGACACCGACGGGGCTGTGGACATCTTTGTGGCGGGTGTGGGCACCGGCGGCACCGTGACGGGCACCGGAAAATACCTGAAAGAAAAAAAGCCCCAGGTGAAGGTGGTGGCCGTGGAGCCCGCCGCTTCCCCCGTGCTCAGCGAAGGGAAGGCGGGACCCCATAAAATCCAGGGCATCGGCGCGGGCTTTGTGCCCAAGGTGCTGGACACCCAGGTGTACGACGAAGTGATCACCGTGACCAATGAAGACGCCTTTGCCGTCGGCAAGCGCATCGGCCGGGAAGAGGGCGTGCTGGTTGGCATATCCTCCGGTGCGGCGGCCTTTGCCGCCATTCAGCTGGCCAAGCGGCCGGAAAATGCGGGCAAGACCATTGTGGCCCTTCTGCCCGATACCGGCGACCGCTACCTCTCCACCCCGCTGTTCGCGGATTGATCATGCCCCGGCTCCCCGATCCAGGGAGCTGACTGAAGAGCCCTTCCGTCCTTTCCACATAGGAATGACGAAGAAAAACGGGAGCGCAGCATACAGAACCTGTCGTCTGTACGCTGCGCTCCTTTTCTGAACTCGTTTTTCTATTGCCTAACGCCTATTGCCTAATGACAATTGCAAGCGAAGAAAGAAACGGCCCGCTCTCTTTCCGCCGCGTACAGCGGGAAAAGGAGCGGGCCCTGCTTTTGGGTTTGAGTCCGTTTAGTCCACCATGTCCACCATTTCCTTGATCCACTTCTGATCCGCCAGGAAGTACTGGACGCCGGAGCTGTTGGCATCGTAATCCGCTTTCAGGGTGATGGCGATAATGACCTGTCTGTCGTCGCCAAAGAACGCTTCCAGATTCAGGGGCGTATCAAAGTCAAAGGCCACGGCGTTCTCCCCGGTTTTCAGGGATTCCAGATTGGGATATACCACCAGCGATTCCGCGTGCACGTTGATATGGGAGGAGCTGAGCTTATAATTCACGATCTGCTGCCCCTGATCATTGATCATGGTGACGGTGCCCACGGTAAACATATTGCTGGCGACCAGGGGATAGGTAAACACGCCTTCCTCGGAAAGATCCACAGGGGTGACGCGGTTCCACACGCTGCCGCCGATCAGCTCCCGGGTGGTAGGCCCGAAGGAGGTGATCGTGTTGTTATAGTAGATATGGGCGTCATCCTGGGGAGCCTGACCCTGCACGTCGCCGCAGATCAGGCACACATACTGGCTCACGCCGCCCGTTTCATTGCCGTCCAGCCACATATAGCAATGGCCCAGGGCCGGGGCGGGAATGATCTCCTCCAGGCCGCAGACCTTGCATCGCCTCATGGCCATTCCGTCCTGGGTGCAGGAAGGCTCCACATAGCTGACCGCCTCCCATTTATGGCCGGGGGCAGGCTTGAGCACTGCGGTTTCCGACGCGCCGCAGACCTGGCACACATGGGTGCCCACTTCATCCGTGACGCAGCCCTGGCCCTCGGGGATGGGATCCTTGATCCAATCGCCCCAGGTGTGGCCCGTCGCGGGGATGGACACATCAATGCGGCTTTCCTGGCAGCGGACGCAGATCATCTGACCCCGGCCCGCTTCCTCGCAGCTGTTGGGAATCAGCACCACCCCGGCAATTTTGCCGATATACTGGCCGCCGCCGCCCACATTGCCCTCCGGCTTTCCGGACAGGATGGACACGGGCGCGTAGAAATGGCCCAGAGCAGGGATTTCCTCTTTTCTTTCTGCGCCGCACACGCTGCAGGCTTCCGCCTTGACGCCGCTCTTAACGCAGGTCGGCTCCGTCATTTCAGAGACGATCCACTGATGTCCCGGCGCGGGCTCCTGTCTGCTGTCTTCCAGGCCGCAAATTATGCACGAGCGCGTTTGAATGACGTCCCGCAGACACACGGGCAGGGTGGGATCGCTCACGTCCTCCCACTCGCTCCAGATGTGCTCCGCAAGAGGCAGCACCTGCTCGTATTCCTCGCCGCACAGGGAACAGGTCAGGATTTCCCGGCCCTCTTCCAGGCAGGTAGGTTCCTGCCGCTGGGCGGACCAGCTGTGAGCCTGAACGGTTTCTTCGGAGCGGACGTTTTCCTCGATCACCTGATGGCAGTCCTCGCAGTACAGGTCATACCAGGTGACCACATGATGCCCGTCCTGGCTGCCCACGGGCTGCACCGAGGGGCCTCCATGCATCCGTTCCACGGTATGATGGCTGGCGTTATGCCCTTGAGACGGCTCTTCCGGCGGCGTTTCCTCCGCCAGCGCCGTCATGCACAGGCATAAAAGCAGCGCAAACAATAAACAAAATCGTTTCGTATCGGTATCCTCCATTTATGATCATCTATGCATTTCAATGCTCTTGGGTTTCCGGCTGTTTCTGAGGCCAACAAAAACCCATTCATATCATATCATAATCGGCGTTTTCTGTCAACGAATCCGCTTATTCCCCGTTCAAGGCCAGGCCATGCAAAAGACGCAAAGGGCCGCTGCCCCCCAAGGGGACAGCGGCTGGAAAGGAGAGGGATCAGAAATTCATGTGGTCAACGATCTGCAGCGTCACGGACAGGGTGATATATTCGCCGTCCCCCACGTTCTTCAGATCCAGCGTATTGTTGCCGGCCTGGGCGGCCAAGTCGGGATCGCGGTATACCTTGACCTCGATCACATCGCCTTCTTTATAGCCGTTCAGCTTGGAAATCAGCGCGTTCTGGGAGGACAGCACGGTGCCGTCCAGCTCCACCACGATATCGCCCGCCTGGATGCCGCCCGCTTCAGCGGGAGACCCGGATTCCACGGACCGGACGAAAGCGCCCTGGGGCAGGCCGAACTGGGGGCCGTTGGCGATGGTGCTCACCGTCACGCCCAGGCGGGGCTTGCCAAAGAGAGGAGAATCAATGGGGTTTTCCTGGCTGCCGGATTCCTGACTGCGGGAAGCGGCGCTCTGGCCGGAGCTGTTATAGTCCTTGAGCACTTCGGTGATCAGGGGCTTGGCCACGTTGATGGGGATGCACAGGCCGATGTTGTCCACCTCACGGCCGGTGGAGAAGAAGCTGCTGCTGCTGCCGGAGGCGTAACGGGCGGGAATGCCCTGCAGCTGGCCCAGCGCGTTGAACATACCGCCGCCGGAGTTGCCGGAGTTGATGGCGGCGTCGGTCTGGATCATGGTGTTGGTGATGGTGGAAATACGGCCGTAGCGGTCCATATTCTGGTCGGTCACTTCACGGTTCAGGCCGGACACAATGCCCATGGACACGGACCGGGCGTATTTTTCGCCCAGAGGATTGCCGATGACGATGGCCCATTCACCCACCTGCAAAGCATCGCTGTCGCCCAGGGCGACGGGAGTAAGATTCAGGCCGGGCACTTCCAGCACGGCGATATCCAGGTTGGCGTCGTAGCCCACCACGGTGGCTTCGTGTTCATTCTCGTCCACACCGGTGGTGACGGTGACCCGGGTCGCTCCTTCCACCACGTGGTAGTTGGTCAGCACATGGCCGTATTCCGTGATCACCACGCCGGAGCCGGTGCCCCGCAGGGCTTCCTGGGTCTGGGGCTGGCCGTAGCCCCAGCCGTAGCCATAGCCGTAATAAGAGGAGGTCATGGCGTAGTTATTTACGCCCACCACGCTGTTGCGGACCTGGTTGACAACGTCCAGGAAGGGACTGGAAATTTTGCTTTCATCGGTGGTGGTGTTCACGATGGCGCTGATCTGATCGTCTGTCAGGCCCTGGGAAGCGGCGCTGGCGGGAATCACGGACACGCCGATCATCATAACCGTCAGTGTAACAGCCAATAAAAGCATTTGAATCGAACGTTTTTTCATGTTTTATCTTCCTTTCATTGAAAATCTATGTTGATCCTCATCAGGAAGCAGCCTTCCTTCTGAGTACGGATTCATTATAGGTGACATATTTTACATAAATTTGAACGCAATTTGAACAAAAGTGACAGAAATTAGACACCCGTCATGTCAAAATCGGGGGTATACCCCCCATCCGCCGCTTCTTTTTCCTGGGTAAAACCGCTTAATTCCAGATATTTGAAATGTGTCAGCACTCTGTCATACTCCGCGTCGGTGACCCGTCGGTCCAGGCCCTTGATCGAGCACCAGGGCTCGGGGGTATACTGGCGCATGAGGGAGACCGGCGTGCCCGGGGGCAGGCTTTCGGCAATAAAATCCAGCGCCTTCATGCTGTCGGAGGTGCAGCCTGGCAGGATCAGGTGGCGCACGATCACCCCCCGGCGCATCATCCCGTTTTCATCATATTGGGCGGGCCCTGTCTGGCGGCACATTTCCCGGATGGCCTGGGACGCCCGTTCAAAATAATCCGGAGCGCCCGCGCACAAGGCGCTCAGCCGGGGGGACACATGCTTTAAATCCGGCAGATAAATGTCCACCGCGCCTTCGAGCATGCGCAGGGTTTCCAGGGTTTCATATCCGCTGGTATTCCACACGACGGGAATGCCGGGTCTGTACAGCGCAAGGGCCTCCAGCACGGCGGGGGCGAAGGGCGTGGCCGTGACCAGATTGATGTTATGGGCCCCCTGATCCTCCAGGGATTTAAAAATATCGGCCAGACGGCCCACGGAAATATCCTTTCCCAGGCCCTCATGGCTGATGGAATAATTCTGGCAGAAGGCGCAGCGCAGGGTGCAGCCGGAAAAAAACACCGCGCCGCTGCCCTTTTCGCCAGAGATGCAGGGCTCTTCCCAAAAATGCAGCGCGGCCCGGGCCACCCGAGGCATCGGGCCCATGCCGCAAAAGCCTGTCCGTTCCGTTCGATCCACCCCGCATTGCCGGGGACAGAGGGTGCAGCTCGCCATGGCAGCCTCCTTCTATAAAGGGAGGAGTGAGGAGTTAGGAATGAGGAGTTGAAAATTGTTGCATAAACTATTAACTCCTCACTCCTCACTCTTAACTCCTCACTGATAAATTATTGGAGCTTTGCGAACTGGTATTCTATGATCTGGGAATATTTGGCCCAGTTGATGTACAGGGCATTCACGGGCTCCTTGCCTTCATAGCAGCGCATCACGCCGTCCTCCGTATCCAGATACAGCCCCTCATCGTCCACCTGCCAGGCCAGCGCCTGGGGCGCGTCCTTTTCGTTCAGGGGCCGCCATTCCAGGGTGCCGTCCGCGTAGGCGGTAAATTCCACGGCCAGGCCGCTGCTTTCCAGCATATCGCCCCGCAGCGCCGCGCCGCCCAGCTTCACCTGGTCGGTTTTCCATTCCCCCGCAAGAACCGGAGAATAGCCGTAAGGGGCCCGCTTCACAAAATACATCTGCTGCCCGGACACCATCGCGTACACCGCGCCTTCCTCGGTCAGGGTCAGGGTCATGGAGGGATCGTCCACGGCGATATAGCCGCCTTCAAAAGTATAGTGGAAGGAAATATCCTTTCCGCCGCCGCTGATCCGGCCCAGGTTTCCCCCGGACAGCACCAGCAGGGCGGAATCACCGCCGTCCTCGGGGATCTGGTCATAAGCGCCGGATACAGAATTGGGCTGCTCCGGGGCTTGGGTGGGCGCGGGCGTTTCCGCGGGCGCCGCCGTGGTCACGGAATCGAGCGCTTCATAGGACTGGGGCTGGCCCAGGCTGGGGTCCACCCGCAGCACCGCTTCCACATCCAGGCTCTCGGCAGCCTGGAAGGAAATGAAAATCAAGCAGTTGGAAGTCAGCACCATGAGACCATTCAGCGTGCTGGCGCCGCTTTGCAGGGTAAAGGGAGCCCACTCAAAGCCGGAAGCGGCCTTGGGCGCTGCGGTCAGGCGCATGTTGCCCACCTTGGCCGTTTCCCACCGGTCAAACACCATGGATTTGAACACGCTGGAGGTATAGCCCAGGCTGCGCTCGTCGTACACCTGGAAGGAATACATGGAGCCGTCCTCGCTGTCCATCATCATGCAGTCGCCCTGATCCCCCATGACGGTATAGCGGCCATTGTTCAAATCAATATCGACCCCGGTGAACAGGCTGAAAAAACCGTCCTCTGCCAGCGCGCCGGAAATCAAAGCCGAACCCAGCAAAGCAAGCGTTAAAATTATCGAAACGACTTTCTTCATATTCTTTCCTCCATTTGTGCGCCTTGCGGTCCAAAGTAAAGCCAGCCTGCCATTTTCCGGGATTCAGGCTGATATTCTATTATACTCCCAATTCGCCCGGGATTCAAGGATTTTCTAAGACCCAAACAGCCCGTGGGTCAGCACGCAGAGCAAAAAGCCCAGCGCCGTGGGCAGGAGGCACCCCGCCAGCGTCCATTTTCCGCTGCCCGTTTCCCGGCGCAGGGTGAGCACGGTGGTGGAGCAGGGAAAATGAAACAGGGAAAACAGGGTCAGGTTCAGGGCGGTGAGGGCCGTCCAGCCATGGGCGCGCAGGATGGCCCCCAGGGCGCTCAGGTTTGCCGTTTCCTGGAGGCTGCTCCCGGCGGTGTAGGCCATCAGGATCAGGGGCAGCACGATTTCATTGGCGGGAAAGCCCAGCAGGAAGCCCGCCAGGATCACCCCGTCCAGGCCCATCAGGCGTCCCAGGGGGTCCAGAAAACCCGTCAGATGGGAAAGCAGCGTTTGTCCGCCCGCCTCCACATGGGCCAGCAGATAAATCACCAGTCCCGCCGGGGCCGCCACCGCCGCCGCCCTGCCCAGCACGAACAGCGTTCTGTCCAGCACGGAGCGCACCGCCACCCTGCCGATTTGGGGCATCCGGTAGGGTGGCAGCTCCAGGGTAAAAGAAGAAGGTACGCCCCGCAGCAGGGTTTTGGACAGCAGCCAGGAGCACAGCAGGGTCATGCCCACGCTCAGGGCCGCCAGCCCCACCAGCATGCCTACCGACGCCGCCGTGCCCCCCAGCCCGCCGCCGGAAAAGAACAGGGCCATCATGGCAAACAGGGTGGGAAACCGCCCGTTGCAGGGCACCAGGCTGTTGGTCAGCATGGCGATGAGCCGCTCCCGGGGACTGTCGATGATCCGGCAGCCGGTGACGCCCACGGCGTTGCAGCCAAAGCCCATGCACATGGTCAGGGCCTGCTTTCCGCAGGCGTGGCATTTTTCAAACATCCGGTCCAGGGTGAAGGCCACCCGGGGCAGATAGCCCGAATCCTCCAGCAGGGTAAACAGCGGAAAGAAAATCGCCATGGGCGGCAGCATCACCGCCACCACCTGGGCCAAAGTGCGGAATACACCCTCCGTGAGCAGAGCGCGCAGGAAGGGCGGCGCGCCGACCGCTTCCAGGCCGCCTGCCAGCAGCCCTTCCAATTCCGCAAACCCCGCCGCCAGCCAGGCCGAGGGCCAGTTGGCTCCCTTCAGCGTGATAAAAAAGATCAGCGCCAGCAGCAAAAGCATCACCGGCACCCCCGCCCAGCCGGTGAGCAGCCGGTCCGCCCGGAGGCGCTTTTCATCCATTCCGGCAGGGCTGCGCACCGCGAAAGCGCAGGTCTTTTCCGCCGCCCGGTAAATGCCCGCCGTCAGCTGGGCGGCGATCTCCTCCGCGGTCATGCCGCTCTCCCTTCTTGCTGCCAGGATGGCCGCCTCCGCCGACGCGCCCAGCACCGCCCGGCGAACGATCTCCCGCCGGAAGCAGGGATCGTTTTCCATCAGCCGCAGGGCCGCGTACCGGGCCGGAACGCAGCCGTGCAGGGGATCGGCCAATTGGGCGGCCAACCTCCCGGCGGCGTCCTCGATGGGCTTGGGATATTTGGCCCGCCGGGGCCGGGGCGGCTCCTCCATCACACGGCGGGCGGCCCGCAGCAATTCCTCCAGGCCCTTTCCCGCCCGGGCGCAGGTTCCCACCGCGGGCACTCCCAGGCGGCGGGACAATTCCTGAATGTCCACCCGCGTTCCCCGTTTCTCCGCTTCGTCCATCAGGTTCACGCACACCACCACCCGGCTGGTGATCTCCATGACCTGGTAAACCAGATGCAGGTTTCTTTCCAGGCAGCACGCGTCGCATACCACGATCACCGCCTGCGCCTGGCGGAAGCACACGGCTTCCATGGCCGCTTCCTCCTCGGCGGACCGGGCCCGCAGGGAATAGGCGCCCGGCACGTCCAGCAGCTTTAGCTCCTCCCCGTCGATCCGGCACACGCCCCGGGCCGCCGCGACGGTTTTTCCCGGCCAGTTGCCCGTGTGCTGCCGCATACCCGTCAGGGCGTTGAACACCGTGGATTTTCCCACGTTGGGGTTGCCCGCCAGGGCGATCAATCGCGTTTCAGCCATGCTCCTTTTCCTCCATCATGATTTGCCGGGCGTCCCTTTCCCGCAGGGCGATCACCGTGCCGCGAATGGCATAGGCCCGCATCCCCCTGCCCGGCGAAGCCAAAGCGCATTGAACGAAAGCGCCCGGCGTGAACCCCAGATCATACAGCCGTTTTTTCATTTCTCCCTCTGCGCTGCGCACCCTTCCTCCGTCTCCCGGGCTCAATTCATTCAGCCGCTTCACGTATCCCCACCTCCCGTGGTTTTCAGGATATGCGCCTGACAAATAACTGTGCTCAGCTTGTTTTTTCCAGCTGGTTGTGGTAGGATAAACAGGAAAATAACAGGCGGGAGGATATAGAACCATGGAACGACCCAATGCTTGGAAAAAGTATGACGAAGCCGCCCTGCGCGCCGTAGAGGACGCGGCCCGGGGCTATAAGGCGTATCTGGACGCGGGCAAGACCGAACGGGAATGCGCCGCCGAAGCCGTGCGGCTGGCCAAGGCCGCGGGCTATACCGATTTAAAGGAAGCCATTGAAACGGGCAAAGAAATCAAGCCCGGCGACAAGCTGTATGCCCTGCACATGGGCAAGGCCGTGATGCTGTTTCACATGGGCAAAGCGCCCCTGGAAAAGGGCCTGAACATCATCGGCGCGCACATCGACTCGCCCCGCATCGACATCAAGCAGAACCCCTTCTATGAGGACAACGACATCGCTTACGCCGACACCCATTATTACGGCGGCGTGAAAAAATATCAGTGGGTGGCCCGGGCCCTGGCGCTTCACGGCGTGGTGGCGAAGAAGGACGGAACCTTGGTGAACGTGGTCATCGGCGAGGATGAAAACGACCCCGTGGTGGGCATTTCCGATCTGCTGATCCATCTGAGCCAGGAGCAGATGCAGAAAAAGGCCGGCGAAGTGATCACCGGCGAAGGGCTGGACATCATGCTGGCGGGCCGTCCCCTGACGGAAAAAGAGGATGAGAAGGAGCCTGTCAAGGCCATGGTGCTGAAAATTCTCCAGGAGAAATACGGCCTGGAGGAAGAGGACATGCTGTCCGCCGAATTGGAAGCCGTGCCCGCTGGCAAGGCCCGGGACTACGGCCTGGACCGCAGCATGATCCTGGGCTACGGCCACGACGACCGGGTGTGCGCCTACGCCGAAATCGCCGCCATGCTGCAATTGCCCGAAATTCCCGCCTATACCTGCTGCTGCCTGCTGGCGGACAAGGAAGAAATCGGCTCCGTGGGCGCCACCGGTATGCGGGCCCATTACTTTGAAAATGCCGTGGCGGAATTGCTGGCCCTCACCGGCACCGACAGCAGCCTGATCCTGCGCCGGGCCCTGGCCAACAGCCGCATGCTGTCCTGCGACGTGAGCGCGGGCTTTGATCCCCTGTTCGCCTCCGCCTTTGAAAAGAAGAACGCCGCCTTCCTGGGCCGGGGCGTGTGCTACAACAAGTTCACCGGCAGCCGGGGCAAGAGCGGCTCCAACGACGCCAACGCCGAGTTCATCGGCCGCCTGCGCAAAATCATGGACGACCATGATATTTCCTGGCAGACCGCCGAGCTGGGCAAGGTGGACCTGGGCGGCGGCGGCACCATCGCCTATATCTGCGCCCTGTACGGCATGGAAGTCATCGACAGCGGCGTGCCCGTGCTGAGCATGCACGCCCCCGAAGAAATCATCAATAAGGCCGACCTGTACGAAGCCATCCGCGCTTACCTGGCCTTTATGGTGGACATGGGAAAGTAAATCCATTGTTAACACTTTAAGCGAATAGGCAATAGGCAATAGGCAATAGGCATTAGTCGAAAGAGTGCAGAGTACAGAGTTCAGAGTGCAGAGATTATAGACGGACACAAACAGCGTATCCAGACTTGGAATGGCAAAAATATCTGAACTCTGAATTCTTTATCTCCTATTGCCTACTGCCTATTGCCTGAAAAGCCGGCGCCGCGCGCCGGTTACTTTTTTTATGCTTTACCGACAAAATTTGGCGGGATATGGGAAAAATATTGTCAAAACATGCCATGATATGCTATAATCCTGCTGGATCAATGCTTTCGTTTTTTAAAAAGAATCAAGATTTCATCCTTCATCGAGATGGGAGGAGCGGCATGCTTTTATCAAATCACCCGAACAGGCTGAAATATTTCCTGGTCTTTCTTTGTTTATGGGGCCTATTGATGGGATGCGCTTCCGCCCAGGCTTCCGGAAAGGCGATGCCGGAAACCACAGCTGAAATCGTCTTCGGCTCCACGCCCACGCCGCGGCCCGACAGCCGCCCGCAGACTGGCGACGGCATCGTGTTCGGCTCCACGCCCACACCGCGGCCCGACAGCCGCCCAAGTACAGAGGACGGAATCGTGTTCGGCTCCACCCCCACGCCGCGGCCCGACGGCCGCCCAAGCAAAGAGGACGGCATTGTGTTTGGCTCCACTCCTACGCCGAGCCCAAAGCCTACGGCAAAACCCACTGCCACGCCAAAACCAACGGCGAAACCCACGCCAAAGCCAACAGCGAAGCCTACGGCAAAGCCCACGCCAAAGCCCACGGCGACCCCGAAGCCAACGCCCAGACGCACAGCGACCCCGAAGCCGACGCCCAAACCCACGGCTACCCCGAAACCCACGCCCAGGCGCACAGCGACACCAAAGCCCACGCCGAAGCGTACGGCGACCCCGAAGCCAACGCCCAGACGCACAGCGACTCCGAAACCCACGCCGAAGCGTACGGCGACCCCGAAGCCAACGCCCAGACGCACAGCGACTCCGAAACCCACGCCCAAACCGACCCCCAAGCCCACCAGCGCCCCCAAGAAAGCGTTCAAACGAACGTTCATGATCTATATGGTCGGTTCTACCCTGGAAGAAAATGCATATCATTTGGCTTCCCGGGATTTGGAATCCATTCTGGCCGGTGACGTGGATTTGTCCTGCACCAACGTGCTGCTCTGCGCAGGCGGGTCCAACGTATGGGGCATAGACTTTCCCATGCGGCCCGGCGAAGTGGGCACCTTTGAATTGGTCAAGGAACGGGGCGTTTACCGCTTTAAAGCCATTGCGGACTGCAAGCGGCGCAGCATGGGCGAATATGACGTGCTCAGCGACTTTCTCAGAACCGCTTATTACCGCTATGCGGCGGACGGCTACACCCTGATTCTGTGGGATCACGGCGGCGGGCCAATTATTGGCTTTGGCGATGACACGACTTACGGCGAGGATTCCCTGTTCATGAGAGAATTGCTGCACGCCCTGGACGAGAGCCCCTTCGGCACAAGCAACAAGCTGGAGCTGATCGCCTTTAACGCCTGCCTGATGGGCACCGTTGAAGTGGCCGCGGCCCTGTCTCCCTATGCGCGGTATATGCTGGCCTCGGAAGAATCAAGCAGGGCCGGCACCTGGGATTTTTCGCTCCTTGGCCAAAGCTGCGCCAGAGACCCGGACCCCACCGTGCTGATGGAAGCCATTGCCACGGTGGGCTATCTGCGGATGTACTTTAACAACATCGACAGCATCATCTGCGGCTACGATTTATCCAAGGCCAAACAAGTGTGCGCGGAATTGGACAGCATATTCAAAAAGCGGTCCCGGGACCGCAGCGATTTTGTGAACATGTCCCGGCTCATGAAAAGGGTGAGGGAGGTAAACGATTTCGGCAGCGACGATTGCTGGGACCTGTACGACGTGCATTCCTTCGCCCAGGCCATTTACTCCGATCTGCCCACGGAAGCCAAACGGCTGAACCAGGCGCTGAACGATATGCTGATTTTCAGATACGTTACGAAGCAGGGCGAAGCGCTGGGCGGCGCGTCCTTCTATTTCCCGCTTCAGATCCGCAATAACCGCGGCACTCTGCTCAGTATCTATAAAGTGTTCAGTGATAATGGCATCCTGACAAATTATCAGAAATTCATCGAGAAATATCATTCCTACGGCCTCGCCTCCGGCGGCCTTTTCCAGTCCGGAGAAACGCAGGAAGCGGCCCTCCGGGTGACAAAGGCGGATGAGGAAAGCTGGCGCGCGCCCATCGGCGCGGTGACAGATGAGCCGGAGCCGGTGCGGCTGTTTGAAGTGGAGGTCAGCCCGGAACTGCAGGCCACCATGGTGGACAGCTTCTACACTATCCTCGTGAAGGAAGGCAAGGACCGCTACCGCCTCCTGGAAACAGGCAGCAGCCTTACCCAGAACGGCGCCAGGCTGCAGGCGGCCCTGCCCCTCACAGCGCTGTCGGTGTCCGGCGGAGAGGGAACGCCCTGGCAGCCCCTGGCCGTGAAGGAAACAAGACGGGATGAAAACGGCATCCAATACGCGTTTTCCTTCCTGCGGACCCGGGACGGCGTCAGCCAGACCTTGAACGCCACCATCACTCTTTCCCCCGAGCACCCCGTCGGCCAGGTGACCGCGGTGCGCCTGCCCAATGAAGGCTCCATGCCAAACCCCATCATGGAATCGCTGAAAACGGGAGACGCACTGCTGCTGCTGCGCCCGCTGCGGGAAATCGTTTCCGAAGACCCTGCCGCCCCCGGCATCTTTGAAGACTGGCTGGATATCCCGGAGGGCGCGCAAAGCGATCTGCCCATCACCGTGGGCAAGGATGGCCTGGTCTTCAGTCGCCAGCCCCTGGACCCCCAGGCGGAATACTTCGTTCAATTGTATGTGGTGGACGTGGGCGGAAGTGTGTTCTCCACACCCCTGCTGCCCTTCCATCAGTCGAAATAAAGGAGGAATTTGAGATGAAAAAATGGATGCTGGTTCCCGTGCTGGCCGCGCTGCTGCTGTGCCTGTTCCCTTCCGCCCTGGCCAAAGAAGTGAAAGGCGTGGAGCTGTTTAACGAAAAGGTGGTCATCAAGCGGAATGAAAACTCCAGCGGCGCAAACCCGAACACCAAAAAGGAAAACGAATACGAAATCCTCTATATGGCGATGCTGGAAAACAAAAGCGATGCCGACGCGTATGTGTATCTCCGGGTGAAATTCATGGACGCCAAGGGCACCGTCCTGCTCAGCAGCGCCATCGACCACCTGCCCCGGCGAGTGGATTCCGGCGAAACCACGGTGATTATGGCAAGAACCTATGCGGATTGGAGCACGGCCCGGAAAATTCATTCTGTGGAGGACGCCCAGTTTTCCGTAAACGGCGTTTCCAAATACCGCGATTCCAATCCATGGTATCCCATCAAAGCGGATTTTAAGGACGACAAAGTCACCTTTAATTTTACCAACACATCTTCCTCCCGCCTGGAGGAAAAAAGCATCTCCTTTTACGCGGTGCTTCTGGACCAGAACGGCGGCATTCTCTTTTGCAAGGAAATGCCCCTCAATTGGACGATTGCCCCCAAGGTGACTTCTACCTTCTTTTGGCCCCTCACCCGGGAAGAAAGAACCGTGATCCAGAATTCCGGCAAAAAAGCCACGTCTGTGGAGTGCTATCAGCTTCACTGACGGGCACTTGATCCCAATAACGAGGGGGAATAACAAATGAACAGGCGGCAGCCGATCCGCGTTCTCATTCTTTCATTGGCCGTTTTCGCGCTTCTTCTGCCCTTTGCGCCCGCCCGGGGAGAAACCTATTCTCCCTGGGTGCATTGGAGCGAGTATCTCTCCTTTCCCCGGGATCAGGAGCTCAAAACCTTTCAGCCGCGGGACATTGCCCCGTACATCGTATGTACGCCCATTTTTCCCAACACCACCATGTATACCAACTACGCGGTGGATTTCCGGGTGGATTACCTGCCCGAGCACACCTACCTGTGTATCGGCAATTTTGACCTGGATACCGCCAGCCTGAGCAGTGCCTACCGCACCGTCAAGCGGGATTATCCCGGTGTGGCGGGCTACGCGGGCTTTCAGACAGGGGACGCCGGAAAACCCAACGGGGTGATCCTGACCATCTGGAACACCTACTGCACCGACAAAAAAGGCGTGACCCACACCCTGCGGGCCCGGCAGATCTATCCGGAAAACAACGAGGGCTTTGAAATCTTCGACGCCTCCGTGGAAGGTGGCTTTGTTCACTGCACGATCCCCTTCCCCTGGGAAAGGTACAAGAATTACCGGGCCCTGCTGCAGTGCGCCAATCAGGAGGGGCAGAACAGCCGCATCATCTTCTGGGTGTGCGATCTGGAAACGAAGGCGTGGACGCGGCTGATTGAATTCGAGCTGCCCTATGAAAGAACCTATATGAAGGACACCTGCGCCTTCCTGGAAAATTTCTACCCCACCTCAGCCGGAGACGTGCGCAGCATGGTGCTGTACAACTTCCGGGTGTTCGGCAGGAACGGCCGCTGGATCGGCGCCAAGGAAGCCTACTTCCGTCAGGATTACGATCACCCGGGCAGCTTCAACTACGGCACCCAGAGCAACGGCTTCTGGGCCATCACCACCGCCATGCCCAACCGCTGCCCCACCCCGCAGCAGAATATCCGGGTCAGGATCAAAGAAGCGCCCACGGGAAGCGCCTTCTGATGGACCTTTTCTCCGCTCCGCCCCTGAAACGGGACGGGGCTTTTTTCTTTAAGCGGATAGGCAAAAGGCAAAAGGCAAAAGGCAATAGGCATTAGGCAATAGGAGATAGAGCGCAGAGAATATAGCATACACAAGGAACGAATCCAGACTTGGAACGACTGTAATATCTGAACTCTGTACTCTTCACTCTGAACTCTCGTCCCCCTATTGCCTTTTGCCTATTGCCTATTGCCTGGCGCTTGATACAACTGAACAATTTCTGTGAAAGAAATTAAAACGATTGCATACATCATGAATGTTACATTTCCGTTTCAGTTCGTTTTCGGAAAATCAGGCAGCATTGAATAAAAAATCCACCAAAAAGAACACAAAAGACGTTGACATTTTCCGGAATAGCCCTTATAATGAAATTGCAAACGATTGCAGTTTTTCAAACGGACGGGGAAGGAGGGGAAGGCGCATGGTGCGGCTCAAGGATATCGCCCTGGCCTGCGGCGTGTCCGCGGCGACGGTTTCCCGGGCGCTGAACGGGCGCACCGATTCCGGCAACAAAACCGCCGCGGAAATCTGCCGCACCGCCAAGGAAATGGGCTACTTCCCCAACGCCGCCGCCCGCACCTTAAAAACCAGCCGCTCCAACAACATCGGCATCCTGTATGAGGATCGGATGGATCACGAATATTTCAGCGCCCTGCTCAACGAACTGCGCCAGTGCTTTGAGGAGGGGGGCTACGATCTGACCCTGATCCGCCGCTCCGCCCACAGCGAGGAGGGCACGTATTTGGAACGCGCCAGCCGCCGCAGCCTGGACGGGGTGGCCGTGATCCAGGCGGATTTCAATTCCGCCGATGTGATGCGCCTGGCCGCCAGCAGCATCCCCACGGTGATCCTGGATCACGCCTACGAGGGCAGCGACTGCGTGATGTGCGACAACCAGGCGGGGATGGAGGAGATCCTGCGGGCGGTGTATGAAGCGGGCCATCGGAAAATCGCCTTCATCCGGGGCGAAAGGGGCACCGTGACCCGGGAGCGGACCAACGGCTTCTATAAGGGCTGCGCGGAATTGGGCATCCGGGCCCCGGGGGCGTACATGGTGGACGGCCATTTCCACGACCCCGCCGCCTGCGCCGAAGCCATTTTCCACCTGCTGGCCCTGGAGGAGCCGCCCACCTGCGTGCTGTGTCCCGACGATTTCAGCTGCGTGGGGGCCATGGCCGATCTGGAGGAAAAGGGCGTCAACGTGCCGGGAGATATCAGCCTGGTGGGCTACGACGGCATCCGGCTGGCCCGGATGGTGAAGCCGCCGCTGGCTACCTACCGGCAGGACATCGCCCGGATGGCCCGGGAGGCGGCGGATCTGCTGCTGGAGGCCATCGAAGACCCGGAGGGCCATACCCCCCGGCAAATCACCGTAGGCGGCGTTTTTCTCCGGGGCGGCACCCTGAGCGCCCCCAAGCATCCTTAAGCTCCCCTGCCCTTGGGGCAGAAGCGATACATTTGTTTTCAAACGAATCAAAGGAGGAACCGACATGAAAAAAACTCTGGCTGCTCTGCTGTGCCTGGCCCTGACCGTGAGCCTGCTGGGCATCATGCCCGTCCTGGCGGAAGAAGCCGCCGCGCCCGTGGCGTATATCATGTACGCTGACAGCGCCTGGGCCAATCAGTTCTGGCTGGACGGCAACGAGTATCCCGTCACCGCCAAGACCGTCGAAATCACCGGCGCGGGCCAGTACACCGTGGGCCTGGAATTCGCCGAGGAAGCCCAGGGCCTGGCCTTTGCCGCCGTGGGCATCAAGAACGGCGAAGCCCTGCTGCCCGGCTACACCATTGAAATCAACGCCATCCGTGTAAATGGCGAGGAAATCGCCTTTGAAAAGGGCTACACCTCCTCCGACGACGGCGTAGAAACCCGCATGAACGTGTACAACGAATGGGTGTCCGAAGTGCCCGCCGACGCCCGCTCCTTCGATGGAAAGACTGACGACGCCAAGCCCGTGATCGTGGACAAGGAGCTGTTCGCCGCCGTCAAGACCGTGGAAATCGATTTCACCCTCCATCAGTTCGGCGTGGACACCGCCTATATCATGTACGCCGACGGCGCTTGGGCCAACCAGTATTGGTATGACGGCAACGAATATCCCGTCACCGCCAAGAACGCCCAGATCGACGGCTTCGGCGATTACACCGTGGGCCTGGAATTCAACGAAGAAGCGCAGGGCCTGGCCTTCACCGCCCTGGGCATCGTCAATGGCGAAAAGACTTATCCCGGCGCTTACCTGAAGATCAACGCCATCCGCGTAAACGGCGAGGAAATCGCCTTTGAAAAGGGCTACACCTCCTCTGATGACGGCGTGACCACCCGCATGAATATCTACAACGAATGGGTGTCCGAAGTGCCTGCCGACGCCCGCTCCTTCGACGGAAAGACCGACGACGCCAAGGCCATCATCGTGGACAAGGAGCTGTTCGCCGCTGTCAAGACCGTGGAAATCGACTTCTCCCTCCTGCCCGTGACCGACGTGGCCTACATCATGTACGCTGACGGCGCCTGGGCCAACCAGTATTGGTATGACGGCAACGAATACCCCGTCACCGCCAAGAATGCCGAAATCACCGGCGCGGGCACCTACACCGTGGGCCTGGAATTCCCCGAAGAGGCCCAGGGCCTGTCCTTTGCCGCCGTGGGCGTCAAGACCGGTGAAAAGACCTTCAACGGCTACTTTATCGACATCACCGAAATCAAGGTGAACGGCGAAGCCATCACCCTGGGCAAGGGCTACACCACCTCCGACGACGGCGTGGAAACCCGCGAGAACGTGTACAACGAATGGGTGTCCTCCGTGCCCGCCGAAGCCCGCCGGGCCGACAAGGATCTGGAAGGCGCTTCCTCCATCATCGTGGACAAGGAAGCCTTCGCCGCCGTCAAGACCGTGGAAATCACCTTCAACTATATCTATGGCAAGCCCATCGAAAAGGATGAGGACGCGCCCATGACCGAGGACGAAGCCAAGGCCATCAAGGAAAACGGCTTCCATGCCTACATCGGCGTGCAGGGCGCGGTCACCTATGTGTTCCGCAACGCCTGGAACGACAGCTACGGTATGAACGACGAAGAACATCCCTACTTTAACCGCCTCACCGGCTGGGATGCCGACAACGCCGTGGACTACGGCGGCCAGTTTGAGGACGCTGAAATCAAGGCCGACGGCGAATACACCGTGACCCTGACCACCGGCGACATGGGCTTTGGCTCTACCGAAGCCTTCAACCTGCTGTTCGTGTCCACCGATATTCCCAGCAAGCTGATCAAGGACGGCTTCCTGACCATCGACAATGTCAAGACCAAGATCGGCAGCGCCGCCTCCAAGGATTACACCGAAGTGGATGTCAGCGGCGAATACGCCATGATCAAGGTCATTGACACCTACAACCAGACCAGCGATCCCTTCGGCTACACCGTGCCCGCCGCCAACGAAACCATCGCCATCACCTTTACCGTGTCCGGCTTCTGATGCCGCCTCCCTGCGGGGGAGCGCTGAAAACAAGCGCTCCCCCTCATCTCTTGCATGATTCAAAACCAAACGAAGGGAAGTTGAGCACTCGTGGAAGCCGCCGCTAAAAGGAAGGCCCCTGTGGACGCGTTGCCTGTGGGTCAGCGTCTGCCGCTGTGGATTTTCCGCTCCGTCGCGCTGCTGGCCGGCATGGCGCTGTTTTTCCCGCCTGCCAATCCGGGCCGGATCAGCGAAAAAATCAACGAGGCCGCCAGCCTCTTTACCACCGGCGTCAGCTACGGCACCATCACCAACAGCATGGGCCGCATTCTGCGCTCCCAATGGATTCAGAATTCCGATATCACCCTGCTGATGATCGCCTGCTGCGTGGTCATGGCCGGGGTGATCGCCTGCGCGGTGGGGGGCTGCATGAGCCTGGGCAACCGGAAAATGCGCCGGACCGGCATGCTGCTGCCCCTGATCGGCGCGCCGGTAATGGCCGCGGGCCTGTTTCTGATCCATCACACCTACGGGCGCATGACCGCGCACGGCATCGAGATGGACAAGCTGGACAAGATCAATCTGATCCTGCCCGGGGGATTCTGGGTGTTCTGCGCGTTTACGGCGCTGCTGTTCGTGACCGCCCTGATCGTGTTCCTGTCCACCGGCCGGGAAACCGACCCGGCAGCCAGAATGGAAATGGATGAAAAGTATCGGCTGTTTTTGATGATGCTGCCGGTGATCCTGCTTTCCTTCATTTTCGCTTACCTGCCCATCTGGGGCTGGCGCTTCGCCTTCTTTGACTACAAGCCCGGCGGCACCATCGGGGCGGACAATTTCGTGGGCTTCAAATGGTTCTCTTCCCTGTTCAATGATCCCGCCACCGTGCGGGACCTGCTGCGGGTGCTGAGAAACACGCTGATCATGTCCGGCCTGGGTATCGCCACCTCCTGGCTGCCCATTGCCTTCGCCGTGCTGCTGGCGGAGGTCCGCTCCACCAAGTTCCAGCGGGTGGTGCAGACCCTGACCACCATCCCCAACTTCATTTCCTGGGTGCTGGTGTACGCCGTCGCCCTGTCCATCTTCTCCGCCGACGGCCTGGTGAACCACCTGATGGCCATGCTGACCACCGGCCACACCCGCACGGACTTCCTGGCCAGCGCGGATGCCACCTGGCTCA
>ODAI013933342.1_pt1 | contig 20108 bp, 15 predicted proteins | sample 1539321 | NCBI WGS metagenome assembly ODAI01 (sample SAMN02144231, study PRJEB22623) | gut metagenome | biome: sheep rumen | host: Ovis aries | place: New Zealand
CCTTGAAGAGCGTGGGCTTCTGCTGGGTCTGCCAGTCCGAAAGGGGGCTTCCGCCACTGGGCATGTCTTGCCACACGAGCATGCCCAGGCGGTCGCACGCCGCATACCACCGGTCCATCTCCACCTTGATGTGCTTGCGCAGCAGGTTGAAGCCCATGCCGCGTGCCGCGCGGACATCTGCCTCCATGGCCGCCTCGGACGGCGGGGTGAGCAGGCCGTCCGGCCAATAGCCCTGGTCGAGGAGGCCGCGAAGGAAGCGGGCCTCATGGTTGAGCATGACGCGGGGCACGCCGTCCTCGTCCGGTGCCACCTCGACGGTGCGGAAGGCGGCATAGCTCGTCACCCCGTCATCGCCCACGCGAACGCGCAGCTGGTAGAGGTGGGGGTCCTCGGGTGACCAGAGGCGGACGTCGCCCATCTGGACGATCGTCGCAAGGGTGGCGGGATGCGTCCCCTTTGGCTCGGAGCCAAAGGGAAACGTCCCCATTGGCTCTATCTCGAGTGAGGCGGAGGCTGGGGCCGCTCCGTCGACCGTGACCTCGACGGTCAGCTCGCCGGTCTCTGGCCTGGCAATGACCCGCAGGTCGGCTATGTGTGTCGCGGGCACGACCTCATACCAGACGTCCTTCCAGCCGCCGCTCTGGGCCGTGTACCACATGGTCCCCCGCTCAAGGCGCTGTTTGCCCCTCAGCTGCGTGCCCGTCTCGCTGGGGTCGAAGGCGCAGATCTCGAGCACGTGCGCGCCCGGCGCCATCACGTCCGTCACGTCGACAACGAAGGGCAGGTAGGCACCCTCGTGCTCGACAACCTTGACGCCATCGACCCACACGGAGCACGCATGGTCGACGCCATCGAGGTGCAGCAGCAGCCTCCTGCCACCAGACAGGTCGGGGGCCACGACCTCGCGGCGGTACCAGAGCAGCTCGTCTGGCCGCAGCTGCCTGCCCACGCCCGAGAGCCGGGCCTCGGGCGAGAAGGGCACCAGGATGCGGCCGTCCATCCCGTCGGGCGGCAGGGAGCCCCTCCATGCGTGCGCGGCGTCCTCGCTTGCGACGATCGCATACTCCCACCAACCATTGAGGCTCTGCCAGGTGCCACGAGCCAGCTGTGGGCGGGGGTGGCTGTCCCCATAGGGCACATAGGCGGGGTCGGACGCGGCCGCAAGGACCTCGTCACCCCACGCGGTGGTGAGCGGGGCAAGGCTCTCCTGCGGCCGCTTTCCCTGAATGCTGCCTATGACGCGCCTGAGGTCGAGGTCCATGGCCAACCTCCGAGTACCGACCGATGCCCTACACTGTCACACGAGAAGAGTGTACGTCACCCGTCCTACGAGGAGTCAGCGTGAAGAGGATCCTGGTCATGGCAACCGGAGGCACCATCGCCTCGACCCCCGCCGAGGGAGGGCTCGCGCCCTCGCTCACCGGCGAGGAGCTGCTTCGCGGCGTGCCCCAGGTGGCCGAGATGTGCGAGCTCGACTACGTCCAGCCCATGAACATCGACAGCACCAACATGCGCCCCGCCGACTGGATGCGCATGCGCGACGGCATCGCCGAGCGCTACGACGACTACGACGGCTTCGTGATCCTGCACGGCACCGACACCATGGCCTACACCGCGGCCGCCCTGTCCTACCTCATCCAGGAGAGCCCCAAGCCCATCGTGCTCACCGGCTCCCAGCAGCCCATGGCCAACCCCTTCACCGACGCCAAGCTCAATGTGTTCCAGAGCGTCCTGTGGGCGACCGACGAGGCGAGCCACGACGTGAGCGTGGTCTTTGGCGGCAACGTGATTCGCGGGACGCGCGCCCGCAAGCAGCGCACCATGAGCTTCAACGCCTTCACGAGCGTCAACTGCCCGCCCCTCGCCGTCATTCGGGGCGATCGCATCGTGCGCGCCGAGTCCGCCCCCCCGATCATCGGGACGCCCACCCTCTACGACCGCCTCGACGAGCGGGTCATCGTGCTCAAGCTCACGCCCGGCCTCAACCCACGCGACCTGCGCTTGCTCGAGGACGGCTACGACGCCGTCATCCTCGAGACCTTTGGCATGGGCGGCGTCCCCTCCTACGAGGACTCGTCCTTCGAGCGCGCCATCTTCGACTGGGTCGACACGGGCCGGTTCGTGGTCATGACCACACAGGTTCCCGAGGAGGGCGTTGACCTGGGCGTCTATCAGGTGGGGCGCCCCTATGCCGACCACCCGGGCATCCTGCGGGGCGGCGACATGACGACCGAGGCGCTGGTCGCAAAGACCATGTGGGCACTTGGCCAGACGCACGACCCCGACGAGGTGGCGCGCCTCTTCTACCGGCCCGTCAACGCCGACCGCACGGACCTGTAACCCGGCCTTCCGGATCGCGTTATACAACCGTACAAAGACGTTATGCAACTTTTAACCTATGTGGCCAATGCTTCCCAGCTGACGAGTGGCACAATTCTCATTGTTGTACTAGACCATCGCACATCGTGATCGCAAGGAGCATGCCATGCCCGAGTCAATCCGCAAGGTGAACGTCATCGGTCACCTCCACCCCGATACCGACAGCATCTGTGCAGCCATCTCGTATGCCTACCTCAAGAACCAGATTGGCGAGAACATCCACGAGGCGCGCCGCGCCGGCGCCCTCAACCGCGAGACCGCGTTCGTCCTCCAGCACTTCGGCTTTGCCGAGCCCCCCATCATCACGACGGTGACCCCGCAGGTCAAGGACTGCGAGATCCAGAAGCAGCCCGGCATCTCGGGCGAGATGAGCCTCTACGCCGCATGGAACCGCATGCGCGAGATCAAGCTCGACACCCTCTGCGTCACCGACGACAACAACGACATGCAGGGCCTCATCGCGGTCAAGGACATCGCCAACGCCAACATGGACATCTTCGACACGAGCGTCCTGGCCACCTCGCGCACCAGCTACCTCAACATCCTCACCACGCTCGACGGCAAGATGGTGGCGGGCGACCCCGACGGCCGCATCGAGACCGGCAAGGTCTGCGTGGGCACCACCCCCGAGCTCATGGAGACCGTGGTCACCCCCGGCGACATCGTCCTCGTCTCCAACCGCTACGAGACCCAGCAGTTCGCCATCGAGAGCGGTGCCAGCTGCCTCATCGCCTGTTGCGACGCCGCCGTCTCGAGCCGCATCGTCGCGAGCGCCGAGGAGCACGGCTGCGCCATCATCAGCACTCCCTACGACACCTACGCCGCCGCCCGCCTCATCTCGATGGCCATCCCCGTCCGCGCGAAGATGCTCCCCGAGGAGCTGATCCTCAAGTTCAGCGTCAACACCGCCGTCGACGAGGCGCAGAAGATCATGGGCAAGTCGCGCCACCGCTTCTTCCCCGTCATCGACGAGGACGGGCACTACGCGGGCCTGGTCACCTCCCCCAACATGCTCAATCCCAACAAGAAGCACGTCATCCTCGTCGACCACAACGAGCGCTCCCAGGCCGTCGACGGCCTCGAGGAGGCCGTGATCATGGAGATCATCGACCACCACCGCATCGGTTCGATCGAGACCGATGCCCCGGCGCTCTTCCGCGCCGTCCCCGTCGGCTGCACCTGCACCATCATCTATGACATGTACCAGGAGGCGGGCGTCGAAATCCCCGCCAACATCGCCGGCCTCATGCTCTCGGCGATCCTCTCCGACACGCTGATGTTCCGCTCCCCCACCTGCACCCCGCACGACAAGTACGTGGGCGAGCAGCTCGCGTCCATCTGCGGCGAGGACATCGAGACCTACGCCGACGCCATGTTCGACGCGGGCTCCGACGTCTCCGGCCGCACGGCCGAGGAGGTCTTTGGCCAGGACTACAAGGTGTTCTCGCGCGGCAACGCCCACTTTGGCGTGGGCCAGGGCAGCTACATGACCGAGGCCAGCCGCAAGAAGGCCGAGGAGCTGGTGGGCCCGTACCTCCCCGAGGCAGCGAAGGCCGACGAGCTCCCCATGGTGTTCTACATGTTCACCGACGTGAAGAGCCAGGTCACCGAGCTGCTCTACTACGGCGATGGTGCCGACGAGATCGTGAGCCACGCCTTTGGCGTCGAGGCAAAGGACGGCATGGCGGTCCTCCCCGGCGTCGTGAGCCGCAAGAAGCAGGTCATCCCCGCCCTCATGGCAACGTTCCAGAACATCCAGCAGGAGGACTAGCCACCCGCGGGATTCAATCCCAAATCCGCATGTAATCGCACGTCCCACCAGCGCCCCCGGTCCTGCCGGGGGCGCTTTTCGACCATTTGCGAATCGTCACCTCCCCGCATGGAGGCGATGCCCATCGGGCAAACTACAATCGAGGCGAACGACGCCCGACGGCACGAACCGCACATGAGAGGGGACCGACCATGGCACAGCTCACCTGCGAACTCTGTGGAAGCACCAACTTCGTCAAGAAGGACGGCATGTTCGTGTGCGAGTCCTGCGGCACCAAGTACTCCGTCGAGGAGGCCCGTGCCCTCATGGCGCAGCCACAGCTCACCTGCGACCTGTGCGGCAGCACCGACTTCGTCAAGGAGGGCGGCAACTTCGTCTGCCAGAAGTGCGGCGCCAAGTACTCGGTCGAGGACGCCCGCGCCATGACCTCGGGCACCCCCGCCCCCGCGCCGGCCCCCGCCGGCGACCCCCTGCAGCTCAACAGCATCGCCGACTTCAACCCCGGCGCCGTCAACCCGGGCGTGCTCGGCGCCGCAGCCGTCAACAACTACGCCTGCCAGGCCTTCCAGCTGCTCATCGGTGACTTCAAGAAGCTCCAGCACCCCTCCGAGAAGGCCCTCGACGACCTCGTCGAGAAGACCCGCGAGGTCCTCATGCTGCTCGACGGGGCCGGACGCCTCGACCCCAACGACCACGTCCTCGACCTGCTCATCTACGACAACGCCGACGAGATCGTCGACTGCGTCGACAGCCTGCAGTACTACGAGAAGGACGCGGAGGGCAAGTTCCGCAGCCGCTTCAAGCTGGGCATCAACAGCGCCCTCAAGATTCCCGGCCAGCGCGACTCCTGGAAGGCCCTCGCCGAGCCGCACCTCGAGGCCATCCGCCAGCTGTGGCTCGAGACCCATCCCTCCGAGGCGCAGGAACGCGAGAACCTCTACCAGCAGACGCTTCCCCTCCAGCAGGAGCTCGCCGCGCTCAAGGAGGAGAAGAGCAGCCATGGCTTCTTCGACTTCTCGGGCAAGCGCGAGGTCAAGGACCGCATGAAGCCCTACCAGGAGGAGCTCAACAGCCTCAACTCCCAGATCAGCAAGATCGACCGCATGGCCGAGAACTACGCGGAGGACCTCATGCGCGAGCTGCAGACCGCCTGCATAAGGCTCAACTTCTAGGCAGCGGCCAAACGTCCCGCGTCGGCCCGGGGTCCGCTTCGGCGGGCCCCTCCTTTCATGCTGGAAGTGTGTCGCGCCTCCGGCCCCCGACACACAGTACATTCTCGATGCCGATGAAACAATCAACCCCTCCCGAGCGTGTTATGGGCGAAGGGACCTTCGGGGGCAGGCCGGCCTGCCCCACCCTACGGCAAGCATCACAACGGAGGCAATCCAGTGCGGGAGTCTCAAGCTGGCACGACCCAGCCCGACATGATCTGGTTCCACGGCGCGGTCGAGCGGCACCGTGACACGGTCTTCCGTGTGGCGTTCAACTACCTGAGGAGCGCCGCAGACGCCGATGACGTCTGCCAGGACACCTTCGTCGCGCTCTATCGGTCCGGCCGCGACTTCGAGGACGACGAGCACCTCAAGGCCTGGCTCGTCCGCGTGGCAATCAACCGCTGCAAGAGCATGTTCCGCATGCCCTGGCGCCGCGTGGAGGACATCGACGGCTATGCCGAGCGGATCGCGGCGCCACCCGATGGGCACGCCTTGCTCCGCGAGGTCATGGCACTGCCAGAGAAGTATCGCATCCCCGTGTACCTCTTCTACTACGAGGGATATCGGACCGACGAGATCGCCCGGATGCTCGGCGTCCCCGGGGCCACGGTGCGCACGAGGTTGGCGCGGGCCCGCAAAAGGCTCGCCAGCGTATTGGGAGAGGGAAACTTCGATGAATGAACGAGAGCTCTTTCGCCAGGCCTTCGACGGCCTGCACGCCTCCGAAGACACCTACGAGGAGGTACTCATGAAGGTTAGCGACGGCTATCAGCCCAGGAGGTGCCTGACACGCAAGGCACTTGCCCTCGTGTTGGCCGGCGTTCTCGCCAGCGGCGGCACGGCATACGCCATCACCAGCGGCTTCTTTGGTGCGTTTGGCAGCAAGGGACGAGAGGACATCCCGACGGCCACCATCATTGACGACAAGGGCGGGACCATCACCGCGCCTGCCATGCAGTTCGTAGACGCAAGCGAGGAGGAAGTGGCGCGCATCTTGGGCGATGCGGTCCAGCACGTGGGTCTCTCCTGCGAGTCACACGGCCACACGCTCACCATCGATGATTTGGTCATGGACGAGCAGGGCGTGGGCGTGGCCACCTTCACGCTCACGTCACCCGAGGGGACCTCGGGCTTTATCGGCTCGTACGACGAGTCCTACCCCGACTACGGCTTCCTGAGATTTCCGGAGGACTCATGCCTGCGCGGCATCATCGTCGAGGGGGCGGATGGCGGTCATTACGACCACTACGAGGTCGTGGACCTCACGCTGACAACCGAGGACGTGCTCCACGGCGTCATCTACCTTGGGGCCATGACCGCAGACCCCGCAGCTGGCCTCGTCTTTGGGATGGGCGGAGTTGGGGACGAGGCTGCCGAGACCGACGGCGGCGAGATCGTCGACCGGGAGTCCTGGGACGCATTGACAGACGCCTTTGTCCCAAGCGTCCGCGTGACGGGCACCGAGCTGAAGAGCGAGGAGGGTTACCTGGCCCACGTGTCACCGCTGGGTATCACCTTCGCCGCCCCCTTCGGCGAGCTCGCGATTGACGCATGGGTCCCGGGTGGCACCACGCTCCAGATGTCGGACGGCTCGACCTACGTGGTGGAGGACGACGACAACCTGAACACCTACTGCAGCTACTACACGGAGGAAGGCGCCCTGACGCTGGTGTTCAACCGCTTGGTCGACCCAGCACAGGTCACGGGCGTGACCATCGGCGGCCCGGGCGGCGAACCCCTGGAGTTCTCCCCCGCCGGATAGGAACCTGCGCATCGACGCCGTGACATCGGGCGGGCCCAGGCTGTTGGCCCGCCCGATCAATTGACACAAACCCGGTTCTCCCGAAAGAGTCATCTGGGCAAATATCGATTCGGAATCAGTTCGTGTCAATTAACGCGCATGTATCGGCGACACGCCACCGCTAGTCGTCGAGCAGGCCCGCGACCTCGGTCGCAATTCCCCTGCCCCACGCTCGCTCAACCAGGCGATACCCAATGGAGGCCTTGGGCTTGCGCTCCTCGTAGGCATAGACCTCGGCGATGCCGAGCATGTCATCCGGCGCCTCGCGCAGGCAGACGGCGAGCAGGACCGACGCGCGGGCGCCAAGGCACTCCTCGCGCATGCGTGCGATGGCGACGTGCTTGTCGACGTACTTGCGCTCAAGGAGGAAGGTGGGCTCGTATCGGTAGACCGCCTCGCTCTGGCAGAGCTCCTCGAGGGATGTGGCATCGGCGTCGATCACCTCGCGCAAAAGGATCCTTTCGCCCTCGATGCGAGGTATCCCATCAAACAGCTCCACGAAATCGCCCTCTCCTCCTGCTTCGGGACACCTCGGATTCTACCCCACGGCCAACTGGCGGCCCCACCTGGTGTCACTTTGGGCCAGATGGGGCCTGCCGCGAGTCAGTTGGCGTCTGCCTGCGGTATCTTTGGGGCATCCCATCGCGAACGGAGGAGCCGCCATGATCAAGCTTGTGCTGTCCGACATCGACGACACCCTCAGCATCGAGCGCGATGCGCCGGCCACACCTCGTGCCATAGCGGCGATCCGCGCCCTGCGGGAGCTGGGCATTGGGTTTGGCGTCTCTACCGGCCGCGTGCCGGCGGTCATGCCCCGCTTCTTCGGCGAGGCCAGCGAGTGCTGGCAGACGGGCATCTACACCAATGGCAAGCAGGTCCTGCTCAACGGCGAGAAGATCTACGAGACGCACGTCCCCAAGGAGCCGCTCATGCACGTGGTCGAGCTCATCGACCAGATACCAGGCGCCTTCCTCTTTGTGAACCCCCTCATCGACGACAGCAACCAGGGCCGCTTCGTGGGCGTCCACATGGACGAGGCCACGGCCCAGCGCGCAAGCGACCTCACGCACGTCACGGTGAAGCCCAACTGGGACATGCCGCCGCAGATCCTCACCGGCTGCCTCATGTACCTGCCGGGCGGGCCCGAGGAGTACGTGCGCCACCGCGCCTGGCTGGAGCCCCAGACCGAGCTCGCCATTCGCCCCGCCCACTTCAACTTCTTCGACGTGCTGCCCAAGGACGCCAACAAGGCCACGGGCCTCAGGGTGCTGCTCGAGCACGTGGGCATCTCCCCCGACGAGGTCATGGTCTTTGGCGACTCCGAGAACGACCTCGAGATCATGCGGATGGTGGGGCATCCCGTAGCCGTGGCCAACGCCACGCCCGAGTGCGCCGAGACGGCCCGCTGGCACGTGGGCCCCTGCCACGAGGACGGTGTCGCCGAGGCCCTCGAGCAGCTCGTCGAGGCGCTGCGCACGGGTGGCACGCCCGCCTTCATGCAGGCATAGCCCCTTCCGACACCATCAGTCGTCGAGCAGCCCCTGCTCCCAGCGGCGCTTGTAGACCCACTTGTCCACCGGGACGGGCTCGCCATAGCCCCAGTCCTCGGGCACGTCCGAGAAGAGCCGGCGGAAGCCGCACTTCTCGAGAACGCGGGCCGACGCACCATTGGCGGGCAGTACGTGGGCGGTTATGGTGCGCATCCCGACACGGTCGATCAGGTAGCGCTTGAGCAGGTTTGCGACCTCCGTGGCGATGCCCCTCCCCCACGCGCGCTCGACGAGGCGGTACCCAATCGATGCCTTGGGCTTGCGCTCCTCGTAGGCGTAGACCTCAGCGATGCCGAGCATGTCGTCGGGCGCGTCACGCAGGCAGATGGCAAGCAGCAGTGACTCGTGCGTGTCAAGGCACTCCTCGCGCATGCGGGAGATCACGAGGGCCTTGTCGTCATAGCGCTGCTCGTAGAGGAAGGTGGGCTCGTGCCGATAGACCGCCTCGCTCTGGCAGAGCTCCTCCAGGGACGCAACGTCCCCCTCGGTCATCTCGCGCAGCAGGATGCGATCCCCCCCGATGCGCGGCACCTCGTCAAAGAGTTCCACGTCATGCCCCTCTCGCGCCGCCATGACGCGTCAGCCTCGATTCAACCAGCGTATGTGGGACGGCATCTGCCCTAGGAACGGAAGTGCGCGCCGCCCCTGTGCCCCTCCGCCTTGGTCCGCTCCTCGTGTCGCAGCGCGCCGAGAATGGCACGGACGGTGACGAGCAAGGCGGCAAGCAGGAGCACGAGGCCCATCACGCGGAGTGCGCGCTCAAAGCGGAGCCTGGGCGACTCACACGGCTCCGCAAGCCTCATCACGTCACCCATCAGGATAGACATTGGCGAGGTCGCTCCCGCCACCTGGTCGCGCGTGTCGCCGTCGCCTTCGGCATAGGCGCGCTCCGCCTCGAGGTCCCGCTCGCAAATCACAAGGTAGCGCTGGTAGTTTGCCCCATAGGGATGGCAGGTAAAGAGGGTGAGCAGGTCGCGGCCCGGCTGCACCGAGACGCTCTTGGTGTCCGTGGGGGTAATGACCTTGAGCTCGGCCGCACGGTAGACGAGCACGTCCCAGGGCGTCTCGACCACCACGAGGTCCCCCACCCGCACGCTCTCGATGTCACGGAACATGGGGACGCCGCTCCACTCGCCTCGGTGAGCGGCGAGGACGCAGTTGCCATTGGTTCCGCCGATTGGGGCCGACGTCCCCGAGATGACCGCCGCGCCAAGCGCAAGGTGCTCGTCGGAGGCACCGAGGTAGATGGGCAGCCGCACGTTCATGGCGGGGATGGCAACCGAGCCCACGACGCCGTCCTCGATCCCCACCGAGCCCAGCTCGAACTCGTCGCTGCCCAGACCAAAGGGGTCGTTGATGCTCTCTGCGGTTCCGGACGAGACAGCCTGGTTGTACTCGGCAAGGTACTGGTAGGCGGGGTCGGACTCCTTGGGGCGGGACCCCACGGGCGCGCTGGCCTCGGCGTCGCGCTCGAGGGCGACCTCGATGCGGCCGCTCATCTCTCGCTGAGCCTGCCAGGCGCTCACGGACGGCCAGAAGAAGAGGGCCGTTCCCACGAGCACCAGGGCAAGTCCCAGGAGGACCACCATGACGCGCATGACGGCACCCCCGCGCCTTTTGCCTTCCGATGCTCCCAAGGGTCTGCTCCTCCTCTCCGTCACAGCTCACTTGCCGGCGACTGCTGCCTTATGCGCGGAAATGCTTTCCCCGGCGCGTCTGTCCCTCCGGCCCATGGCCCAGGGGGGCCTCGGGCCCGCCGAGCGGGGCGTCGTCAAAGCCGGGCAGGTCACGCAGGGTGGTTTTCCTTCCGACCGCCTCGCTGCCACGAGGGGCCGAGGTGGTGGGATATGCACGCTGCCCTGTCGTTACCGTCGTGGGACGCACCCGAGGCGCGGGAGCCGCCCCACGCATGGGGGTGGGCGTGGCGATTGTCGGCACCTGGCCGGCGGAAGGGGTTGCCGTTCCCCCTGCCCCAAGCTGTCCCGCACGCCTGCGATGGCGCCTCGACAACAGCGCCAGCACCACGAGCAGCGCAAGGCTTGCCGCGATGCCAATTGCGGTGAAGATGAACTTTGGCGTTCCGACGACGTCCTGGGTCACGAGGGGCACCGTCGTCGGGGCGTTCCCGCGGTCCAGCCACTCCTGCGGCACGTCGCAGCGACGCGCGTGCACGAGCAGACGGTGCGTGTTCACGCCATAGGGCGTGCAGGTCACCAGGGTGACCAGGTCCTCGCCCTCCACCACGTGGAGGCTCGCGGTCTCGTCGGGAAGCACCACCTCGGTGCTCGTGACCTCGTAGGCAAGGTCCTCGCCCAGCACGGTGATCACAAACCAGTCGCCCGCCTGGAGCTTTTCGAGCGAGTCGAAGATGCGCGCGGAGGGCAGGCCGGTGTGGCCGGCAAGCGCGGCATGGGTGGAGGGCCCGCCAACGGGAAGGGTGGTCGAGGGCATGTGCCCTACGCCATGCTCGAGCTCCTCCCCCTCCACACCGTGATAGATGGGGAGGTAGACGTCGATCTTGGGTATGGAGATGGTCCCCATCACCCCGTCGTCCGCAAGGTTTAGGACAGACTCGTACTCCTCGTCGGTCGGGGTCGTGTTGGCCGGGTCAAAGGGGTCCGTCACCACGACGCGGCCCGCGAGCAGCCGCTCGTTGAAGTCTCGGGCGCGGTCGAGCTCGGCGGTGAGGTCATCTCCCGAGGTTTGGGAGACGACCGCCGTCTGGGCGTTCGAGATGCGCGACTGCGCGACGCGGTTTGCGTAGTCGCTTGCGTAGGGATAGGCGATGAGTCCGACGCCAATCACGATGAGGATCGCCGCAAGGACCCCCGCCACGTGCATGGCGCGGCCGCGGGTACGGATGGAGGAGGGGGAGGCCGTGGCCTCTCCCCTCCGCCTGACGTCGTGATATGTCACGTATCCAGCCATGGATCCCTACGGCATGGGCCTTGGCTGCCTACGCGTTCTCGCCCTTGCGGGTGACGCGCATGACGAGCACGAGACCAGCGGCGATCATGGCGACGCCACCCATGGTGAGGGCCAGGGTGCCGGCTCCGCCCGTGGTGGGCAGGGTCGGAGTCTCGATGTTCTTGAAGTAGGCGACCGGATCGGTGGCGTCCTTGGCAGCGGTCACATTGCCGGTGCCGGCGTTGGAGATGGTGTAGCTGCCGACGGTGGAGTTCTGGTAGCTGCTGTTGGCGCCGCAGGTCACGGTGTAGCTCACGAGCTTGCCGTCGGTGATGACGGGGATGATCTCCACGTAGTAGGTGGTGGGGTCAAGGATGTAGCCTGCCGGGGCATGCTTCTCCTTGAGGGTGTACTTGCCGGCGTCGAGGCCCTTGAAGGAGAAGAGGCCGTTGGTGTCGGAGGCAGTGGAGGTGTACGTCTCGCCGGACGTGACGGCAACCAGGTCAAACGTGGCGCCCTGGAGCGGGGAGGACGAGTCGGGGGCGGGGGTGCTGACCTCGAAGGTCTCGTACTGGGTCTGGCCGTCGGCGTTGATGCCCACCTTCTTGAACTCGGAGGAGTTGCTGGAGGTGTTGCCCGCGATCGGCATGTCGAAGCTGTAGGTGTAGTGCTCGGTGTCGTCCTCCTGATACGCCTGGGTTCCATCGGGGGTGTGCGTGTAGTCGATACGAGCGGTGTTCTTGAGCTCGTTCACGTTGGTGGTGGGGGCGTCGGCGGTGACCTCGGCCTTGTAGACGGCGGTCACCTTGGGGCCACCCTGCGCCTGGGTGGTGAGGTAGGCGGTGGAGAAGGAGATCTCCCACTCGCCGGCGGCGAGCTTGGTAACGGTGAAGTCGTAGTCGGAGGCGGAGGCGGTGCTGCCGTCGACGTTGTAGTAGCGGTCCAGGGCTACGGCCTGCTCGGATCCGGTGCCCACCTTCACCTTGAGGCTGTCGGTCTTGATGACGAGACCGGTGCTCACCTTATCGGACACCTTGAACGTGGGGTTGGTCACGTTGGTGGTGTAGGTGGGGACGTTGGTCTCGACCTTGAAGTCGATGACGCTGCCCACGCAGACGGAGCCGTCGGAGGCCGTGGACTCGTTCTCCTTGGTGGAGCCCGTGGATTCCTTGTTCACGGTGAGGTCGCTCTTCTTGGCGACGACCACCTGCGGGTTGGGCAGGCTCTCGCTCGAGGCGTCGATGGTGTTGCCGTTCTCCTTGAAGTCGGCGGACACAAAGATGGGGGCGTAGATGGTGTCGTTCTCGTGCGGGGTCACGATGACGAGGTAGGTGCCCGGGTCGACATTGGCGGTGGCGGTGGTCGCGCCGCTTGCGGTGGCGACCGTCATGTCCTCTGCGCCAGTGGTGGCCGCGGCGGCAATGATGCCGGCCTCCTCGGCGGTAATGCCATCGAGGATGTTCGCCATGGTGAGGGGGCCGTAGGGGCCGTTGAGCTCCCAGTTTTGGGTCGTGGTGTTGTACTTCACGATCTGGTAGTGCCTCGCGGTGTCGCCCTCGTCGAGGCCGGTCACCGTGATCGACTCCTCTGCGGTCCTGTCACCAGGGGCAGCCAGGACGCCGGTCGGGAACAGGCTGAAGGCGAGCGCGACTGCGCCGAGGATTGCGCCTGCTTTGTTGAGCTTCATGTGGTTCTCCTTACATATGGTCGTGCAAGATGCTGCGAGTTGCTACGTCTGCAGTGCGGATGTGGTGTCATTGCCATGTGGCGACCGTTATGGCGCCGAGAATCACCGCCCCTCCGAAGGCCCTCCTTGCGGGAGGACCGGACCCGAGGGGGACGGGCCCGCGCACGCGCGGGCCGCCGCGCGCCCTCTTGGCGCGCATGGGAAGACGCGTCATGCCAGTCCCCTCCCCTCTCTCAGGGCGGTGAAGGTCAGCGCGGCCGCAATCATCGCGACCCCGCAGAAGACCACGAGGAAGTCTCCCGGGCCGCCGGTGGCGGGCAGGTCGGGAAGCTCGGTGTTGGTGATCTCGATGGAGAGCATGCGCGTGGCCTCGTCATAGTTGACGTTATTGCCGCTGATGGTGGCGGTGCCGTCGGCCGCGATCTCGATGAGGACGTCACCGGCCTTCTGGTAGCCAACCGGCACCGTCGTCTCGCTGATGCGGTAGGTACCCGCGACGAGGCTGTGCCCCTCGCCGCCAAAGGTCGCGAGGCCAGAGTCGTTGGTGGTCTCAGTCTGCTCGAAGAAGCCGTCGTCCCCCTCCTCGTAGGGAACCGGGGGCTCCTCCGCCACGTTCATGCGCGTGATGGTGAAGCCGGCGCCCTCGAGCGGGTTGGTCTCCTGCCCGGCAGGACCGGCCTTCTTGGTGATCCTCAGCGAGAGGGGCTTGAGAGTGTTGGTAATGGTGTAGCCCTCGCCCTGGTCGCCCGTGGTCGCGCTCGCATAGCCAACCGGCGCGCCTGCGACAAAGTCGTCATCGGTGCCCGTTCCCTCGACCACGATGTACTTGATCGCGTTGCTCTCGCCATCGATGGAGGGGAGGTTGTCCCACGTGACGGTGAGGTCGTCACCCGTGGCATTGGCGGCGATGACCTTGTCCTCGGCAGTGGTGTGCTCGGCGTCGGCGTGGGTGGCACGTGTCTCGGTGGGCACGAGCTCGCCGTCATCCTCCTCGGCAACATAGAGGCGGAAGGTGATTTCCGGATGGCTAGGGGCACCGCTGCCGGCGGCACTGTCGTCCCACACCTTCTCCGCCGAGACGGAGACCGGCTTGAGGATGTTGTTGAACGTGGGGGCAGACCCGCTGGAATACGTCACGACGGGATCGTTGAGCGAGCCGCCGCCGGTCGAGGGGTCGTAGGTGTAGGTGGCGTTGACCGTGACGTCGTAGGTCGACATGTCGTACTGCACGCCATTCAGGGTGTAGGTCTGGTCCTCCTCATTGTAGGTGGCGCCATCGGGAATGACCTCGCGGACCTTGTAGGTGCGGACCAGCGGATCAAACACGACTTTGCCCGAGCCGTCCACGCGGGTGACGAAGTCCGCCCGCGTGATGGGAGGCAGGTCAAAGGTCACGGACCCATTGGAGCCCGCGGTGGCCCTCGAGTAGATGCGGCTTCCGTCCGGGCTGGTCAACTCAAAGGCAAACTGGTTCTGGACGGCACTCAGCGGCACCTCGGTCTGCCCCTCGAGCAGCTTCTTGGTCGCCGTGATGGACGGCACCTTGGGAGTGAGCGTCAGCTCGAAGTTGTGGAAGCTCGCAAAGCTGGACTCGTACTGGATGTCGAACTGGTCGTCGACGAAGTAGCGCTTGGAGAGGTAGAAGTTGCCGTCCTCGTCTTCCTTGATCTCCGCCTGCATGTAGTACACGGGGCGCGGGCACGTGAAGGTGTGGCCGTCCTTGACATAGGTGTAGGTACCGTCACCGTTGTCAGTCGCGCCTGTGGGGAGCACCTCCTCGATCTTGTAGCGGAAGATGTCACCCACGCTGGAGTGCGAGTAGTTGGCGTTGCCAAAGTTCACGTTGCCGTCGGCCGCGACGCCCACCCGGTAGACCCACTTGTCCCCGTCGTCGCGGAAGGACCTGCTCACGTCTCCGTTGCCGGCGCCCTGCGGGGTCGTGTACTGGTCGGCGCCATTGGGCATGAGGGCGTTGGTGTGCTCGGCACCCTCCACAAGCTCGACCGCGCCGGTCGTGTCGTTCCTGTGGTACACGCCATCGTAGCCGGTCAGCTCAAACTGGAATTCGTCATGCACCAGCGGGCGAGAGTTTGCCGTGACGAGCGCCTTGTGCGCGGTGAAGTCCGACGTGTTGATCATGTTGAAGCGTACGACGAGGTTGGACTCGTTGTTGCCTCGCTCGAGATAGAAGAAGTCGATCTTGTGGTAGGTGCCGTCCGCAAAGGTGTTCCCGTTCCATTCGGTTGCCCCGGACATGCCGGCGTTCGTGTACAGGTCCCTGAGGTTTGTCGGGGCGACATACTCGGGATTGCCCGCACCGCGGGAGTTTCGCACGTTGTATACGCCGTGGAAGTTCTGGTTGACCATGACCTGGCCAGTCTGGAAGTCGATCTGCAGGGATGACGGCTGGTGGATGCCGCCCACGTCGCCCACCAGGACGCCGTCGACGAAGACCCACACGTCATCATCGCCGGCAAAGGTGAACGACATGGGCACGTACTGGCCCTGGGGGTTGAGCACGTAGCCCCCGTTGGGCATGGAGAATTCCATCTGCATATGCATGCCCAAGTAGTCGTTGTGTTCGCCTTGGCTCTGGACTCCGCTTCGGCTGCCGTCAAGCGGCCAGAAGCCCACTTTGCCCGAGGGCTGGTCGCCCAGCTCGATCCTGTTGCTCGAGAGGTTGTACGAGGCGGTCTGCTTGCCGCTGTCATAGATGTAGTAGCCCTCTTTGTCCACGGAGAAGAGGCCGTTGATATTGGGGTAGGATGCCTTGCCGGCAACGTAGGAGTCGCTCGAACCAGCTATCGCCTGCATGGTTCCGTCGCCCTGTCGGATTATCTCGCCGGTGGTGGGGTCAAAGAGGTAGGCCAGCGACTCCGTGGCGCTGCATTTGTCGCGCACGTTGAAGCGGTTGAAGGTCCCGTTGTAGTTGTTTGGATGATTGGTTGTCCCGCCGTCGTTGTGGTTGATCGTGACGAAGGGGTCATTGTACGTATAGGTGTACTGGCCGTTTAGGTGCGGATAGCCATCCTCCCCCAACGTATCGCCGACAAGCCCCTGGGCGACGGGACCCCACACCTGGCTGGGGGAACCATAGTCGCCGATCTGGTCGGTGAACGTGTCTGCGGCACAGTCGCCAGGGTGCGCACCGCTAGCGCCGCCATGGAAAATCAGCGTGTGGTCCTCATTGATGCCCCTGTTGACCCACGTGTTGCCGTAGTAGCCGGCTGACTCGCCATTATGGTCGTTATCCCCTTGACCGGTAATCCAGTAGTCAAAGAGGTCGACCGTTGTGTTGGCGGGGTTGTTGATCCCCTCGTACGAGATGTTTTCCGGAACTGCCTGCGCGGCCCGCGTGGGCGGCAGGAAGACGGCGGCAGACATCGCCAGGAGCGCGGCCAGGGCAACGCGGGGCAAGCGAAGATGCATATGGGGGTTGTGGGGAGCAAGGGTGCGGTTGGGGTTCATGTAGTGCTCCTTGTGCATACCCGGACGTCATAGAATTCAACAGATCAGTTCGATGCGTATTCCGGGTTATTACAATTATTCATTTATGTTGGTGCCTAGTTCTCGATGTATTCTGTTTCAGAATATTTGTTACTATTCTTCTGCTTCATTACAAGAAATGCAAGAGTCATTTCCATCTTTCCGGAAATAGTTGGGTCGCACTCCCGTCCTCTCATTCCTACGAGGCTGCCCGGCAATAGGCAATGTGTAATAACATGCTGGTTTGTCGGCATTGGAACGGCAATCGATATACTTATAAGAATATGCATTACTGTCATGTATGGGACTCGTTCAGGCCACCCCATGACTGCCAGACGGTCATCTCGTGAAGGCACCCGACCTCAGTGGCGCCCGTCGCGGTGTGCAACTGTCACTGGTACCAAAGCGCCATCTCGGCGCAACCCCGAGAGGCCAGGCACGACCAAAGGAGCCGTCATGGACCAAGACCAGCTCATCGCCCAGTTTCACGAGATGTGGGACGCCTTTCCCGGAATGGTGCGGCTCATCTCGGCACGGCACGAGATTCTCGCGGTGAACGACATCGCGCTTCGTCGTGGCTTTGAGCCCGGTCTCACCTGCGCAAAGGTCGGCAGCCCCGAGATACACCGGGGGTGTCTGCTCGCAAAGGCGCTGGAGACGGGCGAGGGCTGCTTTGACATGCCCAACGAGCACCTCATCCGCGGGTGGTCTCCCGTCCAGGGCGTCGAGGGCGTCGTCGTGCACTTCTCCCTCTCCATCTAAGGCCGCCACGAGAACCGCCCGCGCAGGCAAGGAGTCATCACATGAAGGCGCTTTCCACCAAGCCCCCCATCATATTTGGGGCCATCCTCTTCCTTGTCGGCATCCTCGCCGCGGGAATCATCATGAACGGGTTCGTGATCATCGGCCTTCCCGATGAGGCCAGCGGCGCGCTGGCACGCATCATCGTCGGTCTCATCCTGGCGGGAGTCTTCCACGACTGCATCTCATGGAAGGTCACCAACTCCGGCATGGGGCTCGCCCTCCCAGCGCTCATCGTGGTCGCCTTCAACATCGTCTACCACCTTGTCTCCGGCATGGAGCTCGTCTCCGCCAGGGCCATCCCCGACGCCATCGTCGCGGGTTGCGCCCCCGCCATCTTCGAGGAGGTGCTCTTCCGCGGCATCGTCATGGGCAAGATGCGCGATAACGGCTCGTCGCCCACCTCCATGCTGTGGATGCCCGCCGCGCTCTTCGCGGCCATCCACCTCACCAACGCCGTGGGCATGGACCTGCCCAGCGTCCTCGTCCAGGTTGGCTACTCGTTCGTCATCGGCCTCTTCCTGGGCACGATCTATCTCAGGAGTCAGGACATCGAGGCCGTCATCCTCGCCCATGCGGCCATCGACGTCAGCAACCAGATCTTCACCGCCTCCCCCACCAGCGCCGATGTCCCCATGATCTGCGCCTTCTGCGCCGTGCTCGTCATCCTGACCGCCTATGCGCTGTGGCTTGCCAAGGGACTCGCGCAGGACGGGGAATAGGGTCCCTACCAGCCCTTGACGAAGGCGACCACGTTCTGGTCGTCGTCACGCACGTACGACAGGTCATCGGTCATCCGCTTGACCATGAGGATGCCCAGGCCGCCGATCTTCGCCTCCTCGACCGACGCCGGGGTCGGCGGGTCGATGTGGTCGAGCAGGTCGAAGGGTGCCCCGTAGTCGCTCAGGCTCACGGTGAGGGAGCTGGGGTTCGCGTTGTAGATGTACTCGATCGTCGCCGTGCCCGGCCCCTCCTGGCCGCGATAGGCGTAGTTGCAGATGTTGACGAAGAGCTCCTCGAGCACGATGTCGAGCTGGTTCTGCGTGGGCAGCGGACACGAGCGGCCGCGCAGCGCCTCGTGCACGAAGTCGAGGATGACCTCGAGCTGGTCGATCGTGGCGGGCACCGTGAGGCTGCCCGTCGCCTGCGGCGCGACACCGTACTCCAGGGCGAGCATCGTGATGTCGTCGGACTGCTCGGTGCCAGACGACCAGCGCGCAATCTCTGAGCGGAGCGCGTCGATCAGGGGGCGCGGATGCAGGCTGGCATGCTTCGCCAGGAAGCCCTCGAGGCGCTTGTCGCCATACTGCTCGCCGTCGGCGCTGAACGCCTCGTTCACGCCGTCGGTGTACAGGATCAGCTCGTCACCGGGGCAGAGCGTGATCGTCGAGCTGCGGTACCTCGCGGTGTCGAAGGTGCCCAGGAACATGCCCCCGCGGGTCTTGAGCCACTGCCAGGTGCCGTCGTGGCGCAGGAGCGGCGCGTTGTGGCCGCCGTTGACGTAGGTGAGCACCCCGGTGTCCCAGTCGAGGGACGCCGCCCATACCGTGACGAACATGCTCGCGTCGTTGCCCTGGCACAGGTGCCAGTTGGCCGTCTCGACGGCGGCGGCCAGCGCCATGCCGCTCGACATGTAGCTGGCGAGCTCGGCCTTGGCGGCCATCATGAACAGGCTTGCGGGGATACCCTTGCCCGACACGTCGGCGATGAGGAAGCCCAGCGTGTGGTCGTCGATGAGGAAGAAGTCGTAGAAGTCGCCGCCCACCTCGCGCGCGGCGTTCATGGAGGCGTAGATGTCGAAGGCGCCCACGTCGGGGAAGGGCGGGAAGGTGCGCGGCAGCGCGCTCTCCTGAATCATGCGCGCGTAGTCGAGCTCCTGGTCAATGCGGGAGGCCTCGGCCTCGATGGCCCCGCGCAGGGACCCCACCATGGTGTTGATGTCGTGCGAGAGCGATATGAACTCCGCGTTGTTGCGCACGTCGACCTCGGCCTGGAGGTCGCCGTGGGTGATCTGCCCGAGCGTGTCGTTGACCTTGAGGACGCTCTCGACGACCTCGCCGCGAATGAACAGGTAGACCGCGATGAAGATCAGGGCGAAGACGATGACCTCCATGAAGGCCATCACCAGGAACGAGACGTCGCGCCCAAGCTCGGCCTCGCTCACCGGCTGCAGGGCAAAGAGCTGGTATCCCTCAACGAAGCCGCACACGGCATAGTGGCGCTCGCCCAGGAACTCGCAGATGAAGACCGTGCCTTCCGGCACCGCCACCGACGCCTCCGCCAGCGCGGAAACGTCCTCGTCGGTTGGGTGGAGGTCGTTGCGCGTGCCCACGACCGCGCCTCCCGGCGTCAGCACCACGAGGGCGCCGTTCTGGCCCACATGCCGGTTGCCCACGCTCTCGCCAATGCGTTCGTACAGGTCGTCCATGAAGTGCATCGAGTCGTAGGCCACCTGCACGATGCCGTCCTCGATGCGCACGCCGGCATACTTTCGCCAGACGTTCGCGTCGTA
>ODAI013985530.1_pt1 | contig 20108 bp, 15 predicted proteins | sample 1539321 | NCBI WGS metagenome assembly ODAI01 (sample SAMN02144231, study PRJEB22623) | gut metagenome | biome: sheep rumen | host: Ovis aries | place: New Zealand
AACATGTCAGCCATTTTTGAAAAAATTTGTTGACATCGGTTTTGAAGTACGGTATAGTATCTATTGTCCGCTGAAGCGCTGAAGAAGCGGACAGGAAAAATGCGATAGTAGTACAGTTGGTAGTACGCCACCTTGCCAAGGTGGAGGTCGCGAGTTCGAGCCTCGTCTATCGCTCTCGGAAATCGTCAGAAGAGCAGCTTCCAGGATTTCTTAAAGGCTGAAAACAGGATATGTTTCCGCCGGAAAATTATATATGCGATAGTAGTACAGTTGGTAGTACGCCACCTTGCCAAGGTGGAGGTCGCGAGTTCGAGCCTCGTCTATCGCTCTCTCAGGACCCGGATTCCATAAAGGTATCCGGGTTTTCTCTTTTATGGCACGGCGTGTGAAATGAATCTTCCGCCTTGCGGCGGACACGCGCCGGCCGGGGCAGAAGTAGGCAGGGCCTCCTCTGCCATATTAAAGCACGGCGCGTATAATGGATTTTCCGCCTTGCGGCGGACACGCGCCGGCAGGGTTGCCTTTACTTTGCTGATAAGACATGTGGTTGAAATGCCGGAAGAGGTGGACGATGTTTTCATTCCTGGATAAGCTTGAGGAGCGCAGGGTTTTTCTGCCGCCAGTAGATGAAGCCAAGATGAAGTATCTTGCGGTGGTGGTCATGCTGCTCGATCATGTCACTTACGCTTTTCTGGAGAGAATGTATGGCGCGAATGGTTATCCTGTAATGTTTTCCTTTTCGGGAGGATATCTTCTGGACAGGGTCGGCCGGGCGATCGGCCGTCAGAGCTTTCCTATATTCTGCTTTTTCCTGGTTGAGGGCTTTTTGCATACGCGCAGCAGGATCAAGTATTTCCTGAGACTGGCTGTGTTTGCCGCTCTTTCTCAGTTTCCTTTTCAGGTCTGCCTCTTTCCCAGGGCAAAAGAGCTGCACGCCAATGTCATCTGCACCCTCTGCATCGGTTTTCTGGCCATATGGGTGATCAATGAGATGTGGAAGATCTGCTCGTGGAATAAGGAGGGGGAGAAGGAGAAAACCGAAGAGTCTGCGCAGGGACCGGGAGGCATCTATGAACAGCCCGTCCTGCGGATGACACTTTTCCTGATCGCGGCGGTAAGCGCGACCGCGGGTTTCTGCCGTCTTGCGACAATACTGCGCACTGATTACGGGATGGGAGGCGTGATCCTGATCGTGATCCTCTACTGTCTGCGCCGATACAGAATTACTTCGTTGTTCATTTCATGGGTGTGGATGACGTGGTATAATAGTTACGAATTATATGCGGCGCCGGCTTTTATGCTTCTGGCCTGTTACAACGGTCAACGGGGGAGGCAGCACAAATATTTCTTTTATTTCTTCTATCCGGCGCACCTGCTTTTGATCTGGGCAGTGCGGAAATATTTCGCCGGCTTTTGACTATGCCTGTGCACTGACGTGCCCGTCATGATTGGAAGAGGCGGCATTGCCTGGCGGAATTCGTACGGACTTTAAGGAGGTTGACCATGGAGCTTCAGTTTATCGGTGCTGACCACGAAGTTACAGGTAGTTGTCATTACATACAGGTGGGCTCAAAAAATATTCTGATTGACTGTGGGATGCGCCAGGGCGGAATGACCTATGAGAATGTTCCGCTTCCTGTCGCGGCTTCCAAAATCGATTTTGTCATCGTGACACATGCCCACATCGACCACACGGGCATGCTGCCCGCGCTCTACAAGGACGGCTTCCGCGGACAGGTCATTGCAACCACGGCGACTGCCGAGCTGTGCGATATCATGCTCCGCGATTCCGCCCATATTCAGACGATGGAGGCGGAGTGGAGAAACAAAAAGGGAGTGCGCAAAAGCGGCGTGGAGACGGTCGAACCCGTCTATACCATGGAAGACGCCATGAACCTGATCAAGCTGATATCGCCCTATTCTTACGGAAAGATCTATACACTGTGTGAGGGCGTTCGCTTCCGCTTTACGGATATCGGTCATCTGCTGGGATCCGCCAGTGTGGAGATCTGGCTCACAGAGGGTCGCACTGAAAAGAAGATCGTCTTTTCGGGTGATATAGGAAATAAGGACCAGCCCCTGCTCAAGGATCCGATCAAGACGGACGAGGCGGATTATGTCGTGATGGAATCCACCTACGGCGACCGCGAGCACGAGTGGGAGAAAGGCAACCAGGCCGATGAACTGGCGGACATTCTGAAGGATACTTTCGCCAGGGGCGGAAATGTCGTGATCCCGTCCTTTGCGGTGGGCAGGACTCAGGTCATGCTCTATTATCTGAGGCAGATCAAGCAGAATAATATGCTGCCCGAATACAAAAACTTCCCTGTCTATGTCGACAGTCCGCTGGCAGTGTCTGCGACGGAAATATTCGTGGAAAATGAGGAGGTCTGCTACGACGAGGAGGCGCTGGAGCTGATCCATAAGGGAATCAGTCCCATTACTTTCCCCGGCCTGCAGCTCACCATCTCCGCCGAGGAGTCCAAAGGGATTCTGGAAGATTATAACCCCAAGGTGATCATCAGCGCGTCCGGCATGTGCGATGCCGGACGCATCAAACATCACCTCAAACACAATCTCTGGAGACCGGAGTGCACGATCCTGTTCGTCGGATACCAGTCTGTCGGCTCTCCCGGCAGGAGGATCCTTGACGGGGCGGAGGAGATCAAACTCTTCGGCGAGCCGGTGGCTGTGCGGGCCAAAATCGAGAGCATGAAGAGCCTGTCCGGTCATGCGGACCGGGCCGGGCTTCTGGACTGGATCGACGGATTTAAGACAAAGCCCCGTCAGGTCTTTGTGGTCCACGGCGACGATGCGGTCACGACTGAATTTGCAGCTCTCCTGAACGACAAGGGCTACACCGCCATGGCTCCTTTCAGCGGCACCCGCTATGACCTGGCGACAGGCAAATTTATCGAGATCACGAAGGGGGTCCCCATCTCCAAAGCGGCCAAAACCCGCGTTGTGTCCGACTCCTACACCAAGCTCAAGATCAGCACGAAGAAACTGCAGGAACTGGTCGAGGAGAGCACGGGCCTTCCCAACAAGGACCTGGACAAGTTTACAGCAGAGCTCGAAAAGCTGATCGAAAAATACCGCAGGTAAAAGAGAATGACAGTTTTTACCCCTGTCAACGGATCCGGCTGTCCCGCGCGGGAAAAGTGCCTCTGGCCGGGCTGAACGAAGCAGCGGATCTGTACCCGGGCTGCCGGCTGCCTGTTTTATGGGTCCTGCCTGAATGTGCGGCCAACAGATACAATCAGATGTAGAAACACTTGAAAGATATAGGAACACTTGAAAGATATAGAAACACTTGAAAGATATAGAAACACTGGAGAGACATAAAAACATTTGAAAGATATAGAAACGCTGGAAAAAGGAGAATACCGGATGAATCTGATCGCGGCAGTGGATCGAAACTGGGCAATCGGCAATAAGGGGCAGCTTCTGGTGAGGATCCCCAATGATCACAAGATGTTCCGCCAGGAGACACTGGGCAAGGTCATCGTCTACGGGCGCAAGACCCTGGAGACATTTCCCATGGCACAGCCTCTGGACAGACGCGAAAACATCGTTCTGTCGAGAAATCCGGATCTGAAAGTGCGGGGCGCCAGGGTTGTCCCGGGCCTTGAGGAACTGTTGGAACTGTGCAGGGAATATCCCTCGGAGGATATCTATATCATAGGCGGCGAGAGTGTCTACAGACAGCTTCTGCCTTATTGCGACACAGCTCATATCACGAAGATCGATTACGCATATGAAGCGGATGCCTTTTTTCCCAATCTGGATGAAGATCCGGAGTGGGAAGTAACAGCCTGCAGCGACGAGCAGACTTATTTTGACATTCCCTATGAGTTTGTCAGATACGAGAGGCGCCGCTGAAATAAGGACCGGCGTCATTGAAACAAGGGCAGCGGGAATCCCTGCGGCCGCCGGGATTTTACAGGCGGCACAGAGCAAGGCCGGTCTGCCCGGGTTTACAGGCGGCACAGAGCAAGGCCGGTCTGCCCGGGTTTACAGGCGGCACAGAGCAAAGCCGGTCTGCCCGGGACCCCGCGACGCCGCCGGAAAAAAATAATCAGTGAGGATATTCATTTGAACCTGAGAAAAAAATCATTGACTTTGATTCTTTGTATGCTGCTCTGCGCTGTCATCCTGGCAGGCTGCGGGCGGTCCCTGGTCATCACGACGGGTTTCGGGAGCGGAGAAGTGTTCCGCCTGGGAAAGACAAGAGGAAAGGTGTCGGAAATCCGCGTCTACATGCTGGACCTGCAGAAGCAGAGCGAGAACTATTATGGAGAGGCGATCTGGGTCAGCGCTGACAGTGAAAAGATGCAGCAGGCTGTAAAAGATCAGGCCCTCGCGCAGCTCTCCCGTGTGAAGGCGCTTGGACAGATCGCGATCAGCCGCAATGTGATGCTGACCAAGCTGGAGGAGGATCTTGCTGTCGAAGCCGGGAAAAATTATTTCGCCGGGCTTTCCGAGGAGGAGAAAAAATATCTGGGCCTCAGCGAAAAGGAGCTCTTGAACATGATGCGCGAGTATGCGCTTGCGGCCAGAATGTGGAAGAGCCTGGGAGACTCGGCTGAAGATACATATGAGCAGTATTACGATTCTACCCAGTGCGACCTCAATACCAAATACTGGCAGAAAATCTCTCTGAAAAGGCTGGAGGGCGATCCTTCTGTGCCCGGTTTTGCGGAGTGCTATGCCTCGGCTTTTGCCAATGTGGAATACGAAGTCAGCGATGACGAAGAGGACGGCAGCGGTTCCGGAGAGGGTGCGGAGGCCCCTGCTGAGGCCGGGAGCGAAAACGCGGATGAAACCGGGGACGCTACCGGGGAATCCGAAAAGACAGAGCAAGTCTCAGGGGAGCCCGCTGACGGGAACCCTGAACAAGACGACGCGGCTTTGAAAGCTGATGATGCCGCTAATGAGAAGGCAGAAGAGAAAGCCGGAGCGGCAGAGAAGGCAGAGAACGGCGGCGGAGAAAACGCACAGGAGCAGGCAGAGAAGCCTGCAGATGAGGCACAGGAGCAGGCAGAGAAGCCTGCGGATGAGGCGCAGGAGAAGGCCGGAAGCACTGAGAGCACCCTGGAGAAAACAGCGGGGCAGACTGAGAACGGCACAGAAGAAAAGGCAGGCGGCGCGGCGGAAAAGAGCGCTGATTAAAACCTGCAGTTTTAAGCATTCACTGCCTGAGATAAGCGTGCGAAATGAGCGGATTCCGAATGCTCGAAAGCGCTGTGAGAGCGCGGGACGCGAAAAGCAGCGCGCAGCGTCAATCTACTTGTTTGTGAACAGGAGTTCATGGATCTGAATTATGACGGAAATGGAAATGATCCGAATCGTGCCGGCGGCGGCAGGAGCTGCCGGCATGATTTTGTTCCTGATGCCCGCGGCGGTGTCCGGAATCATCAATATCGGAAACGTGACAGGATTCTGCCTTTCGGCGGTGCTCTTTTTTTACGGAGTCTTCCGGGACAGGATACATATGTTTCTGCAGGCGGCATGGAGCTATGGGGGAATCCCGGGGCGTGCCGCTCTTATTTTCGTATGCCTTGCTGCCGCCTGCATTGCCGTGACTGCACTGCTGCTGACCTTTTTGATGATCGGCTATGCCCTGCGCAGACCGGCAGAAGATGCCGATGTGATCATTCTGGGCTGCGAAGTGAAAGGGGACAGGCCTTCCAGAATCCTTGTCCGGAGGATGGATACCGCGATTGCCTGGCTGCAGAAACACCCCGATGCCAGGTGTGTTCTGTCAGGCGGAAAAGGCGACACGGAGATGATTTCCGAGGCCGAGTGCATGTACCGGTATATGACCGCCCGGGGGATCGGGCCGGAACGCCTGCTGAAGGAAGACCGATCGGTCTCTACCAGGGAGAACCTGCGGTTTTCCGTGAACCTGCTTGAAAAAGAAGGCGGAGCGCCCCGGGAGATCGCCATCGTGACCAGCGAGTTTCATGAGGCCAGGGCTGGTCTGATCGCGAAAAAGCTGGGGCTTCATACGGGGGCTGTCACTGCGCTCACGCCCCTGTGGCTGCTGCCCACATTTTATGTGCGGGAACTCTATGGCCTTCTATATCAGATTTTCCTGTGATGCCGGCAGCATTCCCGGCGGAAATCACGGATATTGCGCGATGAAAAAAGATAAAACCTGAAATTGTTAGCACTCTTTTAAAATGAGTGCTAATTTTTTATTGACTTTTCTCACTGCGGAGACTACAATCTTCTTTGTTTAGAACTTCAGAACAACAGATCAGATGCGGACACTTGCGAGCGCCCACCCTATGAGCAATGTACTGCTTCGCAGTCCATCAGAGCAGAGCAAAGGCGCGGGACGCGCCTGCAGCGGGGCGGGGTGCGAATGTGTGGAGCGGAATGAGAGCTCCGGGGACGCGGCAGCACGCGCAGCATCTTACATGTGAGTCTGTGAGCTATGCTCATGGCCAAAAGCATGACACGGCCCGTGAAAGGAACTGTTCCGTCTTGCAGCGGACACGTTCCGGTGACACGTGTCTGTCGGGGCAGAGAGCGGCGGAGCCGTCTCTTCCCTGTATAAATCATCAGGAGGTATTGAAATGGCAGTGGAAAGAGGACCTTTATCAATTAACAGCGAGAACATGTTTCCGATCATCAAAAAATGGCTGTATTCGGATCATGATATTTTTTACAGGGAGCTTGTCTCCAACGGCTGCGATGCCATCACAAAGCTGAAAAAGCTGGATATGATGGGCGACTATGAGCTTCCGGAAGGATTCAGGCCCAGGATCGACATCGAGGTCGACCCTCAGGAGAAAACCATTAAAGTCACTGATAACGGTCTGGGCATGACCGCTGACGAGGTGAAGGAATATATCAACAACATCGCGTTTTCCGGCGCTGAAGCTTTTCTGGAGAAGTATAAGGACAAGGCCAACGACGATCAGATCATCGGTCATTTCGGACTGGGCTTTTACAGTGCCTTCATGGTGGCCGATCTGGTCGAGATCGACACCCTTTCCTACCAGGACGGCGCCAAAGCTGTTCACTGGGAGTGCGACGGGGGCAGCACCTACGCCATGGACGACGGCAAAAGGGATAAGGTCGGCACGACCGTGACCCTTCACCTTTCCGAGGACTGCCTGGAGTTCGCCAATTATTACAGGGCCCAGGAAGTCATCGAGAAGTACTGCTCCTTTATGCCGGTCGAGATTTATCTGTCCGAGAAGGACACCAAGATGACAGAGACTATTGCCGAGTCTGAGCGCAGGCCCGACGATGTGGTCATCGAGGTCATCGAGCCCGAGAAAAAGCCCGCTCCCGCTAAGGCAGAGGGAGAAGAGGCTGATGAGGAAGAGGATGAGCCTGAGGAGAAGAGGCTGAAGATCCGCCGCCGTCCCATCCTCTGCAACGATCCCAGCCCGCTCTGGACAAAAGCCCCTAAGGACTGCACGGACGAGGAGTACAAAGAGTTCTACCGCAAGGTCTTCCACGATTACAAGGAGCCCCTGTTCTGGATCCACCTGAATATGGATTATCCCTTCAACCTCAAGGGCATCCTCTACTTCCCCAGAATCAACCTTGAGTACGAGAACGCGGAGGGCGTGATCAAGCTTTACAACAGCCAGGTCTTTATCGCCGACAACATCAAGGAGGTCATTCCCGAGTATCTGATGCTGCTCAAGGGCGTCATCGACTGCCCCGACCTTCCCCTGAACGTATCCAGAAGCGCTCTGCAAAACGACGGATTCGCCCAGAAGATCAGCGACTACATCACCAAGAAGGTGGCAGACAAGCTGGCCGGCATGTGCAAAACCGATAAGGAAAACTACGACAAGTACTGGGACGATATCAGCCCCTTCATCAAGTACGGATGCCTTCGGGACGAAAAATTCTGCAAGAGAATGACCGACTACATCCTGTTCAAGGATCTGGACGGCAAGTATCTGACGACGCCCGAGGCCCTGAACGTCAACAGGATCGACCCCGAGGCCGAAGAGGCTAAGAAGGAAGGCGGCACGGCGACCGATGAAAACGGCGAGAAGGTCGAGGCTGAAGTCGTCGAGAAAACTGCCGGCGAAGAAGAAAAGAAGGAGCCGGAGGCTGTCGACCACACGATCTATTACGTGACGGATCCCCAGCAGCAGAGCCAGTACATCCGCATGTTCCGCGATAACAAGATGCAGGCCTTCATCCTGGACCACACGATCGACCAGCCCTTCATCCAGCAGCTGGAAGCCAGGAACGAGGGACTTCACTTCGCAAGGATCGACGCGGACATTCAGGACGCCCTCAAGTCCCGCACCGGCAAGAAGGCCGCCGAGAACCTCAAGGAGGAGTCTGAGAAACTGGAGAAGCTGATCCGCAAGGCCGTGAAAAACGACAAGCTCAACGTCAGACTGGAAAATCTCAGAGACAAGAAGACGGCCTCCATGCTCACCGTGGACGAGCAGAGCCGCAGAATGGCAGACATGATGAAGATGTACGCCGCAGCCGGAATGGGCATGGGCATGGACGAGTGGGCCAAGGAAGGCCAGACCCTGATCCTCAATGCCAAGCACCCGCTCGTGAAATTCGTGATGGAGCACGAGGAGGACAAGAACACGAAGATCATCTGCCAGCAGCTGTATGATCTGGCGCAGATCCAGAACGCGCCGCTCTCATCGGATGATATGGCAGGATTCATCGCAAGATCCAACGAGATCATGCTGATGCTCGCCGGACAGGAAGAAGAAGATAAGTAAATAAGATTCAGTGAGGGGCTGACGCATAAGCGCAAAGGATCGATATCTTGAGCGTGTGTGTCAGTCCCTTTTAAATTACAATGCATTCGCGGGGATCATAGCATATCTCCTGATCGGGTACGACTGGTGAATATCCCGGCAATCATGGTATAATGGCTTTATATTGGGAAATTATGTGTTTCGGAGCAGCAAAGATATGGGATACCGCGAATTATATACCGCATCGAACATGGCGGACGAAGAATACAATATTTCTGACAGGGGGTTGAGCATCACGCCCGAGAAGATCAGCATTCAGGTCAGGCCCGGCGGGACCGCCGAGGGCCAGCTGGTCGTGGCGGGTCCCCAGGGGACTGCGCCCGGCGGTTTTCTTTCGTCCGACAGCTTTCATATGCAGCTCAGGCGCGACACGCTGGCGGAGAACCCGGACAGGATCAGCTGGCGCTTCAGCGCCGCGGGCATGCAGGAAGGCGACGTCCTCGAGGGCGCGGTCCGCATCGTGTCGAGCTGCGGCGAGTACAGCATTCCTTTCAAGGCGGAAGTGACGAGTCCGCAGACAGCGGGCCGGGAGATGCAGGAGATCCCCAGCCAAAATACTGCGGCCGCCAGATTTTTGTCGCTGGCGGACGAGGACTGGGGCAGCGCCGTGAAACTCTTTTATAAGAAGGAGTTTGCGCAGTCTCTGGTCACCGAAGAGGAGAGGATGCTCTACAGGGGCCTCTCCCAGTATCCCGGCAACGAACAGAACGTGGAGGAGTTTTTGATCGCCGCCTGCGGCAAGGATCCTGTTGAATTTATGACGGATGTCAAAGAGATCCGGACAGAGATCCTGGAGATCGGAGGAGGCGCAAGGGACCAGGAAGCGGCGGAGTACAGGCTCCCTGTCAGAAGGCGCGGCTGGGGGTACACCAGACTGGCGGTGACAATATCGGGCGCATTTATGTCGCCCTCCTCATCCGTGATCGAGGGCGGCGATTTTATAGGGGATTCCTGCGTCTTTACCTACAGGGTCGAGCGGCACAGGCTGCACGCGGGAAGGAATTTCGGCAGGATCATTCTGCGCTCGCCCTACCAGGAGATCCAGATTCCCGTGGAGATCGTCTGCAGAAGGCGGAGAGACGGGAGGATCAGGCAGGAGCGGGAGAGCCGAAGAGCCGTGATCGAGATGATGCGCCACTATGAGCGCCTGCATCTGGGATGGGCCAGAGAGGCGCAGGGGCGCCCGAGCGGGATCGACAACGGGGAATGGCTCAGACAGGCGGATGAGCTGGTCAAGAGACTCTCTTTTCTCAGAAGAGACAATGTGCTTCCCCGGCTCTACGCGGCGCAGCTGATGCTGATGGAAAACCGGATCCATCAGGCAGTCATGGAGCTGGAGGGAGTCCGGAGAAAGCTGGCGGGCGCGTCCGCCGGTGAAGTGCTGGAGATGGGCTACAGCCAGTACCGGGGCGAGACGGATATCGAGTACTGCTACAGGCAGTTCCTGACGGCGCTCGCCTATCACGACGCTGATATGATCACGCCCCGCGTGGGCCGGATCCTGCGGGAGAGATATAGAAGAAATCCCTCGGACTGGAGAGTGGCGTGGATGATGATGCAGCTCCTCCCCGAGTACGCTCCGGGGACGCCCTCCCGGTGGAATTTCCTGAAAAAGCAGTACACGAACGGGTGCAGAAGCCCGCTCATGTATCTGGAAGCCTGGGATATGATCAGCGCGGATCCGGGATACCTGAGCCTGCAGGAGGACAGAAGAACCGGCAGGTACGGCGGAGATTCCTTCGAGAGGCAGGTACTTCTCTACGCGCTCCGCAGGGACCTGATGAACACGGAGACGATGGAGAACGTTCTGGAGAGAACGGAGCGCCGGAGAGAGTTCTCCATGTCTCTATACAGGATCTTGACCATTGCGTACGGCCGGGATCGGATGAAACCCCTGCAGATGAAGATCCTGAGGGGGATCTGTATCCTGCTGATCCGGGGAAACAGAACGTCGCCGGACTATTTTGTCTGGTTTTTCAGGGCGGTGGACCGGGGGATCTCGGTCATGAGGCTCTCGGAGTGCTTTCTGCAGTCCATGCCCGAGGACTACAGCGGCGTGATCCCGGATTCCGTCATGCGCAGCACCTACAGGGGCAGTATGCTCTCCGCGGGAAGCAAGGCGTATTACTATCGCTATCTGTACCGGAACAGGGACCGCTTTCCGGATGTATATGAGAGATGCGCGGAGGACATCCGCAGCTTTCTGGAACTGCAGATCTCGGAGCACCGGATGAGCGAGAATCTGGCCGATCTGTATACGGCGGCGCTCACCGACGAAGCGATCAGGCCCTCCAACATCGGAGACCTGACCAAGCTCTCTTACCTGTCCCATTTAAGGACGACCCACCTGTCCATGAAGAAGGCGGTCGTCGTCTACGCGCAGAGCAGCAGGGAGCGGATCTTCCCGATCGAGGGAGGAAACTGCGTGCTGCCGGTCTACGGGGACGAGAACCGGATCTTTCTGGAGGACGCGCGCCACAACCGGTATACGGCCAGTGTGCCCTATACCTGCGACCGCATGATGGAACCTGTCCAGACGCCGGACCAGGTATCTCTGCAGGAGATGACGGACCTTCCTTTCGCGCTGGAGATCTCCGGAGCGGCGGAGGAGTCCTTCCAGGTCACGAAGGAGACGCTGCAGTACTGCGAGATCCTTGTCCGGTCCGCCGGTATCGCGGGGCCCTACAGGATCCGCCTCAAGCTCCGTCTCATGGACTATTACGAGAAGAGCGGGGACCTGGACAAGCTCAGAGCTGTGGCGGGGACGCTGGAGCCCGGAGCGCTCTCCGCAGGAGAGAGGGTCCAGGTGATCGGGATCATGAACCGCTGCGGAATGTTTGAAGAGGCCGCGAACTGGATCGAAGCGGGCGGAACGGAGGACTGCACTGCGGACCTTCTGGCCGCTGTGGCTGTCGGCGCCGCACAGAGCGCGGAAGGAGATGCGGACGCATCCGACGCCGCGGGCAAAATAGCGTGGGCGGCCTTCGAGCGCGGCGGCGGCAGCAGAGAGATCCTGGAACTGATCCTGCAGGAATACGACGGTCTGACCGGGGATCTTCTCCGGGTCAGAGATGCCGCGCTGGAGCTGGCTGTGGAGGAGGCGGAGGACGACCCTGTCGTCACGGCGGCGGAGGACCGGCTGCTCTCTCAGACACTGTTCACCGGAGAATTGACAGAGGGACAGGCGGAGCTCCTTCTCAGGCAGTATCACAGAGGCGGCTCGCACCGGACGCTGGCCGCCGCAGGAATCGCGCAGTACTGCCACTATGTCTTTGCGGACTGGCGCAGCATGGATCTCGGGATCATGCAGCTTCTCACAAGAGCGGACCAGGAGGGTCAGCAGATCCCGCCGGTCTGCAGGCTCGCATATCTGAAGACCCTGGCGGACAGCGAGGGCGGCTTTACGGAAAAGGAAGCAGCGGCGGCGCAGCGCTTCCTCCTGTCCCTTCTGCGGGAGGAGATCGTCTTCCCCTTCTACAGACAATTTGCGGGGGCCGGACCGGCGCTCCGCCTGTATGACAGGGAGACCATGATCGAATACCACAATCCGGCGGGCGTCAGAGGCGCCAGAGGACATGTGGTCATTCACTGCGCACTGGACAGGGGCGGCAGGCAGGAGCCCTTCATGGCCAGAGAGATGAAGGAAATGATCAAGGGATTCTACGTGTGCTCCTTCTTCCTGTTCTACGGGGAACAGGTGCACTACTTCATCACGGACGACCCGGAGGAGAAGAACATAGTGGAGAGCGGAACCATCGGGCAGGATGCCAGGATGGAACGGACCGGCAATGACAGATTCTCGCAGATCGACGCCTTGTCGCGGGCAGCGGCCGGAAGAGACAGAAAAAGGACGGCGGAACTTCTCGGGGAGTACACGAGGAAGGAATATCTGACGAGAGCGCTGTTTGAGACGGAGGAGGAGAGCGATGTTATTTACTAGGCTTCCGGAGAAAAAATATCTCCTGGGAATCGACCTGGGGGATACCTTCTGCCAGATCTCTTATCTGAATACGAGAAGGCTGACGGCGGGAATGGATCCCCACACATTCTCCTATGTGGCAGGCAGGGAAGAGTTCAACATACCGGCGGCGGCTTTTCTGCAGCCGGAGACCGGAAACCGGGTGTACGGAAACGAGGCGCTGAACCTGGCGGCGGAAAGCGGGAGAGAACCTCTGACGCACCTGCTGGCCCTGGCCGCCGCGGAAGAGGAGGAGAACCGGGAGACGGACGGCGGGTATACGGATATACTGATCGGTTTTCTGCGGTATTGCCTGTCCCTTCTTTCCGTAGAGATCCTTCCGGAGGAGATCGAGGCGGTGACTTTTACGACAGAAGTCATGGACCGCAGGAACATAAAGATCCTCAGGAAGGCGGCGGACATCCTGTATCCGGGTCTGGAGAAAGTGGCCTATGAGGAACACCTGCGCTCCTTCTATCATTACCTGATCATGCAGGACGAGGAACAGCGCAGGCAGTCGGTCCTTCTGCTGGACGGATGGTCCGGGAGCGAGCTGATCCTGGATACGCTCTCTTTCAATAAAAAGACAAGACCCGTGGTATCGATCCCCCGGGAGAGAAGGCTGCGGATACCGGCGGACGCGGACGGCGCTGAAAAGGACAGGATCCTCTACAGCGCCGTGAAGGAACTGATGCAGGAACAGGAGTTTTCGGCGGCTTATCTGACAGGGGACGCGCTTAGCGGCGGCTGGATGAAGGACTCCCTGAACCTGATCTGCAGGGGACGGAGAGCCTTCCAGGGAGATACGCTCTACAGCAAGGGAGCGGCCTTCAGCACCATGGCGGCCTGCGGGCTGGCGGCGCGGGCGGAGAAGTATTTTTATCTGAGCGCGGATGCGCTCAAGTGCAACATTGGGATGCAGTGTCTGAAGAAGGGAAGAGCCGTCTACCAGCCCCTTCTGGACGCGGGCGCCGAATGGTATGACGCAGCGGCCCGGATCGACGTCCTTCTGGAGGACGGAGACGAGATCGTGCTGACGGAGACAGCCGTGGACAGGGGGAGCAGGCGGGAGATCGCCGTACAGCTCGAGAACATGCCCAGGAGGCCCCGTGCGACCACGAGACTGCGGATCAGGCTGACCATGACAGCGGCGGACCGCATGCGCATCGAGGTGGAGGATCTGGGATTCGGGGAGATCTTCCCCGCATCAGGCATCAAGTGGGAACAGGAGATAGCGATCAATGGGTAGGAGTATTTTGACGACGGGCCGTATTGCGGACAAGCCGTACCGGCTGCGTCTTATAGACCGGAATGTCTATACAGTGGAAGAGCTCTGCTACTCGCTGGCGCAGTGCGCCTCCTTCCTGGACGAGGACTTCATGGACCACGAACTGCTGGTCTGGCTGGAGGAGGGCTGCGGCCTTGCCGAACTGGCCTCCCAGCTTCGCTCGCTGCTCCGCGGGCGGTGCGCCGTGGAGGATTTTGCCTCGGTGCTCCTTCTGTATGTGGGCTACCAGACGCCGGCCGAAATAGAGAGGATCCGCGCGTCGATCTCCTCGGGGAAAGGGATGGAGCCCTTCCAGAGGAGACTGAGCGAAGCCAGATTCGCGGCGTCGAGGGGGCATATCACGCAGGCTATAGAACTGATGGACGGCATCCTTGCCGAGCTGCCGGAACTTGAGCGCGAGATGCGCGGCAGGATCTGGACCGAAAAAGGGCGTCTCTACGCACAGGGGTTCCGTTACGCGGAGGCGGCGGACTGTTACGGGAAGGCGTGGCGGCTGTCCAGAAGCCGGCACAACTGTCTGCGGTATCTGGCGGCTCTTCGGTTTGCTCTCCCGGAAGAAGAGTACAGGGCATATATCGGGGAACATCCCGAGATGGAGGAGGTCGCCCGGGACCTGGAAGCGGATCTGGCCCGGACAGAGAAGGAGTGGCGCAATTCCACGGCCGGCCGGCAGTGCAGGCGCCTGCAGAATTATTTAAAGAGCGGACAGGACAAGTCCTTCGACAATTACGCCCGGCAGAGGATCCGGGAACTCAGGGACCGCTTCAGGGCGGACAATGCTCCGTCTTTTTAGGAGAATTGCCCGAATTTCCTGAAAATTCCCGCGGCACTTCTATATGCTGCATTGTTGAATTTGTCGGAATACTTGTTATACTGTAATACGGTTATCATTTAAGTATACGCGGCCGGAACGGTATCAGCGTAAATATAGAAAGGAAATACAGCATGGCAAATGACAGATACGTAAGCCCTCTCTCCGAGAGATACGCAAGCAGGGAGATGCAGTACATTTTCTCTCCCGATATGAAATTCAGGACCTGGAGAAAGCTGTGGATCGCGCTGGCAGAGACCGAGCAGGAGCTGGGTCTTCCCATCACCGACGAGCAGATCGAGGAGCTCAGGGCCCATGCCGACGATATCAATTATGAGGAGGCCAGGGCGAGAGAGAAGGTCGTCCGCCACGACGTCATGAGCCATGTATACGCATACGGACTGCAGTGTCCCAAGGCCAAGGGAATCATCCACCTGGGCGCTACAAGCTGCTACGTGGGAGACAACACGGATGTGATCATCATGCGGGAGGCGCTCCGCCTGGTCAGAAAGAAGCTGATCAATGTTTTGGCCGAGCTCTCCAAATTCGCGGACGAGTACAAGAGCCTTCCCACGCTCGGATTTACGCATTTCCAGCCCGCGCAGCCCACGACCGTGGGCAAGAGAGCGACCCTGTGGATGCAGGAGTTTTATCTGGCTCTGGGCGAAGTGGAGCACGTGATGAACAATCTGAAGCTTCTGGGCAGCAAGGGGACCACCGGCACACAGGCCTCCTTCCTGGAACTGTTTGACGGCGACCTCGACAAGGTGGACCGCCTCGATCCCATGATCGCGCAGAAGATGGGCTTCGAGAGCTGTGTCGCCGTGTCCGGACAGACCTATCCCAGACTGGTGGATACGATCGTTCTCAATGCGCTCGGGATCGTGGCTTCCGCGGCCATGAAGATGGGCACGGATATCCGTCTCCTCCAGCACCTCAAAGAGGTGGAGGAGCCCTTTGAGAAGAGCCAGATCGGTTCCAGCGCCATGGCCTACAAGAGAAATCCTATGCGCAGCGAGAGGATCTGCTCGCTCTCCAGATATGTCATGATCGACGTCCTCAATCCCGCAGTGACGGCGGGAACCCAGTGGTTCGAGAGGACCCTGGACGATTCGGCCAATAAGAGGCTCTCCGTGCCGGAGGGATTCCTCGCCATCGACGGAGTGCTGGATCTGTGCCTCAACGTCACAGACGGCCTCAAGGTTTATCCCAAGGTCATCGAGAAACGCCTCATGTCCGAGCTGCCCTTTATGGCCACGGAGAACATCATGATGGACGCCGTGAAGGCCGGCGGAGACAGGCAGGAGCTGCATGAGAGGATCCGGGAGCTCTCCATGGAGGCAGGACGGCGCGTCAAGGAGGAGGGAAAAGACAATAACCTGCTCGAACTGATCGCCGCGGATCCCGCTTTCCACATGAGTCTCGAAGAGCTGCAGAAGTCCATGGAGCCTGCCAGATATATCGGCTGCGCCCCTCACCAGGTCGAGAGATTCCTGGAGGACGTGATCAGGCCCGTTCTGGAGGCCAACAGGGATCTTCTGGGACAGAAAGCGGAGATCAATGTCTGAGACATTATGTAATAAAGACCGGACAGCTTCCACCCGGAAGGGTGAGTCACCCGCTTCTATAAGCGGTGGTTTGTGCAACAATTCTAACAAGAGATACAGGAGGTAGATATGGTTAAAGCAGTTGTAGGCGCCAACTGGGGCGACGAGGGTAAAGGCAAGATCACGGATACGCTCGCCGATACCGCGGATGTGGTCATCCGTTTTCAGGGCGGCGCCAATGCGGGCCACACGATCGTCAACGAGTACGGCAAATTTGCGCTTCACACGCTTCCGTCCGGTGTTTTTCACCAGAACGTTATGAACATTATCGGCAACGGCGTTGCACTCAATATTCCGATCCTCTTTCGCGAGCTGCAGAGCATCATCGAGAGAGGCGTTCCCGCTCCGCAGCTGATGATCTCTGACAGATGCCAGATCGTGATGCCCTACCACATTTTGTTCGACCAGCTCGAAGAGGAGAGGCTCGCGGGCAAATCCTTCGGATCCACCAAATCGGGGATCGCACCCTTTTATTCCGACAAGTACGCCAAGATCGGCTTCCAGGTGAACGAGCTGTTCCAGGACGAGGAGACTCTGGCGGAAAAGATCGCGGACGTCTGCGTCAAAAAAGACATCCTCCTGGTGAATCTCTACCATAAAGATCCCATCGACCAGAAGGCCCTCCTGGCCACGCTCCTCGAATACCGCGATATGGTAGCCCCCTATGTGGGCAACGTCGCCGAGTACCTCGATGAAGCCGTGAAGGAGAACAAGACGATCCTGCTGGAGGGACAGCTGGGCACGATGAAGGACCCTGATCACGGCATTTATCCCATGGTCACTTCTTCCAGCACACTGGCCGCCTACGGCGCGATCGGCGCGGGCCTTCCGCCCTATGCCATCGAGAAGATCGTCGTCGTCAACAAGGCCTATTCCTCTGCTGTCGGCGCCGGCGAGTTCACCTCGGAGATCTTCGGCGAGGAGGCCGAGGAGCTTCGCAGAAGAGGCGGAGACGGCGGCGAGTACGGCGCGACGACGGGCCGCCCCAGAAGAGTCGGCTGGTATGACTGCGTGGCTTCCAGATACGGCTGCCGCCTGCAGGGCGCGACGGACGTGGCCTTTACGGTTCTCGACGTCCTGGGCTATCTGGACGAGATCCCGGTCTGCGTCGCCTATGAGATCGACGGCGAAGAGACAACGGAGTTCCCTGTGACCCGCCTCCTCAAAAAAGCGAAGCCGGTATGGAAGAAGCTTCCCGGCTGGAAGTGCGAGATCAGAGGGATCAAAAAGTACGAGGATCTGCCGGAGAACTGCAGAAACTACATTGAGTTTATTGAGCAGCAGATCGGCTATCCGATCACTATGGTTTCCAACGGCCCCGGAAGAGATGACATTATCTACAGGGAGTCCCCGCTGAAGTAATATGAAGATCAAAACGGTAATCTTTGATATCGGCGGCGTGCTGGTCGAGCTGGGGAGGATCCGCTTTTTTGAGCAGTTCGGCTTCGCGCCCGAAGTGTGCGCCCGCCTGGAGAAATGCACCTTCGGCAGTGAGAGCTGGAAGGAATTTGATCTGGGGAATCTATCGGACAGCGAGATCATCGACCTCTTCGTGAAGGAGACGCCTGCGCTCGAGACGGAGATCCGCACCTGCATGAAGGACGTGCACGGCATTGTCCGCAGGATGGACAGCGCGATCCCATGGATCAGGGAGCTGCAGGCAGGCGGAAGGAAGGTGCTCTATCTCTCCAACTACTCGATGAAGGTGGCCAGAGAGAACGAGGACGCCATGGACTTTCTCCCCTTTATGGACGGCGGGCTCATGTCCTGCGACTGTCATGTGATCAAGCCGGACCCGGTCTTTTATCAGATGCTGCTGGACAAGTACGACCTGAATCCGGCCGAGTGCGTCTTTCTGGACGACCGGGACGACAACCTGGAGACGGCGCGGAAACTGGGGATCCGCACGATCCTGGTCCGGGATCACGAGCAGGCCGCGGCGGATCTGGCGCAGTTATTGGAGGAATCATGATGGACGAACGCAGACCGAAGAACCCGGGCGGGGAAGAAAAGAAGTACCCCTGGACAGCCAAAAGAGCGGCGGCCGCAGCGGGAATCGTCCTCCTTGCGGCTCTGTATGTCCTGACCCTGGTCAGCGCCCTGATCGGAACTGAGTGGGCGGCAGGACTGTTCCGCTTCAGCCTCGGAATGACGATCGCGGTTCCTATCTTTTTGTGGATCTTTATCTGGTGCGTGGGAAGGCTCACCAACAGGCACACAATAGCCAGCTTCGACATTCTCTCCTCCAACCCCGAAGAGAGAAAGAAGATGGAGAATGCTGTCCGCGAAGAGATGGAAAAGACCGAAGAATAAAGAAATTGTTCTTGACAGGGTCGGAACATAGTGATAATTTATATTAGTACGTGAAATAACACGTAAGTTGGTACAACAAAGCAGAGTTACCGCTCTCACCCAACGGCGCAAGCTTTTGTGGTCAATACCAATCAACAGACCGGCAGCAGGATTTGAACGCTGCGGCGGGATTGCGATTTGTAGACAGCGGTACAATGCGTACCGCTGTTTTTCTTTTGTCTCAGTTGTGGAGGGTACAGCAATCAGAAACAATAATGACAATTTATTCATCAATGAGCAGATTCGCGACAGGGAAGTCCGAGTGATCGGCGCTGACGGCGAGATGCTTGGAATTATGTCAGCCGCCGAAGCCAGAAAGCTGGCGGAGGAGGCGGATCTCGATCTGGTCAAGATCTCTCCCGGTGCCAAGCCGCCGGTGTGCAAGATCATCGATTACGGCAAGTACAAGTATGAGAAGACCAGAAAAGAGAAAGATGCCAAGAAGAAGCAGCACACCGTCGAGATCAAGGAGATCCGCATGTCTCCCAACATCGACACAAACGATCTCCAGACCAAGATCAACGCTGCAAGGAAGTTCCTTTCCAAGGGCGACCGCGTCAAGGTGACGCTTCGTTTCCGCGGGCGCGAGATGGCACATATGCAGCAGAGCGCACATATCCTCACGGATTTCGCAGATGCTCTTAAGGACTGCGCCGCAGTCGACAAGGCTCCCAAGGTCGAGGGCCGAAGCCTTACTATGTTTCTTGCCGGTAAGAAGCAGTAATCTGCGGATCGCGTAGTTGCAGGATCGGCAGAACTGAGCAGGCGGCACGTTCCGCAGCCGGTTTGAATAGAGAAGATCTGTCAGGGGATTTGTGACAGACGACAGAACCGTAATCAATTTGAGAGACCGAGATCTTTCTCTCAGCAGTTTGCGGCAGCAACCAGCCGCAGACATTTCCGGGTCATGCCAGCGGGCGTGATCGGGAAGTGGACCCCGGTCCACATTTGGCAAAAGGAGGTAAATAAAATGCCCAAGATGAAAACTAAGAGAGCTGCTGCAAAGCGCTTCAAAATGACAGGCTCCGGCAAACTTATGAGATTTAAAGCCAATAAGCGCCACATCCTGACCAAGAAGTCTACAAAGAGGAAGAGAAACCTCAGAAAGCCTATCCTGGCAGACGCTACCAACATCAAGACAATGAAGAAGATCATGCCTTATCTCTGATTGAGAGGGCGGTAACACACCGATCAGGATCGGAAGTATCGAAGAATTATCGCACAGCCCGTTTGTGCGTTACATATAATGGAGGATAGATAAAATGGCCAGAATTAAAGGCGCTCTTAATGCGAGAAAGAAACACAACAGAGTATTAAAGCTTGC
>ODAI012314424.1_pt1 | contig 20105 bp, 39 predicted proteins | sample 1539321 | NCBI WGS metagenome assembly ODAI01 (sample SAMN02144231, study PRJEB22623) | gut metagenome | biome: sheep rumen | host: Ovis aries | place: New Zealand
GTGCAAAGATACAACCATTTCACGACATGGCATAATTTGACAAGAAAAAACAGCCTAAAATTTGTCCATTAGCGTGCATCGTCTCTAAAACAGCCTAAAATTTGTCCATTACACCGAAATATCCAATATCCAGCTCAAGCATATCAATATCCAGCGGCATTACATCCTGGTACCAGAGGAATCGGCCAAGAACAAGAAGTCGCGCTGCGCTACCATTACAAAGGACTTGGTAGATGCGCTGCTGCCTATCATGAAGAAATATCCTAACGGCGACACCTACCTGTTCGGATCCAGGGAAGGCTGCCTGCCGTCGGAACAGCGGGTATCTATGGCGCGCTTCCGCAAGAAGTGGACGAGCTGCGGGAGAACCTGAGCCTGCCAAAGGAAATGCAGTTGTATTCACTCCGCGACACAGGCATTACCGACCTGCTTCATGCCGGAATAGACCAGCTGACAGTACAACACCATGCGGACCATTCGTCGTTGGATATCCAGTCTATCTACACCAACCACTATGACCCAGGGGTGAACGAGAAGGTGTACAACAGCGAGGTGGAGTTCTGACCGTGCCTGGTTGAAAAAAGGCCGACGGTTTCACAACCATCGGCCGGGCAAATGAAAGAGACACTTAAAGGGGTCTAGTTTGACTTTCTGTTTCTGGCCAGGCGCACTTCGCGGGCGATGCCCCAGAGGGCGAGGAGTGCCACCAGGGCGGCGGCAATGGCCACATCGAGGTGGAGTCGTTGGAGGCGGGTGTCGCACTCGGGGCAGGGGAGGGTGACCTGGCGGTCGATGTAGAGTGTGTCCGGCTGCACGGTGATGTCGGCTTTGAGGCTGTCGCTCTCCACGAGCAGCTGAAGGGTGATGTCGCGGTTCTGGAGGATGACGGTGTCGCCTGAGGGGAGCCATGCCCAGGGCACTGTTCCGGAAAGGAATTTCTCTGGGATGGGCAAAGTGTCGCGCAGGTGGGCGGTGGTGCGGGTGAAGCAGTCAGGGCAGCGGTGCTGCAGCCTTTCTAGGCGATACTGGCAGCTGCAGCCGGTGAGTGCCAGGACTGAAAAAAGGAGTAATGGTAAGATTTTTCTTTGCATGTCGAAAAAAAGTTGTATTTTTGCAGCCGAAAAAGAGAGGTGGTTGATACAGGTGGCAATGGGTGCCGCTCAAGGTCAACCACCTCTTTTCTTATTTATATTTCCAGCGCGTTACGCAATAGTGGCAATAAGGGGCTTTCACCAAATTATAACCAGGTTTGTATTTCCCAATAGTAATCCTGGCAGTGCCAAGACCTTTTATTTTTTGTTCCATAATAATCATTTGGCAAAATGGCACCTGTTGTTTGTTGCCCGGCTTGGGAGGCAGGCGGTTCACGATGGAGGCCGTCTGCAGCAGCTGCTCGATGTTGAGGGCGAACAATGTTGAGTCGCGGTCGCCAGACGAATGGGATATTGCTTCGCGTTTGCTGGTTTTGCGGTTAAATGCCACGTTGGCACGCAGGGCGGGACAGTAGACAGTGCCATATAAGCTCTCGATATGTCGGGTGATGGAATCCACCCTCTTTTTTCGTGCGGGTTTGTTCTTGGCCTTGGGCAGCCGGGGCTGGGTTCGCAGGCGAGGTGAGGATTTCTTTTTCGATGGCTGTTTGCGTGTCATTCTTTTACTAATGCTCGTTCGTAGCGTTTGTTCTTATGGTACTGCCCGGATCTGTCTTTGGAGAATAGTGGTTGTCCATTATTGGCCCAATAATAGCCTCTTGGGGCTGTTGTGGAGCCGTGTATGCGTTTCCACCCCTTGGGCATTTTGTTCAGCACACGTATTCCTTGTTTTTTTAATTGCTGGAGTTTGTTTTCGTTCTTTGTTGCCATAGTTGTATTGTTTTAAAATGGTGAGTCTTCGATGTCTAATGGGTTCTTTGCTGCAGCGAAATAGTCTTCCTCTACTTTGATGGCGTACTTGCTTTGGGTTGGTGTTTGCTCCTGAAGCATGAGTTCGTAGGTGATTTCGTTGTCGCGGGGATGATATTTTTTGATAAGGCGTTTTTCGAGGGCGTAGGCTTGTTTGCCGGAGCAGAGGATGGGGCGCACGGTGTATCGGTGTCGCTTCATCCGGCTGGCGTAGCTGATGACTTTTTGGAAGCGGTGGTTCCAGGTTTGGAAGTGCCGGTACATGGTTTTGTAGACGCTGTAGCCGGAGAAGCCAACATACACCACTTTGCCGTCTTCTTTGATGATGTAGACGCCGGCGTGGTCGCGAGTCTCGGGGAAGGTTGTGCGGCCAGGCTTGATGTAGGGTTCTGTGAATTTGTAGACTTTCATTGTTATTTGATGAAGAGTGAGAGTACGTTGCCGATGAGGTCGCCGGCGGTGTCGCCGATGGCGTTGGCCTTGGTTTTCTGGGTTTGGGAATAGGCTTTTTCGAGGGCCTTGTATTTTTGGTTTTGGAGGACCAGGATGACGATTGCGACGAGGAGCAGCAGGAGCATGAGGATGATTGCGATGAGTTCTCTTTTCATGGTGTGTTAGGTTGTGAAGTTGAAGATGGTTTCAGGGTTAATTTTCTGTCCCGTGGTGGGGTCGGTCACGGAGAAATGGAGGTGCGGGCGGGAGGAGCGACCGCTGTTGCCAGTTCTGCAGATGGTCTTCCCTGCCCTCACCGTGTCGCCCTCATGGGCCACGAACTCGGATAGGTGACAGTAGCCGGTCTTATAGCCGTTGGTGTGCTCCATGACCATGGTGTAGCCTCCGCCATAGGACTTGTCATTGAAGGCCTTCGTCACTTTGCCGGGCCAGGGAGCCTTGACAGGAGTGCCCACCTCGGCGGCAAAGTCAACACCGGTGTGATAGGTGGAAGCTCCAGCCACCGGGGCGTTGCGTTTGCCGAAATGGGAGGTGACCTTTCCCCTGATGGGCGCGATGGGCCCTCGGGTGATGCGCCGGAGGGTCTTGATGATGAGCACCAACAGGACGGCGAGGACGGCGAGGGTTAGGGCTGCCGATCCGAGGGTGTTGAGGATGTTTTTTGCGTGATGGGTCAGCATGGGTCTTGGTCCTCCTCACCGTCGTCGGCCCCGGTAGGCTCTCCAACTGACACAGACATGTTGCCATGCTTGATAGTCATGGCCTTGCGGCTCCGGACTACGTATGGCAGCTGCGCCAGTGCCGCATAGCCAAATAGCATCCCCACAGCCGCAAGCCCACCACAAAAATGGGCCCATCTGTGCGACTGAGCCATAAAACATTTAAACTTCCCAAGTAACTGCATTTCCATATCTGTTGGTTTGTTTTGCTTTTTGACGTTCCGCCAACCATTGTGTGTATGGACCGTCCAAAAAGTTCTTTTGGTTGTTTACCTCAATTTGCAGACATTCCAACAATTCGTCCTGTCTGTCTAACCGCTCGTCCATTCGGGTCAGCTGCTCAATTATCTTATCTTGATTTGCAAAGTTCTTTTTGTTACCTTCCTCGGTCTGAGTCATCCACTCCGCCATCGTCTCCCTCATATACTTCATAAGGTCGATTTCCTGGCGTTGAGCCTCAATGTCAGATGTCTTTGCAGATGCAGAAGCCTGCGCCGCCTCTGCCTCCGCTTTAACCTTGTCAGCCTTTCGGTGACGGATTGCCGCGCACACCTCCACAATGCCTGCGACAACCCCGCCACCAAATATCATTTGTACTTTGCTAATCCAATCCATATCTTTAGTTTTTTACTATCATCATCGCCACTCCCACTATTGTTACCATGCTGCCTATTTGTTCAAGTGTTATCATCTTCTTTTTTATTCCTCAGTTAATACCCCCACATAGCAAGCCAAATAAGCATCAGCCATTTGGTTATATCCTGAAGTATCAGGATGGACGTAGTTAGTGTGGTATTGTTCAGTTGTTGTATATCTATCGCTTATCTGTCTTGTTCCAAAAGCATATCCATAATATCTATCTAAATACAGGTTTGGAGTCGCTATTCTGAGGTTTGGATATTCTTGAAGTAAAGTTAAGTAGTATTTTCGAATGTTGTATGTATTCTTTAAATAACCTTCCCAATTATTGCTAGCCCCATAATTTGCTCCACTACCATTTACATCATTACCACTAGAAGTTGTTAATCCTATAATAAACTTACAATTAGGATTATCTCCAACAAATAAATTATAAAGGTCATCAATATATTCATGGAGCTGTGGTAAGTTGTTTGCAAGTATACTATCATTTATTCCAAACTGAAATGATACAGCATCAATTACATCATTAACCGAGGATAATTGACCTAGATTAACCAACATTGTTTTGTACTGATTTATGTCAAGTTGTTCCGTAGTTTCATTCCATAAAGGATTAGCAGATTCTTGAAATGCTCCTGTATAAGGAATTGTACTATCACCACTTCCACTAACTTTTGTCAGTGTTCCAGTAGGCATAATTAGTGTTCCCGGGTTAGTATAGTGTCTGCTCAGTAAAATATTACCAGTTCCTTCTGTAATATTCACTTCTATAACTTCAAAATTATGAGAACCATCTGAATAAACCGCCCATAATCCAACAGAACTAACATTAGATACATTAACCCTATAAGCTGGTGAACCTTTTGTTGCATAACTTTCCCACTTATACCCACCTACTGCTTCATAGTGTTTAGTAGTTCCATGAGTACCAAGCATATTTGGAATAGTGCCGCCAAATCTATTACTGTCGTTAAAGTTATCATAAAGAGCTGTGGCAGCACCTGAACCTAGAGAATCGCCAAAATAAACTATATTTTTACTGGATTGTAAAGCATCTTTTGCAAGAACCTTTATTGTAAACTCTTTGCTATATGCTAAATTTCCTATAATATCATAAATATAACAATTACAGGTTAAATTTCCAACATCAGAAGCAGTAGGAGTGAATCTAAAGCACCTATCTGTTATTGTCCCCTTAGAACAGCCCCACCGAATCTGATAATTAATTGGGGACATCAATCCTTTGTCAATAGAAAGTGCCACAGTATCATTCCAAATATTTAGTTCTGTCCCTACAATAGCATACACAATATCAGGGATGACAATATCTAATCCGACCTTGAAAGCGTCATATATTTGTGTTGGAACATTTGACACTTCCTCAATCTTTTCAACTTTAGCTAAATTATTCAATCCTGATGTGCCATTTGTTAGACAAACTAGCGTTTCTTCAGTTAGGGTAAACTCAACTTCTGTACCTTGTGTGGTGCCAGTTGAGATTAAAATATTGCTGCTGGTAGTTCCTCCCACAACAAAATTATCGGTAGATGCAAAAATTGACACAAGTGTGCCATAGCTGGTCGATGAGCTTGTCATTTTTGTTGCCTTATACTTTCCGGCAGGCAGTCTAAAGAGTGAAAGTTTATACGAACTTGTATATGGATTTCTAACAATTGTACTAGCGGGTATGTAAGCATCGCTTAATGTTTCAACAAAGTAGGGTGAAGTAAGGGTAATATTAATTGCTTCTTTTGTCAAAAATTCATCTTCCAAAGTCTGTACTTTTTCACTTAGTTCTTCAACATCTAAGTCAGTTATTTCTTGTTCTAAGTCTTCTACTGTATCTTTTAATGTGGTTATTTTTATTTCTTCTACTTTACCGTAATTATTAGCAACCAAAGTACCAGAAGATACTTTTGCTAATAAAGCAACAAGTGTTTCTTCCGTAAGATTAAATTCAACCTCAGAACCCTGTGAAGTACCAGCAGAATTTAAAATTATACTACTAGGAGTACCACCAACAACAAAATCATTAGTAGATGCAAAAGTAGCCACAATAGCACCAACATTAGTAGCTGAATGAAGTTTAGTCGCCTTATATTTTCCTGCGGGCAATCTAAATAATACGATTGAATAAGAAGCAGTATATTGATTTCTTACTATAGAATATCCACTCCCTGCCATGTACCCATCATTTAGGGTCTCAACATAATAAGGCGAATTTAAAGTGAGGTTTGTTATTTCCGTGTTATAGATTAACTGCTCTTTTAATCCTCCTATCTTTTCATCCAACGCCATTCCTGCCTCCGCACTCAGCACACCTTGAGCATTAGGGTCATCATCACCGTTGAGGTCTTTAATGTGCACGTCAGTCACAGGCTGTCCCGACGCAAACTGAGTGACGAAATCCTCAACGCTCTTTTCTGTGTCAGCAAAGTCATTTTCGTTCCACACCCACACACTCGCAGTCATCTGTGTGACGGTTGTATTAATCACGATGTAATAATCGCCAGCCTGTCCCGTTGTCGGCTTGTTGGTATCCGTATCAAGATATGTACCCAAGTTGGGGTTATGCCCCGGGGCACCAGGCGCACCGTCCTGCCCGTCGGCACCGTCCGCACCTTTGGGCAGCGAAAACTTCATTTCCACTCCGCCGCCTTGCTTTGGAGTGACGGTCACGCCGGCCTCGCTGCCGGAGGCAGTCTCAGTGGTCACCTCTATAGTGCCTGCCAAGTCTACTGGGTTGTTTTCGCCGTCGCTGATAGTGGGCACCGACTCATCGCCCCATTCAACACCGCTTTGAGTTTTTTTCAACACCTGGCCCGCTGTTCCAGTAGGCAAAGCATTTTGTTTACCGCCAAGAGCATCTTTCACCGCCCCCACGGTCGGCACGTGGCCACGCTGTTGGTCTGTCGGATTGGCGGGGATGCTACTCTCCGTCACCACGGAGGACCCACTACCACCACCGTCGTCGCCAGGGTTGCCGTCAATCGTCACCCAGTCATCGACATGGCCGGGAACGTCACATGCACTCAGACCGTTTTCGCGTTGGAGGTTGAGAATGTCGCCAGGTGTGATGTTGGTCATACCTGAGGGCAACTGTCCATGGTCATACACAAACTGCAACCCCACGGAGTAAACATTGGATGGGTGGATTGCTGCATCTGCTAGAAAGTCAGACCATTTTTTAATTCTTTTGTTGGTATTTTTTGTTTTCATCGTTAAGATAGGAATATGAGGCAACCCGATCCGGCGACGAGTGCGATGGCAGCGCAGGTTCCGAGTACCTTGGTTAATGTGATTGAGTGTTTTCTGTAATAGGCGTATTCTTTGGCCCGGCGTGCGACTAGGCCGTCGCTCACCCTGCCGCCAGCCATGCGCCAGCTGCCCCATGCCATTGCCAGTTCTGTACGTGGCTGGGGGTCGGACTTGATGAGTTTGGCGACGGTGGAGTTGGTAAAAGCACTCGTGCCGATATTATAGCACAGGCTGACGGCTGCATCAAACTGCCCCTGGGTGAGCCGGGCACCGGTTCCGTCCACAGCCTTCTCATAGGTTGCGAGGTCCTGCTGCAGCATATCCTCGGCCTGCTGTTGCGTGATGGTCATCCCTGCCGTCACGCCCTTGGTATGTCCGTAGCCAATGGTATAGACTCCCGCCTGGCATCGGTAAGCCTTTAGGCAACAGCCTTCAAATTGTTTAATCAGGTCTATACCTGCTTTGCTTGTTTTCATGACAGGAAATGTTTGAGGAGTAGGATGACGGAGGCCACCGTGATGACGGCCCCGGATAGATACAAGATGCTTTTCAGTTCGACGTTCACATTCACCGGAACGCCGTCCTTGTAGTTGTTGAGGAGTTGTGATACTTTGTCCATGGTTCTTTTTTAGTCTGCTAGGTAATAGTGGTAGCCTTTCCCGGCTATGCTATTGAATGTTTTTGCGATTTTGTTGTAGTTTTCGAGGGTTATTTTCCACTTGCTGTTGGCGTTGGTGTTCGAGAAATGGCTCGTGATGTACTGTCTGAAGGGGAAGACCTGAATGCGGGGGTTGCCATTGAAATAGTACAGTCGGCGCAACTTATCCACAGCCCCTTCGGTGGCCTTTCCCCAGATGCCGTCGAGGCCAATAGCCCAGCCGTAGTGTCTGGCAATAATCTGGATTGCCCACACGCCCCGGTCTCTGGTGGAGCTTCCCCGGTCGTCGCTTCCCCAGCTCAGCGGGTAACGCTGTTTGATGGTGTCGTTTTCCACCGAAGGAGTGCCGGATTTGCCCTCGTTGACAAACTTGTCATTGGTCACAGCCCTCTCCTTGATGGTAGCAACGATCCATAAAACCAACAGTGACAGAAGGGCCACGCCTATGGCTGTGCCTCCCACAATCAATATTGTTCTCTTCTTGTCCATAGTTTAGATGTTTGTATGAATGCCTTTGCCTTCGAGAATCTCACGAACCTTACTATGTTGTCTCTTCGAGAGATTGTGAGAGATTACATGTTCCAGGTCTCCGGTGTGCTTAACGCCTACAGAGGAGAGAACCTTCGGGCATGTTCTTATGCCGAACTGTCCACAGACGGCCACCCAGTCGGCTTTATTGGATATCTCGTTGCGAAGAATATTGTAGAGGAGTTCTACGTCGTCGCCAAAGGGTTGGAAACAGTTGTAGATTTTGTCGGCAATTTGTTTGGCCTTTTGGGTGTCTTTGATGGTTGTTTTTTGTCCGGTGGCGGAGATTTCGTCGGCTGCCTTGATGCGTGCGATAAGGTTGCGCCAGGGGCTGGAGATGAGGTCCCAGAGGTTGCCGGCTTCGTTGAGGGCGAACTTCTTTACGATAAAGATCGTCACGATGGTAAGCAGCACCAGCACAATCACGCCCCACCATATCGAGACAAGGTTCTTGGCATTGAAGCCCCGGCTGACCGTTTCGACGGTCTTGGAGGTGTCGGCGGCAGTGTGAAGGAATTGGTTGTAGTCTGCCATGGGTTTTACTTTTTAAGGATTTTCACGACCAGGAACACTACGAAGGCCAACACGGCCACGATGGCGGCCAGGGTACCTACTTTCATAAGCTTTGCTTTGGAGGCCTCCTTCTTGGCTTCGGCTTCGGTCTTGTTTGCCTCTTCTTGTTTCTGCTTGGCCTGGGCATCGGAGGTGACGACCTGAGCGGTTGTCTTGTGCCTTTGCTCCCAGGCGGCAAGGTCGAAGGGTACGGTGTACACCAGCTCTATTAGGGTGTTGGGGACGGTGACGGTCACGGTCTGTCCGTTGGTCTCCCTGTACCGGTCCTCAGATGTGGTGGCTGGCAGGTTGCTCACTTGCGAATAGAGTTTCTGCATGGCTTCCACCATGCTTCTCACCACAACATAGGAACTGTCCGTACTCGAATAGATGTCCAGGCGGCCGCCAGTCCGCCCGTAGTCTTTGACAACATCACCTCCCAAGGTGTTCTGGAGGATGCTGAAGGCTGTCTTTGCATTCTCTGACGAAAGGCTGGATGCCACGAAAGTCGTTTTATAGCAGGCCCTACCGGCACAATTGAAGGTCTTGCCTTTGTCGGCACGATTCCAGCTAACGTACATAAGCATGTTGACATACTTCAGTGCTTCTAGATTTCGCGGAAGGAGGTTGACGGTTTTTGGACCGTTTCCTCCGTCGGCCCGGAATAGTATCTGTTTCTTCATGTTTTCTGTCTTTTGGTTAGTAAAATGGCAGCCACGGCCAGCAGCGCACCTAGTCCGGCGAAGAGGATCACCCACTGGCATATTTTCATCGTGATGCCCAGAATGGTCCAATACTCCTTCCTTGTGGTGACATCCACAGGAGGCAGCTCTGTGGCCTTGTGCGATATCTTCAGCCGGCTTCCGTCGTCCAGGACCACCACTAGGTCCATGCCGGACAGCTCTACGTCCACAACTTTCAGGACACCATAGGCCTTCTTGAACTCATCGTACTGGCTTTGGCTGATGGTGGCATCGGTTAGCCATCTTGCTGCCTTTTTCTCTGCTATGGTCATGTGTCTCTCCCTATTTTCTTTTGAAAGCCACAGCCGCCAGCGTGATCAGGTTCAGGGTGAGCAGCACCAGGATGACGAACCATTTCTTTTTCTCCCAGGTGATGCCGGCAATGGTCCAGTTGTCTGGCACCAAGGAACTATCGGCTGCAGGGCTTTCGGACGGGTTGTTTTCTGAATTCTCTGTTATAATGTGTTCAACGTCTTCGCCAAGTCCCAAGCCACTACTGTCTAGGTCGGAAACAACCACTTCAGGCTTTCCTGCAGTAATCGTGACGGGACTCAGGTTATATACTGTTTGTTTTTTAATCTTTTTCATGTTCTACCATTATTTTATTGTTTCCGAATGAGCCTGATGCAGTTGACGGCCAATGTTGCGGCACAGACCAGGAGCGTCACCAGCCTTAAAGCTATGTCCAGTTGTGCCAGGGTGGTGGCGCGTCCCAGGATGTACACTTTTTTTTGGTACTGGTCGGTCAGCATGGCTGGCGGGGGTTAGCGTTTGGTGACCGAGACGACCATGACGATGAGGATGGCGGCCAGGAGGATGCTTTCGAGGGAGAAGAAGACGTTGTTGATGCGCAGGCCGGCGCGGCGGCGGTTGTTGCCAACGATGATGTCGCCAATGACTTGGGCGGCGTTGGCGGCGTTTTGGGCAGCGTTGGTGACGAGGTCGGTGGCGGGTGTTGTGTCTCCGTCTTCGCGGTTCATTTGAAGGGGGTTGCTGTAGAGCTTGGAAAGGTTCTGTTTCATGTTAGTTAATTTTTTTTTGTTATAATTTTGTTTGTCTATTTGCAGGCAGCGTTTGTAGAGTGCCTCCATGCGTTGGTAGGGTATGGTCTGCAGGTGGTAGAGTGCGGCGAGGCTTTTTTTGAGGCTGCGGGGTTCGGTTCCGGCCAGTGCACCGAGGGCAAAGGCATCGGCTACCTCTTCGTCGCCGCTGCCCATCAGGAAGTGTCCTAACTCATGTGCCAGGGCAAAGCGTTGCTCGAAGTCGCTGAGGAGGGGGAAGGTCTGGCTATTGACTAGGAGGGTGGGCCGTCCGCCCTGGTCAATCATGACGGCGGCGGGACAGTTCTGCAATTCTGGGTACCCTACTGTGCGGACCAGTTCCATGGGTTAGTCTTTTTTGCGGCCAAGGACGATGACGAGGACGATGATGAGTGCGATGGCGCCAAGGATGATGGCCGTGAGGGTGGTACCGTTGGTGAAGCTGAAGTGGCCGTCTACGGTGTCGGAGTTGTTGTTGTTGATGGTGGTGGTGCGGTCGTAGCTGTTGGCGGCACCCACTATGGATCCGGCACCGGAGAGGATGCTGCCCAGGTTGTCGAAGAGGTTGTTCCAGCTGAAGGAGCTGCCGGAAGAGGGCTGCGGGGGGTTGTAGTTGCCGAAATAGCCTTCGCCTGCCTGGCCGGTGGCACCGTAGAGCTGGATGGGGTTGGTGGTGGGTATGAGTTGTTTTTTCATGTTGTTCGGTCTTTTTTATGAAACAGCCGGTACCGGAGGCCCGATACCGGCTGTTGTGGGATGAGAGGAGGTTACCTAGTGGGGGCAGATGGATTAGTCTTCGTCGGCATAGAAGTCGACGGTTACCTTGAGCACGGTGGCTCTGCGCACTTCGATGGCCCAGTAGAGCATGTCGTTCCACTGGAAGTTGCCGTAGTCGTAGTCGAGGATGATCTTGCCGTCCTGGTACTGGCTGGGCATGAAGTACTGGGAGAGGTCGATTTCGCGAGCGGCTTCTTTCTGGAAGGGGTTGACGGAGGCGACGAACATGCTGGCGTTGAAGGCGTCGGGCTGTGCATTGCCGGCGCTGTCGCTGGCGGCAATGGTGATGCGTTTGATGTAGCGGGGGTTGACCTTGAGGTGTTCGCGGCACTGGCTGATGAATTTGCCGGTGGCGGAGCCGAAGGTGACGTTGGCAGTTTTGCCGGAGGGGCTGGTGACGCTGACGGTGCAGGGGTCGTCGAGGATGACGTCGCCGGCATAGCCTGCGGCGGCGAGCTGGGAGAGGTTGTGGTGATGCTTGGTGACGGAACCGGAGGACTCGTCATAGGTGAAGCCGTCGGTGTCGAAATTGGCGGTGGCCACAACCACGGCCAGGTTGTCGGTTGTGTTTCCGTTCTGGATGGAGAACTGAAGACGGTCGATGATGGATTGAGATAGTTTGTTCATGTTTCCCGTATAATAATTTGTTAATACTCTATTTGACTTGCGGAGCAGGCTTTGTTTCTTGGCTAGGTCTCTCATGGCTTAGGTGGTGGCAGGGATGCCCTTGAGGTTGCCCTGGTCGTCGATGCTGATGCGGTCGAGTTTGGATTTGTCAGCGGGCGAGAAGGTGCAGCCGCCGGGACAGGTTTTGATGGCTTTGCGGTTTCTGGCGGCCATGTAGAGGGCTGCAGCTGCTGCCAGGAGTGCGAGGATGACAAACATGGCGATGTGGTCGTTGATGAATTTGCTCATTTTTTCTTTGTTTTTTTGGGTTCTATTTTTAGTTCTTGTGGATGCAAAGATACCAACATTTTAGATGTTATTTTGCCCCATGCAAACAAAGGCAATAAAAGGCAATAAAATGCAATAAAAAGCAAGAAATCATCGCCTCGCGCCCTATGTCAATGGGGCGCAAAAAGTAGTATGAGGCAGGGATTTCTTTTGTTTTGGACAAAAAAAAAGAACGCCGACGGTCGCGTGACTGTCGGCGTGATGGGCGCGGGTGAATGGGGGGGGGCTACTGTCTGGAGTAAATCAATTGTTTCCGCAGTAAGGTATTCCCAAGTCTTTGCAGATGCTTCTGGCAAGAAATTCCTTTATATCGCCATGTATGGGTACGACACTGCTGGCACCGGTATTTGCATTGCGATAGAAGGCGTGTGACCCTTTGTGATGACGAACACAATAGCAGCCGTTGGCTCTTAGGTGCTTTAGAAAAACTTCCTTTTTCATACGGTGACGCGTACTTTCCGGTATATGGGGCGTTGCCCGGCCAACCGGCGTGCCTGGTCGTCCTTTCTTACTTCTAGGGTTAGTTTGATGGCATCCTTCATATTCTCCAGCAGTTCGTCTATTGTTTCGCCTTGCGACTTGGCCTCTGGCAGTTCTCGGCACATGCCAATATAACCGCCTTCCTGTGTGTCTTTTAATATTATAACAGAGTATTCCATGATGTTTTCTTTATTTTTTCTGTTTGCAAAAATACGAATAAATTGCAAACTGGCAAACAAAAAAAAACGCCGACGGTTTCACAACCATCGGCGCAAAAAAAAAATGTCTGCTTGGCTTTATTGGTCGGGCGTTTGGTCCTGGTTGAGCCACTGCCAGCGGCAGAAGTCGGCCAGCTCGCTGTAGGAGTCGGGGTAGCCTACTTGTTCGGGATGGGCGAGGAGTGCGCGGTCGATAAGCTTGAGGGTGGCGGCGCAGGCCTGGGCGACGGTGCTGCCCCGGCGCGTTTTGTCGGCGATGGTGGCGGCGTTGAGTACGGGCAGGGCCTGTGTGGCATCGTCGTGGTGGAAGCTGACGCAGAAGAGGTAGTCGCGCATGTCGGCCAGGTGGCACAGTTCCTGACGGTCGAAGGAACGGTGGAGGGTGGGGCGGACCAGTTCCATCAGTTCGTCGAAGGCCTCCACCATGCGGCCAAACTCGCGGTAGTTGTCATAGCTGATGTAGCCGGTGCCGAGGGGGGTGGTGTTCATTGGGCACCTCCTTTCTCAAGGTCTTCTTCGGGCGCATAGAGGCCGGGGCCGAAGCTTGCTTCTGCCGTTTCGAGCATGCCGATGAAGAGGTCGAGAAGTTCCCGACGGACGGGCCCGCCCAGGAACTGGCAGACGGCATCTTCTATGGGGCCGTATTTTTTTGCATGGGCAGCGTTCTGGGTGGGGCCGAGGTAGACTTTCTTGACCGATGGCGGAACGAGGATGGTTTCCCAGTACCAACGTTTGGGGCGGAGGATGGTGTTGTTTTGTTTCCCTGTTGCGGGCCGGGATGTGCCCTTGGTGTTCTTTGTCATGACTTAGATTTTTTTGACGTTAAATAAAAAAGGCCCGGTTAGGGGTGTCAAAGGTCTCTAAGCTGACCCTGCGGGCATTACTGCTGCCGCGTCCCTCCGAGCCTATGGCTCTCGTGTTCTATATGTGTGGGTATAAAAAAGGCCGGCCATCAGAGGTGCCAGCGGTCATATACCGCTTAGATTTTTTTGACGCTGCAAAGGTACAAACATTTTTGAAAACTGCAAGTTTTTTTTTGTAAACATGCTGCAATCGGCTGACTGGTAGCAATAAAAAATTTGCTCACCTTATCGGTAAGGCGAGCAAAAGGGGGTGCTAATTGCAGGTGTTGTTCCCCAAAATCACCCTATAGAAAATCGACTATACTTCATATAGATTTAGTCGGCAATGGGATTTATACCAAGGGAATTTTTCGTCATGACTAACCAACGTTAACCCTCGGCGTAAAGCAGTGGCTATAATAATTCTGTCAAACGGGTCAGAATGTTTCTTTTTTCCAATGGTAGGAATGGGAAGATCATAAAAGGTTTCCAAAATACCGGGTGACACATTAATGATGGAAATTCCGTTGTCTGAAACAACAGAACGTACTTTGTCGGGTCGATTGGCTTCGAGTCGCCCTATCTGCTGGAGTTGTATGATTTCGATTAGGGACATCTCCGATACAGCAAACTCGTCTTCGTAATACTTCATGCTGTCGCACAACGACACCGGCAATCGGCTTTCGTTATGTGTAATAAGCCAAACTAGAGCGTGTGTGTCTAACAGATACCTCATAATTCAAGACCAAAAGGATCTCTGACCAACTCTTTGTATCTGGTTAGTTTTACAATTTTTCTCGGAGTCACGGGCTTGCCTTCAGCAGGCTTTGCTTCCTTTTTTTTCGATGTTTTTTTATCTTCACTCATGATAATTTTTTTTTAATATTTTGTATCTCTCGTTTCATCATTATTGCACGGAGGCCATTCGATTCGTTTTCGCGCTGCTTATAGTCTAGAACCATTTTGATGGCATCGGCCATATTTTCCTTAAGTTCATCGATAGAAGATCCTTGGGAAATGGCTTCTGGAATCTGCTCACATTGCCCTGAGTACCATCCGTTTTCGTTCTTCTCAATGATGATTGTGTATTCCATATTGCTTTCCTTTCTACTTTTAGATTACCAGAGTGCCACCTTGCCCAGCTTTCCGAAGTCGAGGGAGCCGCTGGTGGCTCCGAGGGCACGGAACACCCGGTTGATGAGTGCGAGAGTGGAGGCGTGGCCGTTCTCAATCTTCGAGATTTGAGCTACGCCCACACCCACTTTTTCGCCCAGCTGCTTCTGGGTGAGGTTTTGTTTTTTGCGTTGCTCGCGTACCGCCTGGCCGATGCGCCAAGCCTCTATTTCTGCGGCTAACTCGGTCTCGAACTGGTCGCGGTGGGGCGTGCCTTTCTTACCAAGGCAAATGTCCATCGATTCTTCTAATGTATAAAATTCCATAGCGTCACTTTTTAAGATATTCTTTCATTATGGCCTCAGCTTTGCTAATTTCCTTGGGGGGTGTTTTCATGGTTTTCTTCACAAAACCATGGGTGGCAACGACGAGGGAATTCTTGCGCTTGTCCCAAAAAGCCAATATGCGGTAGGCATTACCCTCGTATTCCGTTCTCAATTCCCAAATGTCGGTCCCCTCCAATTTTTTAAACAGTTCCTTGCTGACAAAACCAGTCTCTATTTTCTTGATGTTAAAGTAGATTTTATCTCTAACATTCATTGGTTGTGAATACACAAATTTATGTGCCTCAGCCGACAATATTATTTTTATTTCTCTTTTCATGTGTGATTTCAGGTTGCAAATATACAAAAACTTTCCAATATGGTAGATTTTTTTTAGTTTCCGAAGTCCAGTTCGGGCTGGGAGAAGGCTTGTTTTATCTGGAGCAGCTCGGAGATTTGGAAGTAGTACATGCCGCGGCCCCGGCGGCCCAGCAGGTGGGCGATCCCTGCCCGGGCCATGAGTTTGCGCATGGTGCGGTAGGAGACCCCGTAGTAGGCGCATATCTCCTTCATGGTGCGGGGCCGGGCATCCAGTGGCTCGCTTGGGTGGTTCATAGGGTGGGGTCTAGTTTGATGATGCGGTGCTCGTATTTCTTGCCGTGCTGCAGGCAGTCGCGGTTGAGCTGCTGCTGGGTCTGGAGGATGCGGTTGAAGATGTCGCCGTCGAGCTCTTTCTTGCGGCTGGAGAAGTTCTCGGTGGTGGCGAAGAGGATGAGGTAGCTGCCGAAGGTGAAGCACTGGACGGGCACCTGTCGCAGGCCATGGGCAACGATGTACACGTCTATCCCGCGCTGGCGGCGGCGTATGTACAGGCCCCTGAGCGTGTCGTCGGTCTGGAACTTGAGGTAGGTCATGGCATCGTCCAGAACCAGCGTGCCGCCATAGAAATACTTGACTGCCATTTCCACAGTCTCTGGGCCTCGGTAGACCAGGCGTGAGGGCTGCTGCATGTTGTCTATCTCCTGGGCGGTGGTCACCTCGGGCAGCTCGCGCCATTCGTAGTCGTCGGGGGTGACGACCAGGCATTTGCGGGCGTGCTTGACCACGTTTTCGCGCATGAAGGTGGTCTTGCCGGTGCCGTTGATGCCCACGACCAGGTTGAGCTGGGTTTTGCGCCTGGTGCCGGTGGGTGCTTGTGATGAGGGTTCAGCCATTTTGCTCTCCTTTCTTGCGGGCGAAGGCCAGCTGCTGCTGCAGCTGGGCGTTTTGGGCTTGCAGTTCCTCCATCTGGGCACGGAGCAGGTTCAGCTCGTCGCGCCGCTTGCGGTCGGCCATGGCGGCGAAGATCTTGCCACCGTATACGGTGATGATGGCCACGGCAAGAACCACACCAGGCGAGGCCTGGATGTTCTTGTCACCTAAAAATCCCGCCCAGGCATTCACCAACGTTTCCCGCTCGTCGGGTTCCAGCTTGACGGAGTCTTTGTCGGTACCCTTGATGAGGAGGACCAGCACAAGGGGGATGATAACGTCCATCACGCCTACAATGAGTTCGGCGGTGGGTTTTTGCGCAATGCGCATGTTGGTGACATTTCGCACGTCCTCGTCGGTCACCGTAGGGGTATCGCCGAAGGGTCGGTCCGGATCCACGTTGTCGGTCTCTTGTGCATCGGTTGCCATGGTGTCGTCTATGGGAGGTGCGGGGGCTTCGTAGTCCTGTACTTGCTGTCCCTGGCTGGCAAACCAGTCGCTTGCGTCGTCTTGTATAGCCATATTTTTATTTTTTTATTTGTATATTAAAAAAAAAATGTATTTTTGCAGTGTCGATTTAACCGATGTCATTCCCTCTCGGCAGGGTAAAACGGAGCAAAGCTCAGGGTCAGGTGAAGCCCTTAACAATCGACATGGCGATACCGTTTTTTTAGGCGGTATCGCCATTTTTTCTGTTGACTTCGATGTTGTAATAAAATTTCCCACCTCTTTGGAACTGCACCGCAATTCGGACATGTTCAAGCTTTCCATCGAGGTAACATTTTGACTTGAAATTGAGGTAACCAATAATATCTTTGCTATCTGTTGGTTTCCGGTTTCCAAAATTATTGTATTCTGCAATTTCTATCAATTCAGGCAATATCCTTACAAGTTCTGCCTTCTTGGGATACATGGCTTCTCCATAAGCTGTCTTTCTTCCTGACTTAATGCTAATCTTTATCGTTATGCCTATGTCCTTATTGAAAACTTCCTTGTTTTTATAATGCTCTTGAAAATATTTGACTACAGCATTACGGAGGTCCTTAGTCTTTACGTTTCCCCAAATGGAAGTGACGGATGGTATATCTTTATTGTTCATAGTCTCTATTTCCCCGAGTTTCTACTATAGTTTTTGCAAAATGTCCATGATGATTGAGTCTAATGCGTCTTGGGCATAGACGCCGGTGATGGTGTGGTCGGCGGTGCGCATGGAGGCGACGGAACCGGTGACAGTGCCGTCTGCCTTACGGCTGACCATCAGCACCACCTTTTCGCCTGGGTCGGGCTGGATGGGGCCGACGATGCTGTCAAACATCGATTGCATGTTTTCTTGTGTGATGTACTGTTTGGCCAGCGGTTTGACCATGGAGAGGATGGGGGAGAGGGCTTTCTTGCTCATAGGTCCACCTCCTTTTTCTCGGGGGAGCTGCCTTTCTTTAGGGCAAAGCTCATGCCCAGCTGCTGCTCGATCTTGCGCACCTCGGAGTCGCTGAGCGACTTGAGGTCGCCGTTGAGTGAGCCCTTGACAAAGCGGGAGTAGATAAAGAAATTGATGACGTCGGCAGCCGTCCATTGCTGGTTGCGGCGGGGTCCTTCGAGTTCGGCCACGCGTTCCACCACCTCGTAGTAGCCGGGGCGGAAGTCGATGATGTGCTGTCCCTCCTTCAAGTTCTTGGCATCGCTCTGCTGCTGCAGGTCGTTCAGCCGGGCTTCGTAGTCCAGCTGCTGTTGGTTGGCGGCTTCGGCATTGGCGTTGGCGCGGCTTTGGGCCTCGGCCAGCTGGGCCTTGGTCTCATCCAGCTCTTGTTGCAGGGCTGCAATCTTGCTGTCGCGGTCGGCCAGCTGCTGGGCGGCCTCCTTGTTTTGGTTGATGGGGAGGAAGTAGCGTGTGATGACTTCTGAGAAGACCTCGGTGTCGGATATGGTTCTGCCATTGGCCTGAACCAGGTTGTCTTTGATGAGCTTCCACTGGTCGTTGTCTTCGGCCAGAACCCGAATGGTTTTTGGCACTAGTGGCCGCTGTTGGTTGGTGTTGTTCTCTTCTGAGTCCATGTTTTTTTGCTTTTATTGTTTGTAATTAAGAAATTATTCGTATTTTTGCATCGTCGTTAGGTCAACATTTGCAGACTTGTAAAATTGATGGCGTTTCACCAATTGCGAGGGCTAGGAGGCGACTTTGGACGTAAGCTACAGGCCATTAAGGCATGCAGGCGCCTAGCGGGAAAGACTCGATTATAATCGGGTCTTTCTCTTTCTTAAAGATATGAATGCTACGCTTTTCTTCTGAGTCCATGTTTTTTTTGCTTTTATTGTTTGTAATTAAGAAATTATTCGTATTTTTGCAGCCGAAAACATTGTGGTCCGATAGCCATATTCTGTGTCACCCTGCGTTGTTAATTGTGAACGGAACAAATGGCAATAGCAGCAGGAGCTATTGAGAGCTTGGGCAATTCTGCCACAATTTTTCTTTCCTTTCTATTTCAGAATTGCGGCGCGGTTGCGCCGTTTTTACTTCCCAAAAGTTTTTCTTTATGGAGTAGTTTAGATCAATAGCAGCCACATGGTTAAGGTCTTCTGTATATATTACCAACAGTATAGAAGTCCCTGTACCTTTAAGTATCATATTATACTGGTTGACTATCATTCGTACATATGATTCTGCATCGATACCAAGGATCTTAAGTTCTTTTGCATGATTAGTGGCAATATGATGAAGATGGCTTGCATCTATGTATATGTCGGCCGATTTGACTCCAATTTTTTTTGCAATAGTCACTTTTAGCCTTCCCATTTTGTAAAAACCATTTATTTTTTTCTCCATTTTTCCCGTTTTTGACATCATTTTGCTTGCATTGTTTTTCGCTGTTTGTTTATTTTCCTGTTTTTGTGTTGCTTAACTGTTATTACATGCAGATTTCGACCCGAAATCACCTTGTTTTTGATACAAATATATCACATTTCTACTACAAGTCTGCAATATATCTAATACATATCTACAATAAATATAATACATTTGTAATCACTCACTTGGGCAAAGTTACGGACTTTTTTCCATTCTTGCAAATATAATTTTTATCTGGGCGGCTCTTTCGTTGCCGCAGGCATCACGACAACCGAAACGAGGGCGGTGGGAAATAGTGGGTATTTTTTTGTACTTTTAGTGCTTGTGAACTCGAAAAATACAAATGTTTGATTTTCAGCCAGCACCAAATAATTGTGTGCTTTAGTGCTTTTTAGTGCTATTTTAGTGCTGCGTTTTGGCCGTTGCAACTTGTTGGAAATGTGCAAGCACTCTTTTTCTGTGCTTGAGTGCGCACGAAAGCACACTTTTTTTCATTTTTTTTATAACCGCTATTTTTCAATTTATAAATAAAAGTAAATATACTATATGTCAGCCACTTGTTTCCAGTTTCTGTTTTCATGGCGGCTGTGGCCCCGGACCCCTTCCCTCCCAGTTACACAAAACTGCACCAAAATTCTTTTCCTGGGGAAGGGGGGGTGCGGGGTGTGCACGAGCCGGCCGAGAAAAAGAGCCTGCCGGCGCGTGTGAGAAAGAATACGTTTTGTCGCTCCCAAGCAGCCCCTAAAGAATACGTTTTGTCGCTCCCAAGCAGCCCCTAAAGAATACGTTTTGTCGTTCCCGGTCGCCCATA